>JAEEGK010028035.1_pt1 | contig 11327 bp, 4 predicted proteins | sample 8958771 | NCBI WGS metagenome assembly JAEEGK01 (sample SAMN16246547, study PRJNA631951) | gut metagenome | biome: gut microbiome; feature: rumen; material: SC-attached | host: Bos | place: Iran: Karaj | collected 2018-10 | reverse complement strand
ATATTACTATATATAACCTAAAATATCTTATAAAAATGAAAACAATCTTATTTAATTCAAAGAAAAAAAAAAAAACAAAACAAAACAAAAATCATTCATTTTGAACAAGACTAAATTTAATTTTAGAAGATAAAATTTCTACAATTAACTGATCTTTAATTTGAAAAGAATGAGTACCAAAAACCCAAGTTCCATTAGTAGATCCTTTATCTTTCATTCCATCAAGTATAGTCCATTCTTTACTATTATCATCATAAGAAAAAGTTGTTTGATGTCTACTAAAACTTTTATCTTTAGGAAAAGCAAAATTACAATTTTTATCTCTTCCAATAGTTACTTCTTTATTTTCATTAGGATCAAACACTTGTTTTAAATTATTACTAGAATCTTTTTTTGATAAATTAGCAATTTCAATTTTATTTTCTTCAACAGGAGTAATTTGAAAAATTACATTACCAGCAGTAATAATTTCTTTTTGTTTTAAAGGCAATTCATAATTTCTTGCTAATTTAACAAATAAAATTCTATTATCAGAACCTTTACTCGGATAAGCTCTAATAAAAAAATTTTTAGTTTCTCTTTGAAAATAAATTGCAAAAATATAAGGATAATTTAATTTTTCGTCATAATTTAATTCAAAATCTGGAATAAAATCATTATTATTATCATTATTTTTACCAAATATTGAAACACCATCTTTTGCTCCTCTTCCTCCAATCATTCCAGCTGCATTTATTTTTATTTCTTTTCCATTTAATAATTTTCCTCCTTCTTCAGTCATAATTACTATTGGTGATGATTTTATTTCTTCTTCTGATATTTCTCTATTTGAATTTATATATGCCAATAAAGGATCTTCTTGCTTTTCATTTTCATTTTGATTATTTTTCTTTTGAGATTTTAAATTTGTCTGATTTTCTTTATTTAAACTTGAATCTATGTTTCCACCATTTATATCTGGGATGTCTTTTGCTAAATTATTTTATATAATTTTTTCTATGTTTTTTATTTTAGGTTTATATTTTTTATTCTTACTACTTTCTATTTGATTTTTGTTGTTATTATTTATTTGGTCATCTTTTACTTCTGCTTCTTTGTCACTTATTGGAAGTTCTTCTTTGTTTTCTGGAAAACAACATTTCTATTTTAAAAAGGTAAATTAAATGGATTTATTTACTAACCATTTTCTCATTTTGTTTTCTAAATATTAAAAAAATAATTTTAAATATTTTTTATATATATATGATTTACAGATGAAAAATATATTACTTTAATTTTTATAATATTTATTTTTTATTTTTTTTTTTTAATTTGATTTATTTTTTTTATTTGTTTGTTTATTTATTTGTTTATTTATTAATTTATTTACCATAATTTATTTAGTTTATTTACATTTTTAAAGAAAAATAACTTCACAATAAAAAAAGTATATTAAAATAAATTTAAAAATTATTCATTTTCATTATTTTCATTATTATCATTTTCACTATAATTTTCATTTTCTTCATTTTCATTAATATTATTATTTTCATTTTCTTTTTTATCATTTTCATTTTCTTCATTTTCATTATTATTTTCATTTTCTTTTTTATCATTTTCATTTTTAACTCTTCCAGTCGGAAGATTATCTTCTTCTTCATTTTCTTCAATTTCTTCTTGATAATCATTCTCATTTGTAAATCTATACATTCCATTTGGAATTCCAATATCATAATTACCATTATTATTATTTTTTAATTGTTCAGTTTCTTCATTTAATATTTTAATTTGGTCTTTTAAAATTTGAATTTTAATATCTGCAAATTCAATACTTTCTTTAACTTTATTAATTTTATTTTTTGATTCTTTCATAATTTTATTTAAATCTTCAATTTCTTTATTTAAATCTTTTATTTTTTTATTACCATCATTTAATTCTTTAGTTAAATCATTTAAATTTTCTTTAGGTTTAATTACATGTTTAATCCTAATTGGAGTAGCTAAAGTATCACTTTGAAAAGATTCAAATTTTAATTTAACTGGTTTAATTTTTGGTATATTTTCTTTAGTTATAATTTTATCTATAAATCTTGGTGATTCAATAAAATTATCTAAATATCTTTTTGTTAATTCTAATACTATTGAATCTGAATCAAATTCTATATCATCCCATACTAATGTATCATTCATATTTGATGAAGTTTTAAAATCATTTTTTAAATCTTGTGATGATAGTTTTTCTTTTATATCATCTTTTATTCCATTTTTTTCTTTTAGTTTTATTAATTTATTTTTTAATTTTTGAATTTCTTTTGGTTCTTCTTCATTTAATTTTTTTGTTTTTTCAATTTGATTTTTCATATTGTTATATATTATTTTTTCTAATTCTAATTGAGATATTACATCAACAAAATCATGTGCAGGATTTAAAATATAATTTAATTGATCAAATTCTATTTTTTGATCTCTTATATATTCATTTATTTCATGATTTATTTTACTTATTTTATTTTCTTCTTCTTCTATTAATTCTTGAAATTTATTTATTGGTTCTTCTAATTTTTTACCTTTTTTTTGAACTTTATTTTTTAATTTATCTAAATTATATTCTATATTTTTTTTATTTTTATTAAATGATATAACACTTTCATATTCTTTATTAATTAAGTCAATTAAATCTTGATTATTATATAATTGTTTTTCATCATCTTCATTTTTATTTAATTTTGAATATATTTGTTCTCTTAAATTATTAAATTCTTTCCTTTTTTCTAATAAAATTGGATTTGTTTCTTCTTTTTTTTCAGTTAATGATTTAACTTCTTTTAAATTTTGATTTATTTTCTTTTTTAATTGCTTCTTAGGAATATTCATAAATAAAATATATTAATCATTTTAAATATAAACTAATAATAAAAATTTAAATTAAAGAAAATATTTTAAAAATTTATTTAATGGATAATAATAATTTAAATGAAAATACTTCTGAAGAAATTTTTCAAAAAATTGATAAATTAGAATGTTCAGATTCAATAAAAACTAAATTAAAAGTAATAGAATTATTAAAAGATGAAATAAATAATATAGAAGATAATCAAATGGAAAAAGAATTAATAAAAGTAACTGATGATTATAATAAAAAATTTAAAGACATTGAAAATGAAATTTCAAGAATAATTCAAGGACAAAATTTACCAGAAATTTCAAATGAAGTATTACAAAAATATAATTTAGATAAAAAAATAAAACAAAAAAAACCAAAAATAATTCCTAATTATTGGTTAACTGCAATTAAAAATTCAAATAATTTTGATTTAACTAAAATTGATGAAGATATATTAAAATATTTATTTAATATTGAATTAGAAATGTTAGAAGATAATTTAAGTTATAGAATCAATTTTTATTTTATTAAAAATAAATATTTTACAAATAATAAATTATCTAAAACTTATTTTGTGAATAAAAAAACAAAAGAATGTCAAAAAACAGAATCTACTATTATTGATTGGACTGGAAAAATAAATCCAAATAAAATAAAAAATAAAAATACTGAATCTTTTTTTGATATTTTTATTAATAAACAAGATGATATCATGGAAGCAGAAAATAATGAAGGAGAAAATTTTAAGAATGATTTAATTCCTTTTTCTTTAGAATATTATTTAAATCTTATGAATACTTAAATTAATAATAATTAATTTTAAAAAATAATTTATTTTTTCATTTATTTTCATTATTAATATAATTTATTTATAAAATATATTAAGTTTCTTTTTTTAACTGAATGAAAAATTTTTTTTAATTATTTCTGTGAATTTTTTTATTTTATTACTTTTATATTATTCTTTTTCTTTTTAATTTTATTTTTAAATTTGATTTATTAAAAAATTAAATATATTAAGTTAATAATTTTAAATATTTTGAAAGTTCTTTTTTTAATTCATCTTTATCTGTATAACTTAAGCCTTCATCACATAATTTCATAACAATTTGAAAATTTAAAAATTTAGCTCTACTATTTTTACTAACCATTAAATTATTAAAAAACTTAGTAATAAAATAAATAACTTCATAACTAAGAAAATCAGTTTTTAAAATAAAATCAACAATTTTATCAATAGAATTATTTAAAAACATTTTCCAAATATCATCTTCATCATCTTCAACATCAATTTTTTCTTCAAACAAACTTAAAATTTCATCTTCATATTTATAATCTCTATAAATTCTCAAATCACAAAAAATACCAAAAGGTTCATTATAATCTCTACTATTTCCAATATACATAATTTTTTGATTAATAAAAACTTCATTATTAACTTTTTCATAATTAATTCCTTTTCCCTTATCTTTAATTGGTTTACTTAAATACCATTCAATTTCTCCTTTAATTATATTATTTTCAATTTCATTTGTAGTTGATTTAAAAACTAAAGCAACTTCTAACCATTTATTTTTAAATTTCTCATCATTAATTGGTAAATTTGAATTAATAAATTCACCATTAATATTAAAAATACCTAATTTAGTTCCAGTTGGATCAATTGCAATTAAAGAAATTAAACCAGAATCATTTTGTAATAAAGTATGCCAATGATTAGTTTTAATAACAGGATTATAAAATCTAAAAAATATAGTAAAACAATTATTTTTATCTTGAATTAATTCTAATGGTTTTGGTAAAACAAATTGTTGAGGACCATAAATAATAATTCCATATTTTTCTTCATATGGTTTTATATTTCTATAAGGTAATATTATTATTTTTCCACTATGTGCTTGATCTTCCCCTGATGCAGTATTTTTTATTCCTCCTACGTTTTTTTCTCCATCATCAGTTGATTTTGAAAATAAATTTTTTATATTATTTCCCCAATTTAATGTATCATTCATATATTTTAATATTAAATCATGATTATTTGAATAATCTATTATTAAATTTGAAATATTATTTTCAAATTTTAACCATAAATATAAATTATTTTCTCCTGATGATAATGTTATAAATAATCTAAAAATTTCTCTTGGGACTATTAAAGGTAAATCTGTTGATTGAGTTAAAATTTCAAGTAAAATTTCATTTAATTGTGTTATTGATTTATAATTTAAATGAATGTCTCTTTGTTTACAAAAAAATCTATGACAAGCAAATATTAATTTATGTGTTACTAAATGATCATTTTTATTTAATGCTATTAAATCTATTAAATAATTTAAATTAAAATTTTCATCTTTTATTGTTAATTTTTCTGAACGATTTCCTTTTGTGAAAAATATTTTTAATGTTGGATTATACATTACCATTGATAAAGGAAGTTGAAAAATAAATTTTGCAAATGATTTATTATTAAATTGAATTTTTGTTAATTCTGATTTTAAAACATTTAATCTTAAAAAGAAATCATGATATATTAAAAATTTACCTAAATTATTATATTCATTACCATCTGTAGTTGTTTCATATTCAATATTATGAAGTAATTCTTCATTATATAAAAAATATTTATCAATCTCTTTATTACATAATATTTCTAAATTAGTATCAAATCTATTAGTCATCATTAAATTAGTAAATATAGAAAAAATATGACAAAATTCTCCTCCTGCAACAATAAAATTTTGTTTGGAATAATTTTCTAAATTTGTTAATAAATCTTCATTTACTGATAATTGAATTTTAAATTCATCAGATGATAATTCTTTATTTTTCTTAATAATTCTTCTTTGTTCATCTAAATCTTCTACCATATCATTTCCTTTTTTCATTTCTTCAAATAAAATATCTAATCTTTCAAATATTTTTTCTCTAATTATTAAATTTTTTGGTTCTAAAATTATTAATTTACAATCATCATATAATGTAAAAATATTTAAAATTTTTGTTACTTCTGATCTAAATACTGGACAATTAATATAAAAAAGTAGAAGATAAGGATCTAAAAAATATTTAAATAAATCAATATGTTTAATTGTATAATATATTCTTTCATTTGTTAAAAATGCACCAACTTCAATAAATTTTAATATAGTATTTATTCTTATTTGATATACTTGTTCATTACTTTCTATATCTTTTTTTTTATTGAAAGTATCTTGAATAAATAAAATTATAAAAGTTTTTGGATCATTAATTACATTTAATTCTAAAAATAATTTCCATACTTCTCTATTATAACTTAAAGCAAATAACAAAGAACAAATTAAAAATCTAATATTATAATCAATACATTTTTTAAAAATATTAAATAATTCACAAACACTATCATGAAATCTAATTTCATTTTTTGTTGGATTAAAATCATATATAAAATATCCTTCTTCAAAATAACCAGATAAACAAAATGAAATATAATAAGAAATTATAATACCTAAAATTTCAACAACTAATTTCATGTAATATTGAACTTTGAAATTATTATTATATTCTTCAATTGGATTTTTAAATTCTTCTAAAGTTAATAATTTTTTATTAAGTAAAACAATATATAATAAATTTCTTATTTCTTCTTCTGGATTAATAATTTTTTCTTCAAAAACAACACTTAATTTAGATAATTCTTTAAAAATATTTAAAACAATAAAAGGATAAGTTTCAATATCTTTTAAATCTTTATAATATTCATCATAATATTTTTCTATTTTTTTCTTTAATTCTTCAATTAATTGTTTTTCTTCAATAGTTTCTTCTTCATTTTTTTCTTCATCTAATATCTTTTTATTATTACTTGAATGATGTCTTTTTCTAAATTGTTTTTTAATATCTTCTTTTATATCAAATGGTTTAATTGAATTAATTATATTGTCTAATAATTCAGTTGTAAGTGAATTAACTAATGATGCATATAATTTATTTCCTCTATGTTCATCTACAATATTTTTATTAAAATCATTTAATTCTTTTTTTGTTTCATATTTTGATATTCTTGCTTTATTTTGCATAAAAACTAATAATGAAATACATTTATTTAATAATTTTCCAAATGCTATATTTAATTTTAAATTTTTTACTATTTCACTTTCTGATAATTTTTTAGGTATATCACAGATTTTATATAAAATTGGAATTTGACTTATTAAAATTGATAAATCAGATTTAAATATTTCTAATACTAAAATTAATAATTCACATGCTTCAATTTTAAAAATATCAGTTACTTTTGAATCTGATTTTATTAACATATAAATTTGATCTACACAATTTTTAACAAAAATTTTAAAAAAATCAGTTTCATTTAATATATATCGAACTAATTTTATTAATAAAAAGTAAATATTAATATCTTTAAAAGGTTTTAATATTAAATTTGCAATCATTAATTGATATTTAACTTCTTTTGAAATATTTTTATTTGGATTATTTAATGAATCAATATCAATTTCTTCTTTATTTATATGTGACATCATATTTTTCTTTAAAGAAATTTTTTCTTCATTTTCTTTAAATTCATTATATACATTTTTATTATCTTCAAAAAGTTTATATAACTTACATAAAGTAACTAAACATTTTCTTTCATCTAATGCTAAAGTATCAATTTCAATATGATTAATAAACCATTCTAAAGTAAATTCTTCTTTTCCACTTGTATTACCCATTATCTAATAAAAATTATTTATTTAGATTTATTCTAAATTATAATTAAATAAAAATGAATTTTTTAGGACAAGCTGCAAATATAACAACTGAATTTAGAGAAAAAGAATTAAATGATCCTATTGATTATAGAGTTAATATAAGAAGTATGAATGAAAATGAAGAAATTCCAGATAGATATAAAAACAAACCAAGAGAAATAATAGAAAGAGATTCAATAAGTTCATTTAGAATTAATGGTGCTCAATTAAAAAAACATGTAAATCCAAGTGATATATATGAAGAAGAATTAAAAAAACAACAAAATTATATTAAAAATTTATATAATATAAATAATGTAAATATAAATAATAATAATAATTATAAAAATAATAATAACAAATTATATGAATTTAGTTCAAATTACAAAAATCAAAATGAAAATAATGAATATGAAAATGAAAATATTCATTTAGAAAAATTAAATAATATGATTCAATCAATTCCTCCTGGACAGCCAGTAAGTTCACAATTAATACATGTTATTGATTATAAATTAAATAATTTACAACAAGAAACAAAATTAAAATATGAAGATAAAAATGAACCATATACTCCAATAAATTATTTTAAAGAAAAAGATGTTCAAACTCAATTTTTAACTGCAGAAAATGGAGTCATTCAAGCATTAAAACATGTTACTACTCAAAGAAAACCTGAATATATGTCATTAGAAGAAGTACAAAAAGAAAGAGAAGAAAATGCAAAAAAATTAATTGAATTAGAACAAAGATATAAAAATGCTAAACAAAAAGAATTAATGAAAGAAATTGAAGATAAAGATAAAATGAATAAAAAATTTAACTATAATCCAGAAATTTTAGAAGAATTAAAACATTTATTAGAAAAAGAAAATGAATTATTTAATTTTGAAAAAAAAAATAAAAAATATAAAAAAAAAGTAAATAAAACATATAAAGATAATGAAATAGTAAAAAATCCAATTAATAAAAATCAAGAAGAATTTGTAAAAAAATATGCAAAATATGTAATAAAAAAGAAAATAGATGAAGAAGAAAAAGATGAATTAAATTTACAAAATAAAGAATGGAATCAAACAAGAATTTTATCAAAGAATGTAAATGGAGTTGTAAATAGAAATGATGACTTACCAGGTTATATGGGAAAAGAAGATTATCAAATGTATTATTATGACATTACAGATGAAAAAAAAAAAGATTTAGGGAAATTTAAAGCTCCTCATTGGAATGTTGTAAATAAAAAAAATATAAATGAAAATACTAATAATAAAATTTCTTATTATAAAAATGATAATAATGATAATAATGTTAATTATAATAATAATTTAGGAGATGAGGTTCATTTAAATAAATCAAATGGAAAATTTAATATTGATGATGAGAAAAATATTAATTCTAATATTGATAATTTAGAAAATGATAAAAAAGAAAAAGAAAAAAATATTAAATATAAACAAAAAGATAATTTAGAAGATATACAAAATGAATTTGTAAATAATGCTTTTGAGACTTTAGATACAAAAAAAATTAATTTAGTTACAAAAAGTCAATTATCAACAGAATTAAAATTAGATTATGATACAATTGGTGTATTTGGATTTACAAGTAAACAAGATTTTATTGATAAATTAGATATGTTTCAAACTAAATTATATAATCATCTTAATAAAGAAGAATTAAAATCTTTTTTAATAGGAAATTTAAAGAATAAAAATGGGAAAATTAATAAAACAATTTTTGAAAAAAATAATAAAGAAAATGAAATTGAAGAAAATAATATAAATTTAAATAAACAAAATGAAATAGAAAATGAAGAAGAAAAAGAAGAAGAAGAAGATGATGATTATCTTCCAGTTTATGGAATTAAAAATGATAGTTTTGATATTGATTATGATGAAGAAAAAATAACTCGTCCTGAAAGTACAAAAACAAAAAGAAATTATCAAGAAAAAATTTTAGATTTACCTTTATTAAATAATAATAATAATAAGAATTTAAAAAATAATAAACCACAATCATCAAAAATTAAAAATGAGAAAAAAATAAATTATGAAGATTATAAAAATGTAGTTAATAAATATAAATCAAAAGATAATATTAATTTTACAATTCCAAAACCTTTTTCTTTTGATAAAAGAAAAACAAAAGGTGAAATGAAAAGTGATGATAAAAAGAAACAATTAAAAGATGAAAGACAAAAAATTGAAAATGAAATATTAAATAAAGGATTTAAGGCAAATAAATTAAAAAATGAAATATTTATTGGAAATATTGATAATTTTATAGAAGGAGAAAAAAAAGAAAGACAAAGAAGAGTAGAAAAAAGAATGGAAAAAATAGAAAAAGAAATGAAACCTTTTTCTTTTGTTGCGAAAGATGAAGAAAAACAAAAACAAAAAATTGAATATTTAAAAAAAAGAGAAAAATCAAAAGAAAAATTTCCTCAATTTAAAGCAAATACAATTAAATTTACAACAAGAGTAAATATGAATGTTGAAAATTGGGAAGAGAAAGAAAGAGTAAAAAGAAATGAAAGAATACAAAAAAAATCTAAACAATTATTAGAAAGAAGTAAATTACCTCCTAGATTAGAACAACATGAAAAAGAAAAAATAGAAAAAATAAAAAGAGAAGAAAAAATAAAAAAACAAAAGTTAATTGAAGAAAAAAGAGAAAAAAGTAGAAGCCAAATTTCAAAAAATAAAGATAATGAAATTAAATTACCAGATTATGAAAAATTACAAAAAAATTTCGAAAAAAAAATACAAAATCAAAAAAATAAAGCACCAAAAACAATAATTGAACCTTTTGATTTTCATGATCCTGTTAAAAAGAAAAATATTAATGAAAGTGATTATATTGAAAATGGAGGTATTAATTTTAGAAAAAATGCAATGGAAATGATAAAAAATTTAAATACTAATAAAAATAATTATAATGAACCTTCTTCAAATAATGCTTTAAATAAAATTTTATTAGCTAATAGAAAAGCAAATGAAAAAAAAGTTATGGATGAAGAAAAATTAAAAATGGATAATAAAAATAGAGAAAAGAGAAGAAAAGAACTTAATAAAAAACATAATATGGGTAAGAAAAAAGTTATTAATAAAAAAATTAATTATGATGATGAAAATGAAGATGATGAATTTAGTGATTATAAAGAAAAACCAATTATTGATAAGAAAGAAATAACAGAAGAAGAAGAAGATGAGGAAGAAGAAGAAAAAAAAAATATTAAAAAAAAACAAAATGGAAAAATTAAAAAGAAAAAGAAACAAATTGTAGAAGAAGAAGAAGAAGAATTTGAAGACATAAGTGAAGATGAAAAACAAGTAGAAAAAAGAGAAAAAAATAAAAGAAAATCTCAAATAAAAGAATTAGATTCAAATAAAAAAAGAAAGATACAAAATAAAGAAAAAAATGAATCAGAAGAAGAAGAATTTGAAGAAATAAATGAAGATGAAAAACAATTAGAAAAAAGAGAAAAAAATAAAAGAAAATCTCAAATAAAAGAATTAGATTCAAATAAAAAAATAAATAAAATAAAAAATAAAGAAAAAAATGAATCAAAAGAAGAAGAATTTGAAGACATAAGTGAAGATGAAAAACAATTAGAAGAAAGAGAAAAAAGTAAAAGAAAATCTCAAATAAAAGAATTAGATTCAAATAAAAAAATAAATAAAATAAAAAATAAAGAAAAAAATGAATCAAAAGAAGAAGAATTTGAAGAT
>JAEEGK010028034.1_pt1 | contig 11328 bp, 8 predicted proteins | sample 8958771 | NCBI WGS metagenome assembly JAEEGK01 (sample SAMN16246547, study PRJNA631951) | gut metagenome | biome: gut microbiome; feature: rumen; material: SC-attached | host: Bos | place: Iran: Karaj | collected 2018-10 | reverse complement strand
GGGATCTCCCTATATCTCGGCCTGCCATCTGGAGGGTATCGAGCAGAACGTCATCCTTATCGACTCGGTATCAAAGCGCTACTCGGAGTGCGGTATCCGCATCGGTGCCCTGATTACCAAGAACGAGCAGGTGAGGAAAGCTGTAATGAAGTTCTGTCAGGCACGCCTCTCCCCTCCTCTTATAGGACAGATTGTAGCCGAGGCATCACTCGATGCACCTGAAGACTACTACCGCGACGTCTATGACGAGTATGTAGAGCGACGTAAGTGCCTCATCGACGGTCTGAACCGCATCCCCGGTGTCTACTCGCCTATTCCCATGGGCGCCTTCTATACCGTGGCCAAGCTGCCTGTCGACGATGCCGAGAAATTCTGTCGCTGGTGTCTGGCTGAATTCGAGTACGAAGGCGAGACGGTAATGATGGCTCCTGCTGCCGGTTTCTACACCACTCCTGGCGCTGGCGTCAATCAGGTACGTATAGCCTATGTGCTGAAAAAGAAAGATCTGGAACGCGCTCTTGTCGTGCTGCGCAAAGCCCTCGAGGCCTATCCTGGAAGAATTCTGGAAGATCAATAGGCCTTATAAGCCTGATTAGAAAATAGATGAACCTTCCCCTATTCATAGCCAAGCGTATTTACAATGACCAGGGCGACCGCCGCAAGGTAAGTCGTCCGGCAATTCATATAGCCACCATTGGAGTGGCCATCGGACTGGCTGTGATGATCATTACCGTAAGCGTGGTGCTTGGATTCAAGCATACCATACGCGACAAGGTGGTGGGTTTCGGGAATCATATACAAGTACAGAACTTGCGCTCGCTGAATAGCGTCGACTCCTACCCTATCTGCATCAACGACAGTATGATAAACGTCATGAAGAATGTGGAAGGGGTGAGCCATGTACAACGTTTCTCGCTCACCAAGGGTATTCTAAAGACCGATGACGACTTTTTGGGGGTTGCACTCAAGGGCATAGGACCGGAATACGACCTAAGATACCTAAAAGAGAATATGGTGGAAGGCAGCATTCCCAAGTTCAGTGACAAAGAAAGCAGCAACAAAATCCTGCTCTCGAAACTCATGGCCGACAAGCTGAAGGTGAAAGCAGGAGACCGCATCTTTGCCTACTTCATAGGCGAGGATGACGTACGCACCAGACGGTTTACCATCGAGGGCATCTACCAGACGAATATGACGCGGTTCGACGAGCTGATATGCTATACCGATCTCTATACGACAAGCAGACTCAACGGATGGTTCAACGAGCAATGCTCAGGAGCCGAACTGCAAGTCAAGGACTTCGACCACCTGGACGAGACCTACGAGCGTATAATAGATAAGGTGAACCGAACTATGGATCACTATAGTGGGGTCTACTCGTCGCAGACTATCTATGAAGCCTATCCCCAGATATTTACCTGGCTGGAGCTACTGGACATCAACGTGTGGATTATTCTCGGGTTGATGATCTGTTTGGCGGGCATCACCATGATTAGCGGACTGCTCATCATCATCCTGGAACGCACATCGATGATTGGTGTATTAAAGGCCTTAGGCTCACGCAACAAGACCATCCGCCACACCTTCCTATGGTTCTCGGCCTTCATCATCAGTCGCGGACTGCTTGTTGGCGACATGCTGGGCATAGGACTTGTGCTGCTGCAGCAACAGACGGGAATTGTGAGCCTCGACCCGCAGACTTACTATGTCAACAAAGCTCCTATGGAACTTAACATACCCCTTATCGTGCTGCTCAACGTAGTTACTCTTTTAGTCAGTATTTCTGTTCTAATTATCCCTAGTTTCTTCATTTCGCACATTCATCCCGCAAAATCTATGCGCTACGAGTAAAAAATTGCACAGAAAATTTGCGAATGTGCAAAAAACAACGTACCTTTGCACAAAATTTCAAAAAATGTGCAATGGATACAGCATCATGCTTTAATAAATACATTCAAAAAGCCATTGTTGAGAATTGGGATCATGATGCCTTGACGGACTATCAAGGCGTTACCCTGCAGTTCCACGATGTAGCAAGAAAAATTGAGAAACTACATATTCTGTTTGAGAACGCAGGAGTAAACCAAGGTGACAAGATTGCCATCTGTGGACGTAATTCCGCACATTGGGCTGTTACCTTCCTGGCCACCCTCACCTATGGTGCCGTGGCAGTACCCATACTCCATGAGTTCAATGCCGAACAGATACATAACATCGTCAATCACTCGGAATCAAAGCTGCTCTTCGTAGGCGACTTCATTGTCAAGACTATCAATGCTGACGAAATGCCCGCCTTGGAGGGTATCATCAACCTGCCAGACTTTTCACTTTTTCTATCACGTTCAGAGAAGCTGACCTATGCCCGAGAGCACTTGAACATGATGTTCGGCAACAAATATCCCATGGCTTTCCGCGCCAACCACGTCAACTATCATGTAGACTCACCTGAGGAGCTGGCACTCATCAACTACACCAGCGGCACAACAGGATTCTCAAAGGGCGTCATGCTGCCATACAGAGCCATCTGGGGCAACCTCGACTTCTGTATGCGCCGCCTGCCCGTGAAGCCTCAAGACAATATGCTGAGTATACTGCCAATGGCTCACATGTACGGCATGAGCATTGAATTCATCTATGGATTCTGCCGTGGTTGCCACCTATATTTCTTGACTCGCCTACCGTCACCAGCCATCATAGCCGAGGCTTTTGCCACAGTAAAGCCTGCTATCGTCATTGCCGTACCGTTGGTGGTGGAGAAGATTATCCGCAAACGGGTGTTCCCCAAGATACAAAACAACCGTATGCGCCTGCTGCTGCAGATGCCTGTGGTTTCGAAGAAGGTAAAGGAGAAAATCTGCGAGCAGGTGTATGCTGCCTTCGGAGGGAAAGCCTACGAAGTGATCGTGGGCGGAGCTGCCCTAAGCCGCGAGGTAGAGCAATTCCTGATTAGTATCAACTTCCCTATAACGGTGGGCTATGGTGCCACAGAATGCGCTCCGTTGATCAGCTATAGCGACTACAAGGACTTTGTGCCTGCCTCATGCGGCACACCAGTTGACCACATGGAAGCGCGTATCGCATCTTCCGATCCGGCCAACATTCCCGGAGAGATACTGGCACGAGGCACGAACGTCATGTTGGGATACTACAAGAATCCGGAAGCTACCAGTCAGGCACTCGACAAGGATGGCTGGTACCATACGGGCGATTTAGGCACCATGAGCGCCGACGGACATATATTCATACTCGGACGCATCAAGAACATGCTGCTGAGTGCCAACGGACAGAATATCTATCCTGAGGAGATAGAAGACCAGCTGAACTCCATGCCTATGATCAGCGAAAGCCTCGTCGTACAACGGGACAATAAGCTGGTGGCACTCGTATACCCCGACAAGGACGAGGTAATGGACTTCTCGGAAGAGGAACTGAAGGCTATCATGGACCAGAACCGCAAAGAGCTGAACCAACGGTTGCCTAACTACAGCCGTATTGCCGAGATACAACTTCAAAAAGAGGAGTTTGCCAAAACTCCCAAAAAGAGTATAAAACGCTATCTATACCAATAATCCTATGGGACAAATCGAAAGAATACCAAGCTTTAACGAGCTGTTAGAGAAATCCATCATCAGCAACTGGGATTTCGATGCGTTGACTGATTTCAAGGGACAGACATTGCAGTTCCATGATGTAGCAAGAAAAATAGAGAAACTGCACATCTTGTTTGAGAACTCTGGTGTGGTCAAGGGCGACAAGATAGCCCTCTGCGGGCGCAACTCCAGCCAATGGGCTGTGGCTTTCATTGCCACGCTTACCTATGGTGCCGTTGCCGTACCCATTCTCCATGAATTCAATGCCGAGCAGATTCACAACATCGTCAATCACTCGGAGTCTAAGCTGCTCTTCGTGGGTGACCATGTGGCCACCATCATCGACCCGCAGCAGATGCCCGGATTGGAGGGTATCATCAACAATCCTGACTACTCGCTCATGGTCAGCCGCACAGACAAACTTACCTATGCCCGTGAACACCTTAACGAGCTTTACGGCAAGAAGTTTCCCAAATACTTCCGTAAGGAGCACGTCTGTTATTACAAGGAGCAGTCGCCCGACGAGTTGGCGCTCATCAACTACACCTCGGGCACCACAGGATTCTCCAAGGGCGTAATGATTCCCTATCGCGCATTGTGGTCGAACTACGACTTCGCATGCAGCGTTTTGGGCAACATCATCCATCAAGGCGACCGTGTTATCTCCATGCTCCCCATGGCTCATATGTATGGCATGGCCTTTGAGTTTATCTTCGAATTCCTTCATGGCTGCCATGTCTACTACCTCAACCGCGTTCCCTCTCCTGCCATCATTGCTCAGGCTCTGGCAGAGATTAAACCTATCATCGTCATCGCCGTTCCTCTGATTATAGAGAAAATCATCCGCAAGAAGGTGTTCCCCAAGATACAGAACAACCGCATGCGTCTGCTATTGCAGATGCCCGTCATTTCGAAGAAAGTGCGCGAGATGATATGCCAAGAGGTGCTGAAGGCTTTCGGCGGCCAAATGTACGAGGTCATCATCGGTGGTGCTGCCTTGAACCAGGAAGTGGAGCAATTCCTAAAGCGCATCAACTTCCCCTATACGGTAGGCTATGGTGCAACCGAGTGCGCTCCCATCATCTGCTATGCTGACTGGCAGAGCTTTGCCCCAGGTTCATGCGGACGGGCAGCCAAACACATGGAAGTAAAGATTGACTCCCGCGACCCGCAGAATATTCCCGGAGAGATTCTTGCCAAAGGTCCCAATGTAATGCTCGGCTACTACAAGAATCCTGAGGCTACAGCAGAAACCATTGACAATGACGGGTGGTACCATACGGGCGACCTCGGCACCATGGATGCCTACGGCAATGTCTACATCAATGGACGAAGCAAGAATATGCTCCTCGGGCCTAACGGCCAGAACATCTATCCCGAGGAAATTGAGGACAAGCTCAATTCCATGACTCTGGTGGTAGAGAGCATCGTAGTAGAGCGCGACAACAAACTGGTTGCTCTGGTGTATCCCGATCTGGAAGAAGCCAAGAACCTTGGCTTGGGCAAAGAGGATATTGCCAACATCATGGAACAAAACCGCAATGGCCTGAACCAGATGCTTCCTGCCTACGAGAAGATTACTGAAATTGAAATCCGCGAGGAAGAGTTTGAGAAAACGCCCAAACGTTCCATCAAACGCTACTTATACACATAAAGCAAAAGAAGGATAGTTCATTCCGACATACGCCAAAAGGCGGATAGTTCAATCAAACATACAAGAAAAGGAGGGAATTCCCTCCTTTTCTTTTTTCTCTACACTTTTTATTCTACTTCCATGTAGCCCCTTCGCGCATGACGAACGTAATGTTCGATTTCTTAGGCAACGAAGGCCTTTTCCATTCTCCACCTAACACTTGGATAGTGACAGGCTGTTTACCTTTGACCTGCGCAGCCTCTATTGCCTGTTCCATCGTCATGAAATCACCACGACCTTGACGGTCAACAGTAATGTCTGCATCACAACGGTATTTCTTCAGTAATGGAATCTCCTCACAAAGGGCATCGGCCAACAAGCGAGCCACGACATGGGCACCATAGATATTGTAGTGTGTATTGTCCTGACGGCCATCAGGCACGCTGGGTTCTTCACCTGGCCTATACCACATATGCAGCTTCTTAGAGGCCTCGGTACCCAATCCCTGTTCAAGGTCATGGGTAAGCTGGTTGGCATCAACGAAGTGAACGTTCATTCTATCGGCTACATCACGCGGGGCAATACGGTAGAGACCATGCGTATCGATGAGCGAATCTCCCTCCACCATCTTCACCCCATCCTTATAGGTGGTAGTGCGCAGCTTCTCGTCGTCATCATTCTCAGGTACACTCATAAAGAAGTTACGACGCACCACACAGTTCATCAGCACAGGGATTCCCCCATGCTCACGTGTCTCACGGACATAGCGGGCCAGCATATAATCGAAGGTTGAGCCTGGATCAGTATGGCGATCGGCTTTGGGTTTCTCGTCGTTGTGACCAAACTGAATAATGACATAGTCTCCCGGCTTCATCTTCTCGATTACCTTTGTCCAGCGCCCTTCATTGAAAAAGCTCAGAGAAGAGCGTCCGTTGACGGCATGGTTGTCAACACGGATGTTATCGTCGAAGAAGCATTGGAGCGCCATTCCCCATCCACGCTCCTGCTTACCCCCCGAGATATCCTTGTTGGCAGCTGTGGAGTCGCCGATAATGAAAATGGTAGTCTTCTTCTCGTCGTTGGCGGCAGAGAACAATAGCAGAAAGGCCAAAAGATATAGGGGAAACAACACGTTTCCCCTTAATTGCTGATTCCACTTCTTTTCCATATATGATTAACCTTTAACCTTCTTCACCAACTCTTCTGGTGTAAGCAACTGCTGCTCGCCCGTCTCCATGTTTTTGAGCGTAAAGCAGCCCTGGCTTATCTCATTCTCGCCAGCAAGGGCAACAAAGGGAATCTGCTTGGCGTTGGCGTAAGCCATCTGCTTCTTCATCTTCGCGGCATCAGGAAACATCTCAGTACGGATGCCTGCCTGACGGGCCTTGGCTACTGTCGGCAGACAATAGGCCGTCTCTTTGTCGCCAAAATTAATAAACAGCAACTGGGTGCCAACTTGTGCATCCTTGGGATAGGCGTCGAGGGCATTGAGCACGTCGTAGATACGATCAACACCAAACGAAATGCCGACACCCGAGATACCAGGCATACCAAAGATACCAGTAAGGTTATCGTAGCGTCCACCGCCCGTAATGCTACCTATCTGTACATCAAGTGCCTTCACCTCAAAGATGGCACCAGTATAATAGTTCAGTCCGCGAGCCAGCGTAAGATCGAGCTGTAGCTCGTTATTGAGGGTAGTTGAGCCACCACTACACAACGAGCCAAGAATGGTGCGACATTCCTCCACGCCCTTCAAACCAGTCTCACTACCCTTCAGCACCTCAGCAATCGTGTTGAGTTTTTCCTCATTTGTGCCTTCGAGCAAGATGATGGGTTGCAGCTTGGCAATCTGATCATCGGTAAGCCCGTCCTCGCGCAGCTCGGCATTGACGTTGTCGATACCAATCTTGTCGAGCTTGTCAATGGCAACAGTAATGTCCACTATCTTATCGGCAGCACCGATGACCTCGGCAATGCCAGAGAGAATCTTGCGGTTGTTGATCTTGATCTGTACACGGACGCCAAAGCGTGTAAACACGGTGTCGATAATCTGCATCAGCTCCACCTCGTTGAGCAGGGAGTCGGAACCGACAATGTCGCCATCGAACTGCCAGAACTCGCGATAGCGTCCCTTCTGCGGACGGTCGGCACGCCATACTGGCTGCATCTGATATCGCTTGAACGGCAGTTGCAGTTCCTCGCGGTGCATCACCACATAGCGGGCGAACGGCACGGTAAGGTCGTAGCGCAGTCCTTTCTCACAGAGCTTGGCAGCCAGGTGCAGGCTATTGCGTTCCTGCAGTTCCTCATCGGAAACTTTCGTCAGGAAGTCTCCGCTGTTGAGAACTTTAAAAAGCAGCTTATCACCCTCCTCGCCATACTTACCCATGAGCGTTCCAAGAGTCTCCATGGCGGGTGTTTCTATCTGCTGGAAGCCATAGAGCTGGTACACCTGCTTGATAGTATCAAAGATATAGTTGCGTCGGGCCATCTCCTGAGGTCCGAAATCTCGTGTTCCTTTGGGAATACTTGGCTTTTGTGCCATTTGTCTTTTTACCTTTTTATAATCTTAGTTTTATTTTCTTACGATTGTCTGGTCACGGTCGGGGCCGATGCTGATGATGCAGATGGGCGTTTCAAGCTGTTCCTCCAGGAACTTGATGTAGTCCTTGAACTCCTTCGGGAACTGGTCTTCGCTGGTAAACTGCGTCATATCGGTCTTCCATCCCGGCAGCTCCTTGTAGACGGGCTCGATACCCTCCTCAATGTTATAGGGGAAATAGTCAATCTCCTGACCGTGCTGCTTGTAAGCCACACATGCCTTAATGGTGTCGAAACCGTCGAGCACGTCGCTCTTCATCATAATGAGTTTCGTCACACCGTTGACCATGATACTGTACTTCAGGGCTACGAGGTCAATCCAGCCACAACGGCGCTCACGGCCTGTAACGGCACCATACTCATGTCCGAGGTCACGAATCTTCTTGCCCGTCTCGTCAAACAGCTCGGTGGGGAAAGGTCCGGCACCAACGCGGGTGCAGTAAGCCTTCATGATACCGAATACGTCGCCAATCTTGTTGGGACCAATGCCGAGACCTGTGCAGGCTCCGGCGCAGATGGTGTTCGAAGAGGTAACGAACGGGTAAGAGCCGAAGTCAACGTCGAGCATCGTTCCCTGGGCACCCTCGCAGAGCACAGACTTGCCGCTCTTGAGAATATTGTTGATCTCGTGCTCAGAGTCGACGATGGGGAACTGGCGCAGATACTCAACACCTTCCAGCCACTTTTTCTCCACCTCGGTAATGTCGTACTCGAAATTGAGCGATTTCAGGATAGCCTCGTGACGAGCCTTGGCGGCAGCATACTTCTCAGGGAAGTTCTCGAGGATGTCGCCCACGCGCAGGCCATTGCGGCTCACCTTGTCGGTATAGGTCGGGCCAATGCCCTTTCCGGTGGTGCCCACCTTGTTCTTGCCCTTCTGTGCCTCATAGGCAGCATCGAGCACTCGGTGTGTGGGCATGATGAGGTGTGCCTTCTTCGAGATGTGCAGACGGTTTCTCAACTCATGGCCACTGGCCTCGAGTGCCTTGGCCTCGTCCATAAACAAGTCGGGAGCCAGCACCACGCCATTGCCGATGATATTCACCTTGCCGCCCTGGAAAATGCCTGAGGGGATGGAGCGCAGTACATACTTCTGCCCCTCAAACTCCAGCGTATGTCCCGCATTGGGACCACCCTGGAAACGGGCAACTACATCATACTTGGGGGTCAGCACATCGACCACCTTACCTTTACCTTCGTCGCCCCACTGCAATCCGAGCAGGACGTCAACTTTACCTTGATTCATTTTTCTTATCTGTTGTTTTCTTACTATTCTTCAAGCGGGTTATCCTTCCCTGACACGTAGAGCAGATTCCATATATATATAAGGTGAAGCCGTCTTTGCGAAAACGCTTCAGGCGAAGTTCATCGATAGCCTTCGTCACCTCTGGGGTCTTCACCTCGGTAACCTTGCCACACACGGTACATATCTGATGGCAATGACTCTCGCCATAAACCTCGTAACTCGTTGTCCCCTGAAAACGGTGACGTATCACCAGACGCAGCTCCATGAACAGGTTGAGCGTATTATACAGCGTGGCCCTGCTTACCGGGAACTTGTATTCCTTTGCCAGCTTCTCTCCCAATTCGTCCAGCGTGAAATGACCGTCTGTGCTATATACTGCATCCAATATCGCATAACGCTCAGGCGTCTTGCGATGATTGTTCATTTCCAGGTAACTGTCAAGAATCCGCTCTACAGCGGACTTCGCACTATCTTTCATCTGTAAAAGTCTTCATAAACCAGTGCAAAGTTACGAAAAAGTTTTGAGATTGAACGTTTGAGATTTGAGATTTATGCTGCTCCTTGTCCTTTTTTAACACTCAATTCCCAAATCCATCTCTTTCCTTAGTGCGAACCAATGTAGAGGAACACCATGCCGAGCAGCACCAAGGCCAGGTCGAAGGCTTTGGCTCGGAGGTTCTTTTCATGGAAGAACATGGCACCAAACAGGAAGCTGACCACCACAGAACCACGCCGCACCATCGACACGATACTAATCATGGCCGAAGGCAGCGACAGGGAATAAAAGTACAGGAAGTCGGCTGCAGACAGGAAAAGGCTTACGCCCACAATAGACCATGCCCAATGGAAGGGCGTCGTATCCTTGTGCTTTGGCCACCACAGCAGCATCAGCATGGCCAGCATCATGCCGCATTGGTAGATATTATACCACGACTGCACCAGCATACGGTCGAGCCCTACCCCGCCCTCGCTAACGGGCGCCATCAGGAACTTGTCGTACAGCCCGCTGATAGCCCCCAAGGCTGCAGCACCCACTACCATGTATATCCAATGGTCGTGCTTGAAGTCAATGCCCTCCTTCTTGCCGCTACGGCTCAGCATTAGAAACGAGGCCACGGCCAGCGCCACACCTATCCATTGCCACATATTGAGCCGCTCGCCAAACACCAGCAGCGCACCCAACAGCACCATCACAGGCCGTGTGGCATTGATAGGTCCGACAATGGTCAGGGGCAAGTGCTTCATGCCGAAATAGCCCAGCACCCACGACGACAGCACGATTACAGCTTTCAGCACTACATACTTATGCACCTCCCAGCCACCTGAGCCTACATGGAACACCGAACCGTCGAGCACGTTGCTCGTACCGCTCAGCACAATAAACGGAAGAAATATCAGCGACGAAAAAAGCGTATTGAGGAACAGCACGGGAATTACCGCATTCTCCTTCAAAGCCTGCTTCTTAAACGAATCATAGCAGCCTAACAATGCTGCCGACATAAATGCCAAAAGTAACCACATGGGGATTCTCTCTATTTATTAATAGGTAATGTCTTCAAGAAACAGAGCATGAGCCGGCATCGACTCACCTGCTTCTGTCCGTTTTTTTCCTTCTACAATCTTGCGGAAATCATCCAGCGACACTCGTCCACGACCCACGTCCACCAACGTTCCTACTACAGCACGCACCATATTTCTCAAGAAACGGTTGGCACGTATTTCAAAGTACCACGTAGTGGGACTTGTCTGCCTCCATTCTGCCACCGTCACCTTACAGAGCGTAGTCTTCACGTCAGCATGTGCCTTACAGAAAGCTCCAAAGTCATCATACTTCATTAGTAGTTTAGCCGCCTCATTCATCTTATTGAAATCCAACGGATAATGCAGTTCACATGAAGTAAAGCTTAGGAATGGATTCTTCTCTGTATGCAGGTAATATCGGTACATGCGGCTAGTTGCCGAAAAGCGCGCATGCAGGTCGTCGGCAACCCTCTCCACCTTCGAAACGGCGATGTCCCTCGGCAGCAGCTTGTTCAGCTTGTAGGTCAGTTGCTTACCGTCAATCTCCGTATCAAAGTCAAAGTGGGCCACCATCATCCGGGCATGCACTCCGGCATCGGTACGCCCCGCTCCTGTCACGATTATTTCACTCCGTAGCAAGAGCGACAATGCACGTTGCAACGGTGCCTGCACCGAGTCGCCATTGGGCTGAAACTGCCATCCGTGGTAGCGGCTACCATCGTAGCTGAATGTAA
>JAEEGK010028033.1_pt1 | contig 11328 bp, 7 predicted proteins | sample 8958771 | NCBI WGS metagenome assembly JAEEGK01 (sample SAMN16246547, study PRJNA631951) | gut metagenome | biome: gut microbiome; feature: rumen; material: SC-attached | host: Bos | place: Iran: Karaj | collected 2018-10 | reverse complement strand
AAACTCAATCGCGAATTTTCTATTCATTTTTATAAAAATGAATAGAAAATATTATATAGTAAATGATGAATAATTCAAAATTTTCAAATCCGTTTCATTTACTAATCAGTATTATACGTGATATAATGATAATAGGTGATAGTAGATGGCTTATAAGTATCACAAAGGACAGTTATTTGGTAAGAAATTAGATGTACCTAAAGAAATATTAACTAAAGTGTATAATAAAACACTTACATTGAGTGAATATTTCAAATACAACTTAGATGATAAAATACCAACTTCATGTATATATTCTCGACAAAAACTAATTTTAGATAAATTTGGCATTGAAAAATGCAAAAATATTGATGAGTTTGTCGCTGATTTTATTGCTGGATATAATTATAAATTGGGATTAGATGATGTACCTAATGATGTGGACGATATTAATACTTACGTATATGAAAAATTAAAATATATTATTCATCCAGAAGTATGGCCGCCAATAATGCGTGAGTTGTATTTCGATATATCTAAAGTAGATTCTAAAACAGGCGAACTAATGTCTAAATACTATACAAATGAGTTATCACTGACTGAAATATTGGATAATTATAATTTATTTAAAGATAAAGATTTAAATCGAAAAGTTGCAACACCAAATGGTTCAGAAATTGATTTAAGCAACGATATGGTAAATAAATTTATGTCTGATTATGGAATACTATATCCCGTGATAAAAAATTTTTGCGGTTATGGTTATAGATATTGCCCTTTCAATAGCATCGGTGATTGTATAAAAAGTCTAACTATAGAAGGTAATGCCAAAAATACTCTTGTTGAGGAACTTATTAATGGTATATTGTCAATGTCTTTTAGTAATTCAGGAAAACTAGAAAATGGCTATCAGATAACTGATGAGCAATATCAAGAAATTTTTAAGTATGCATCACTTGAAGACTATTTAGAAAAGTATAGCAGTTATTATGCTAACGATGTAGCAAAAGAATATGAATCATTGCCTAGCGAATATACTATGACATTACCTATTTCAAAACTATTTAATGCAAATACTTTAAAATTTGCTGGAATCTATGGACTAAAAAATATTATTGATTTTGACAATGAGTGTGGACATTTTTTTTCTGCAAATGATTATGAAAACCTAAGACAAATGTGTCAGGTGTATGTGAATAATAGTATACATAATACTGGAAATGAAAGTATTTTCACAGGAAGGGCTGGAACATATACTAAGGAACAATTTTACGAAGCAATGCGGAGAATGCTACTTTATGGTATAATAATCAATACTGATGGTTTAGATTATAGAAACATAACGGGTGAATTTAGGGAAAAAAATGAAGATTTATTATTTATTCCAGATCAAGTTTCTGAAGAAGTAAAAGCAAAATTTTATACAAGGTCAATTACACCTGGGATTTTGAGAGAGCATTTGGAAGACATGCGCTACTTAAATTGGGAAAAATTGATTATGTCTCTAAAATTCATACCAATATATGTTCGTAATTCCTATGACGAATATCCACAAATAGAAAATATCTATAAATTATTTCAGGGCAAAACATCATCTAATGATGCAATTGATTTTATTATGGAATATGGCGATGCTATAGATTTGATTCATAAAAGCGCTGAAAAAATAGAAATTTTGGCTTCTGATAGCGGTGATAAAATTAAAGATGTTATAAACGAATTACTGAGAAAAATTATTGTCGAAAAACAAATAGCTTATCCTAAATATATTTCTAAGGATTTCATTAAAAGATATCCATCAATGTTTTTAGATAAAAATGTTCCCTTAGAATTGCAAGAAGCCGTTTACAATAGAACAGTAACATCAGAGCTTATTCTATCAAATCCAACATATATGGAGTATTTAAAAAACGCTGATTTAGAAGTTTTGTTTAGATACATGCCTGTAGCGTCAGAAAATAATCCGTCTGATAAGATTAATTTAGTTAGTGGCGTAAAACAAGTGCTTAGCCCAGAAGATGCATTTAATGTAATGATTTTATATGGAAAATATATGGAAAAGGTTTTTGAAAATAATAGATTAAAAAATTTTAAATTTAATCCAAGCTTTTCTAAAGATGGTTTATTAAGTGAAATGGATAAGACTATATTTCAAGATATTACTGATGGAAATATGAAATATGATGAAAGCATGCATGATCATTTTAAACACAAGTATCCAACGCTTTTCTTAAATGCAAATGTTTCACAAGAAATTAAAAATAAATTTTATGATAGAAAATTTACAATACAAGATTTTAATGATAATCCTGAATTACTTAATACATTTGGCGAAACAAATATTGCGTGTGGTTTTTCAGAAAACATGTCATGGGTTATTCCACTATTTGGAAATAGTGATAATTTGAGAGTGTCGAACTATAATCGTATGAAAATTATAGCTGTATATTCTAAAATAAGTGATCATGATATGAAGAAAATATTTAAGGATTATGTTATAGAAGAAGACGAAAAGATAAATATGGAAAACATAGATTTAGCTCCAGATTTATTGGCAAGACTTAGCTATTCTAATTCTAGTGAAATTAGATCATTAAAAAAAGAATTAGCTACAGAGTTGTTAAGATGTGATGATCCGTTTGATAGTCTTGATAAAATTGAAAGAATTTTTATCAAAAATAATTTACCAACAGTGGGAAAAATATATTCTTGTTTTGAAGCCTTACATCCAAATTTTAAAGGCTTTGAAGGATGTGAAACAATATCTCCTGTGTTGCAAAATTCATCGTTAAATGGCAAAAAAATGACGGTATTTGCTGATTTAATTAAGGCAGAATTTGGTTCAAATAATCGTTCTATAAATAATTATTTAAAAAATTTAGAATTTGGCTCAACGACTTATGAAAATATAAAGGCAGGAAATTTAAATCTAGATGCTTTAAATGAAGATGAAAAGAGAGAATTAAAAGTTTTTAGTAAACATTTGATGACTATGTATAATGTTAGTACTAAGGCTAAACAAGCTAATGATGTTTATGAATGCACAGGAGATGTTTTAAATGATATTTTGGAATTATCAAAGAAACTATCGCCTGATGGCTCACTAGATTATAATTTGGCTGACAGAATGGTTCGTATGTTTTGTGGATTTACGGGTATAGATACTTTAGATAAAGCTAAAGAATATATTAATAATGCCATAAAAAAAGCAGAAGATAGGAATATTGCTACAGCATCTTCTACTGTAACAGTGCATAAAGGAGATTTTGTTAAAGGAATAGGGGATATTACATACTTAGGAAATATATTACAAAATGGTAGTGTTTCTAAGGAATATTTAGGATCAAGTGCTGGCAGCGATGCTACACCACTTGATACAGATATATCTATGGTACCAAATGATGAAAGTAAAATCGAAAAAGCTATTGCTCCAACTGTAGCTTATAGAGACAAATATGGACCTATTTATTTTATACTTAAAAATGATAATCGATTCGTGACAACACGTACTGAAGCAGGACCAATTGATGCAAAAAGAGATATGTCAAAATTGGAAGTTTTTTATACTGGTTATTTAGGGGAAGGACATTATGGAATTAGAACCGGTTTTGCGTCTAGTGATATTGATTGCATTGTTATGGAAAAATATGATCATAGAGTTGGATTAGAAATTGCTATGAATGGTTTTTATATTCCTGTGGCTGATATGAATGGAAAAATTACTTTTACACCAAGTGATTATAAAGATTTAAGAAATAAAATGAGTGGATTATCATATTTCAATTTAAATGAATATAATATATCAAATAATTTACGAAATCCAGATATTGAACAAATGAAAAATGAAGTGTTAGCCAATATTGAAATGACAAATAGCGATAATGAAAGTGTTAAAAAGTTGATAAAAGATGCAATTGTTGCAATTGGTATTAAGCATGTTACATATGGATTTAATGAAGATTTGTCTAATGGTAGTTTTGAATTGTATTCAACTGGTTCAACAGCAAGAAATACAAATGTTCCTAAAGATTCTGATTTTGATTATTTAATTAAAATAGATAATGATATATATAGAAATGATAGTAAATTAAATGAATTTAAATCATTATTTAAAGACAAACTTGGATTTAATGATGGACCTAATGGTAAAATATGTGGTGAAATTTCTAAAAATGATGGTACAAAGCTTGATGTTGAAATATCTTTGTGTCCAAAAAGTGATAAAATTGATTTTTCTACAGATGTATCTTTAACATCAAAACTTGATGCTATTAAAAAGCAATATCCAAATGACTATAATGATGTTGTAGCAAATATTGTATTTGCTAAAAAGTTTTTTAAATCTATCGATGCATATAAGTCACTTAAATCTGATAAAACCCAAGGTGGTTTGGGTGGTATAGGAATAGAAAATTGGATTTTGCAGCATGGCGGTTCTTTTACTGATGCCGCTAAAGACTTTGTTAAAACTGCTGATGAAGTATCTGGTGATTTTGAAAAATTTAAGCAGATATATCATGTGTATGATTTTGGGTATAATCATTATAGTGACAAAGAGGATTCTAATATGTATCCACATGATGATTTTGTATCTGGAAATGACAAAATGGGGGCAGATGCATTTAAAAGAATGCATAGTCACTTGAGAGAATATTTAAAAACTATTGAAGCATCTTACAACAATTCCTATAATGATGTAGAACATATGAAGCGATGATTATCATTGCTTTTTTTGACAAAAAACTAGTCATAGACTAGTTAAATTCAATATGGAGCAATTGTGTGTCTCGTTTGAGAAACATTTGCTTACAAATATAATAAGAGATAAACCTTAATTACATACTCATCATAACATGTTTTTTAGAAAATAAGCATTCAATTCTTTGCTATTGAATGCTTTTTTAATTAATTTCCTATTTTATGTAGAAATTAATATAGTTTTGATGTATAATAGGTATCAACTTTTTGGGGGTGGTTTTATGAGTATTTTAGTTATCAATCCTCCTAATAAACCTTTTACCAATAGAACTATTTTAGCTGAACCTTTAGATGTTCTACAAATAGCAACTATAATAAAAGGTAAATTCAATGATGTAAAAGTTATTGATATGGATGTTAATAGGATGGACAACAATATTAATGATTATCTTGAAGATAAAAATATAGTGGTTTTTGTTTACGATTATCAATTACCATTACATACATCTTCTACTATTGATAATATTTTTGAAATAATAAAAAATACAACAAAAGAAACAAAATTTATAATTATCGGAAAAACATCGACATACTATTATGAGAAATTTTTAAATAATGGTTTTGATGTTGTAATTAGAGGAATTGCTGATAAAACTATTAATGAAGTGATTGATAATATTTATAGTGTTGAAATTCTTAAAAAAATCCCAAATATAGCTTTTAAAAATAATAATCAAATAATATTAAATGAACAAAATCAAATTGAAAACAATTTTAGTACATTACCAATGATTAATAGAGATTTCGTTGATATTAGTAAATACATGGATACAAGAACTCTTATTTCATCTAGAGGATGTATTGGAACTTGTAAATTTTGTACTACACCATATTATTTTAAAAAGTGGAATGGAAAATCTGCTGAAGATGTTGTAAATGAAATTGAAATGCTTATAAATAAATATCAAGCAAAGAAAATTATGTTTTTAGATGACAATGCTACTGTTGATAAATCTAGAATGATCAAAATATGTGAACTAATTAAAACAAGAAATATAAAATGTCTATTTGGAGCATTATGTAGTATTAAATGTTATGACAAAGAAATGCTTGAAAAAATGTATGAAGCTGGATTTAGATGGATTCATTTTGGATTAGAATCAGGTAGTCAAAGATTATTAAAAACAATGAATAAAGAAATGAATGTTGAAAGAATAAAACAAATTATTCTTGAGGTAAAAAATATGGGATATAGAGTTAGAGCAAGTTTTATTCTAGACTATCCTGGAACAACTAAAGAAGATTTATTGAAAACTAAAGAGTTGATCTTATCAATCAAACCTCATGAATTAAGACTTCACTATTTAGCATATAGAGTTGGAACTCCTGTTTTTGAAGAAAACAAAAATATTTCAAATAAATCACAATATATTCATAACAATAAACCTAATGTAGAAAATAATGAATTGACTAATGAAATAGATGTTTTAGTAGATGATTTAAAAAGTAATGATTATAACTTAATTACTGATGAATTTGATTGGAATAAATTTAATTATGGTGATAAAGAAACTAGAATAGCTGCTTTTACACCAATAAAGTATGGGATGTGTTGGTATGAATAGATTAATAGGTATTACTGGTGGAATGTCATCTGGAAAAACAACTATATCAAATGAAATATTAAAATCAAATCCACAATTCATTTATATTGATGTTGATGTATTTAGAAGAAATTTATTTAATACTAATTCTTATGTTAAAGAACTTAAAGAAGTTATTCCAGAGTTAAATCAATATGATTTAGTAAACACAAATATTTTGAATCAATATATTTATTCAAATGAACAATATATGAATGAATACAAAAAAATAATGTATAAATATTTATTTGAATATATTAAGCAATTTGACAATAAAACAATATTAGTTGATTGGGCTTTGATTATAAATGATAATATTCAAGATTTATTTGACAAAATAATATATGTAAAAGCAAGTGAAGAAACAAGATTAAAAAGATTAGTAAATAGTGATTTGAAAGAAGAAGAAGTTTTAAGGAGATTTAAACTTCAAGAAATAACAAATATTGAAAGATACTTATCTGATAATTTTATGATTTTTGAAAATGAATCAAGTTTTGATATAGATCAAATAAATCATTTTATTAATGGTATGGAATGTAAGTTTACTTTACCTAATAATGAAGGAAAAGCAATATGGGAAATTACTCATCAATGTAATTATGGTTGTTCATATTGTATATTCTCTTGTAATAATAAAAAAATAGATAATGAATTAACAACAGAAGAATGCTTTCATGTTATTGATGAATTAGTATTACATGGATTTAAACATTTAAAAATTACTGGTGGAGAACCATTTATCAGAAAAGATATAATTGAAATATTAAGATATGCAAGTGAAAAACTTATTACAGATATATCTACCAATGCTTCATTAATTACACCTGAGAAAGTAAGATTACTAAATGAGATAAAACTAAAGATGATACATGTAAGTTTAGATGGTAATAGACTACAACATGAATCAGTAAGAGGAAATAATACTTATGATAGAACTATTAAAGGTTTAGAAGCATTAAATGAATCTACAAACAAAGTTAGAATTGGTTCTGTTATTCATTTCAATAATCAATCTGATCTAGAAAACCTAGTAATTGATTCTGAAAGATTAAGTGCTGATGAAATAATATTTTCAATTATGGAACCTGTATTTGGACAAGACAAATCATTAATTAGAACTCTTTCAAATGAGCAATTAATTGAAATAATAGAATTTTTAAAAAAGAAATATCAAGATAGAATAATTGTTAATTATAATTTTGGAAAGCAACCTAATTTTGTTCATACCTGTCCTGCAGGAGACAAGTTTTTATACATAAATAATTTTGGTCAAGTTAGTCCATGCCCATGGGTTCATGAAGTTGATAAATCATGCATATCTGATTCTTCCTTAAGAGATAAATCTTTAGAAGAAATATTGAAAGATAAGAAACTTGTAAAATTTTTAAGTTATAAAAGTGAGGGAAAATGCTATGGAAAGATTTAATAGTATTTATCCATTTACAACTGAAAATATAGCTGGATACATGCATGATTTAGATTTAAAAAATAAAAGAATTATTACTGTTACAGGATCTGCTGATCATATTATTAATGCTATCGTAAGAGGTGCAACAAATATTACAACTTTTGATATTAATCCACTAACTAAATATTATATGGATTTAAAGTTAGCTGGTTTAAGAGATTTATCATATGAAGATTTTTTACAAATATTTTTATATAATGGTAAAGATATAGATTATAGATTTATTGATGAATCAGAAATGCCTGATAATAGTAAGAAATTTTGGATGCAACAATTATTACTATATAAAAATGATTGGAATAAATTAAAGCAATCTACTTTATTTAATAGAAAATATTTTAATCCAAATAGTAAATTGTGGCAAAATCTATATCTAGAAAAAAGTAATTATAAAATTGCTCAACAAATGATTGATAGTACAAAAATTACATTTTCAAATAAGAACTTAGAAAATTTAGATTTAAAAGAAGAATTTGATTATATGTTTTTATCAAACATATCAGATTATTTGAATTTAATGTATAATAGTAATCATCTTGAAAATTATCGTGAATTACTACTTGAATTTTTAAATAATGTACAACAAATATATTTTGCGTATTTGTATGATATAGGAAATAATAATCCAAGAAGTGACATTGATGATTTAGATAAAGTAAAAAAAGTATTTCAATGTTTTGAAACTAAAACATTTAAAAGTGCACTTGAAAATCAAGAAACAAAAAAAGATGGTGTACTTATATTGAGGGGGAAATAGAAATGTCAGAAAGTAGAAATGGAAATAATTATAGTAACTATGGATATAGTTCATCATCAAGTGAAAGCAGAAGTTCAAATGTAAGAAGAAGTTATCCTAATTATTCAAGTGAAAGTAGAGACTCTGGAGAAAGTAGAAGCTATCCTACTTATTCATCTAGTTCAAGTGAAAGCAGAGATTCTGGAGAAAGTCGAGAATCAGTATATAGTTCTACTAGTGAACAATATAATAATTTAGAAGATATTGATAGATTAATTGAATCATTAGAATCAAGTTTACCAACAATTGATTCTAGTAATCCAAGAGTTAATAAAGCACTTGAAACAAGAAAAAAACAAATTGAAGAATTGAAACAGCTAAGAGAACAATCAAAAAGAAAAATGGAAGAAGATAGACAAATCAGACAATTAGAAAGTCAAAACGATGAAGTTCAAAACGCTATTAATGGTATGAAAAAACTTCTAAAAAGAAAAACAACAACTACAAGAAGAAATAATAATTCAGGAGAAAGTAGAGATTCTGGGGAAAGTAGATGGTAAAATGCAAAATATTTATAAAAATTTGCACTCAAACCAAAAAATTTTAATTTATGAAATGCTTAAAAGAGGAATATCTGTTGAAGTGTTAGATGAAAAACTAGAATTGATTAAAGCATCATATAATGGACATGATGAATTAATTTATGATAGAGATTCATCTATCATGCCATATAATGTTTCAGTTTTAGCTGGAGATAAAGGTATTACAAAACAAATATTACAAAGTAATGGTATTAGTGTTCCAATTGGTGAAGTATTTGGTATTAGAGACTATGAATCTATATTACAGGCGTTTAAAGTTTTTAATTGTCCAGTTGTTTTAAAACCTGTATTTGGTTCTCATGGTTACGATGTTTATACTAATCTAACTACAGAAGAACAAGTAGCTGATTCGATAGAAAAGATTATATATGACAGAGGAATTGATACTAAAGTATTAATAGAAGAATTTTTTGATGCTAAGGAATATCGAGTTTTTGTTACTAAAAATAAAGATTATGCTGTTTTACATCGTGATCCAGCTCATGTTTTTGGAAATGGTATTAATACAATCGATGAATTAATTCAAATAGAAAATTATAGAAGAATGAATCCGAGAACTAATGCTTTATGTGAAATATTAGTTGATGATGAAATGTATAATTATATGTCTAAGAATGGTATTAGTATGAATTATATTCCTGCAAAAGGTGAAAAAGTTTATTTAAGACCAAATTCAAATGTTGCTATGGGTGGTATTTGTGAAGATTATACTGATAAAGTTCATCCTAGCGTAATAGATGTTGGAATGAGAGTTTTAGATTCTTTTCCTGGACTACCTTATGTTGGAATCGATTATATGACTAATACAATTGAAGAACCACAAAACGATGAAAGCTATAGGATAATAGAAATTAATACAGTTCCTGGAGTACATATGCATTTTAGACCTGCTATAGGTAAATCTCAAAATATAGCTAAATATATGGTAGATTTAATTTTCCCAGAAACTAAGGAAAAGAGTGATGAGCATGGAATACAAAAATCTTTTAAAAGATTCTAAAGCATATTACGAAGATAATGATTATTATGAATTATTTAGTATTGCTGAAGATGGGGAAAATAAAGTAGCAGATTATCTAAAAGAATTATCTATTGATAAAGTTGTTTTAGATGCAGGTTGTGGAACAGGGAAATTTTTACCAATTATAGAAAATGTTGCAAGTAAATATATTGGAATAGATCTATCAAATGAACAATTAAAGAGAGCAAAAGACAAATCTAGTGGAAATTCATTATTCATTAATTCTTCGTTAGAAAAGATTGAACTTGATAATAATTCAGTTGATCTAATTATATCCACTTGGGTTTTAGGAACAATAACTGATATAGAAGAAAGAAATAGATGTTTAGATGAACTTAAAAGAATATTAAAACCTAATGGTAAAATAATACTTGTAGAAAATGATGAGAATAGTGAATTTGAAGAAATAAGAAATAGAACAAGTGATTCTAGAACTAGAGATTATAATAATTGGATTTTATCAAATGGATTTATTGTTGATAAAAGATTAGAAACATATTTTAGTTTTAAATCAATTGATGAAGCAAAAAAATGTTTTGAAGTAATATATGGTAAAACTATTTCTGATAAAATAAACAATAAAAAAATTGAACATAAAATTATTATATTTAGATATAAAAAGAACGACTATAATGAATAGTCGTCCTTTTTGTTTGATAAAATTGATAAAAATCCTAGTGGGCTGAACATTTTTTTACTATCTTTAGTAATGCTAATTTTATCCCACTACTTTTGCATGTAAAATAAGGAAATATAAGAAGTATGAGCCCACAATCATGAGACAATTTGCATGTGCAAAATAAGTTAGATATCACATGGAAGTCTTATGCAGCAAGGCTTTATTTAATGTGTTGATATCAATTACTTATGCCCTTGCAAAATTATTCAATAAATTTCATAATTTGTGGGATTATATGTTCTATTAGTGGGATTTAAAGGAACTCATTAAATTTATAAAAAAATATCTTATTTCATGTTATAATTATATATGTAAGGTAATATATGTGGCACTTAAACTAGGAAGGATGTTTTTATATGATTATTAATGATTACAAATTGTTAGAGCAATTGTGGATGGAAAATAATGAATTGGCAGAATATGATGAGTTAGATTTAAGTAATCAGCATATATTAGATATATTAGTCAAAACAAAAAAAATAAGTATCAGTTTTAACTC
>JAEEGK010028032.1_pt1 | contig 11328 bp, 6 predicted proteins | sample 8958771 | NCBI WGS metagenome assembly JAEEGK01 (sample SAMN16246547, study PRJNA631951) | gut metagenome | biome: gut microbiome; feature: rumen; material: SC-attached | host: Bos | place: Iran: Karaj | collected 2018-10 | reverse complement strand
AAATTTTTAATTTTAAATTATTTAATTTAATTTATAATATATAATAATAATTTAAAAAATATTTATAATTCATGAAAAAATTCTAAATCTTTTAAAATTTTATTTTTGAACTCTTCATTTTCACATATAATATCTTTATGAAAAAAGTTAATTATTTCACATATATCATTTCCATCTTTAACAACAACACATTTTTTATCATTATTTTCCTCAACACTTGTATATTTAGTTTTTAAATAAGTAATTAATTTTTCTTTTTTATATTCACATAATTCATCGTTATTTTTATAATGATTAAAAACATTATTATTAGGAGAAGTTTCTAATTGATTAATAGTCATTGCTAAAGAATTTGCTAAAAAATCATTGAAACCATTTGAATACCATTCTAAAACAATATTTTCTTTTTGAACATACATTTTTACTCCATCACAAATTAAATATTCATCTTCTTTTAATTTATCAATTTCCTGAAAATAATCTTTTAAAATATTATATAAAATTTGAAAACATAAAGTATATTTTATTTTCAGAATTTGTTTTAATTTCATTGGTTGAACTTCACAAAATTTTGAAATTTCCCCTCTTTCTAAAAATACATTACTTTCATTAATTAAAATTCCAGAAACTTTAATATAATTATTTTCAATAAAATCTTTATCTTCATCAAAATCTTTTTTTTCTTTGTTTTCTTCTTCAATATCCATTTTATTTTCATTATCATTATTTTCTAAATTAGATATATAATGATTATCATTAATAAAACTATTATTTTCTAAAATCATTTGTTCCTTTTCAAAAGCATTTAAAATTTTTTGACACATATCTCCAACAATAAAACCATCTTTTTGTATTTTAAAATTAAAAATCAACTTTTGGCAATTTTTAGGATTAAAAACCTTAGGAGCAAATTTCTTATAAATATCATCTTCACATTTTAATCTTTCATATTCACTTCTCAATCTTTCCATTTCCTTCCCTTCTCCATGAACTAATACTATATTTTTAGGTTGTAATTTTAAAATAAATTCATTAGTATGAGTAAAATCAGAATGAGCTGAAAAAGTTACATTTTTAACAGTCATTTTCATTTGAACTTTCTTTCCATCAGTTAACTCTATTTCTGAAGGTTCACCTAATAAATGTTTCCCTGGAGTACCATCCACACAATAACCAGTAATAACAACTCCATTTTTAGGATCAGTACACCATTTTTCAAATAAATTTCTAGATAAACCACTTTGTAACATTCCAGGAGAAGCAAAAACAACAGTTGGTTTAGTTAAATCTGAAACATCTACTGTTTTCACACATTCAATATGTTTAAAAACAAATGGATTAATACCTTCTTTCATATATTTCTCCTTTATATATTCACCTGCCATATTTATGTATGTTTTAAATATTTCTATTGAATTTGCTGCTAGTGATGAAGCATAGTAAATTTTTATGTCTTTAAATTTTGAATCATTCTCCTCCCAATACTCATCTAAAATGAGGAGAAGTTCCTGTGCACGACCGATTGAAAATACAGGGAGAAGACAGTTACCTCCACGAGATACTATCTCATCTACATATTTTGTAAAGTTTCTCTCACGATCTAAACGCTTTTCATGTTGATGGATACCATATGTAGATTCTACTATAAGAATATGAATGTCTTGTTCTGGTATTTCTGCTGGTTTCAAGTGACGATCATCTTCACGGGAAAAATCACCTGTATATAATATTTTTATACCTGATATTTCAATTAGGAACATTGCTGCTCCTAGAACATGGCCAGCATTATATGCTGTGAATTTAATTCCTTTTGTATTAATTTCTTGATGATAATCTATTAATTTAATTTTATCTAAACTCTTTCTTAATTCTTTCTCTTCAAATAAAGTAGCTTCTGAATTTGTATGACTTACTTTTACATAATCTGCTAAAATATATTTATAAATAGCTTTAGAAGGATGTGTCATATAACATTCACCATTAAAAGTTGTTTTTTCTAAAAAATAAGGTAATGCACCACAATGATCTAAATGGAAATGTGTAATTAAAAGGAGATCAACTGTTGATGGGTCTATTTCATCAAAATAAGGAAGAGAGTTTATTCCTGAGTATGCTGGGTGAATACCACAGTCTAACATTATTGTTTTTGATTGAAATTTTATTATTATACATGAACGACCTACTTCACTTCCTGAACCTAATGGTATTATTTCTAAACGATCTCCATTTATATCTATTGATTGAGGGTTTAATGGGTTTGATATTTTTATTGGTTGATGTTCCATTTCTTTTTATTTATTGATATTAAGATTAATTATTTAATATTAGATTTTATTGATTTAAAATCACTATTATACAAAATTTAAAATTTTATAATAATTTCCAATGAAAAATCACATAATTGAAAAAAATGGAACCTTTAAAAGGAACTGAATTTATTCAACTAAGTGAAAACACTCCAGCTGAATTTGTTTTAATCCATATTCCAGATAAAGATGTATTTATTTCAAATTTCCATCCTTCATCAGCTTTATATGAAGATGTCACAGAAATAAAATCAATAAAATATTGTATGAAACAATTAACAGCAATATTAAATAAACATAATGTGCATGTTTTCACAGTAAGAGATTGTTTAAAATTAAACAAACAAAAATTAGAAGAATTAGCATTTGCAAATTTAACATATATAAACACAGAAAATGAAAATAATAATTATGACAAAGAAAAATATAAAAAATTTTTATATTATTGTAGTGATGAATATAAAAAATCAATAATCGAAAAATTACTTCCTGATCAATTAGTAGATATAATAATAACAAAGCCAACATATTATTTAAAATTTGTGGATCATAATACATTTATAGAAGCATCTCAAATTAATTTTAATCCAGTTGGTGGATTAGTATTTTGTAGAGATCAACAAATAACAACTCAAAAGGGAGTAATAATAGGAAGAGCATATTCAAGTCAAAGAGGAGCTGAAAATGATATAATGGAAATAGTATTTAAAAATTTAGGGGCTAAAATAATTGGAAGAATACCAGAAGGTACTTTTTTAGAAGGAGGAGATTTTTTTGTTGCTAAAGATGATTTGTCTTTATTAGGTATTGGATTAAGAACAAAAGTTGAAGCTGCTTATTATTTAATGGATAAAAATTTACTTGGAAGTAGAAGATTCGCCTTAGTTGTTGATGAATTTGATTTAGATCAACAAAGAATGCATTTAGATACTTATTTTAATATATTAAATAATGAGTATTGTCTTGTTCTTGATTTTGAAGATTGTAGTAAAGTTTGTGGGAAAAATATTAATCGGAAAGTTTATTTGTATGATAGGAAAAATGATGAAGAAGGAATTAAAAGTGATTCTGATAATATTAAAAGTGAATGTGGTTTTTATAAATTATCTAAAATATTTGATAATTTTTATGATTATTTAAATTATGAAGGTTATAAAATGATTAAAGTCACTCATAAACAACAAGAAGAATATATGATTAATTTCTTAAATATTGGGAATAATACTGTTTTGAGTGTAAATCCTTATTTCAAAGAATTAGTTAAAGAAACTGGAGTTAATGTTGAATATATTGAATTTAAAGCTATAATGAATATGTATGGAGCAATGCATTGTGCTACTCAAGTTGGGAGAAGAAATTCAATTTAAATATTTATGTTTTTTATAATTTTATTATTTTTAAATTAAAACTTTAGGGTGGTTTATTCTTATAAAATAATGGTTTTATAAATATAATTATAATTTTTACAAAATATTATTTATAAAATTATTTATAATATATATTTTAAAAAAACTGTTTCCCTTAGAAATAAATAAAAATGTTAAAAAGTTTAGATAATTTATCTCCTCAAATTGCATTATATTATAGAGGATATGATAGACATGCTTCTTCAATTTCTGGTTTTTTTTCAATAATAACATATTCAACAATTGCAGCATTAAGTGTAGTTTTTTCATTAGATTTTATTTTAAAAAAAAACCCCACTTCATACTTTTTTAATAGATTTCAATATGATATAGGAACATTTCCTTTTAATAGTAGTGGAATTTTTCATTTTATTGTAACAGGAGAACAAACAAATGAACCTTATGATGATAAAGTATTTAGTATCATTGGAATAAATGAAGAATACGATGTTATTAAAGAAGAACCAAATTCAATTTTATATGATCATTGGATTTATGAGTCATGTAATAATTTACATATTGGAAAATTAAAAGAATATTTAGATGATTATAATTCATCTTTTTATAATGGACTTTGCATAAGTAAATTTTATAATAAAACAACTAAAAAAATAATTAATTTCGATGATCAGGATTTTGATTTTCCAATATTAAAACATGGAAATTCAAATCCAAATGGTAATACTTATGGTATTTTTTTATTAAGATGTCAAAATCATACTGAATTAGAAAAAAATAATTGTTATGATAATCAATCTTCTGATTCAAAAGGTTTAAAAGCATATAGTTTTAGTATATATTTTATAGATCAATATGTTGATGTTACCAATTATCATTATCCATTAACAAGATTTTATAATAAAGTTAGAAATCAAATTACTCTTTCTTCATATACTGTTAATCATCTTAATTTAAAACCTTTACAAATAGCTACTCATAGTGGAATTGTTATTAATTCAGATTCTCAATTAACTTCTTTTAATTTTGATGTTAATGAAAAATTTACTATTGAAGAACCTGATTCTGGGATTTATGGTTCTTTTTATTTTTGGATGCAAAATCAAGTTGGTATTTATGATAGAACTTATCAGAAAATTCAAGATATATCTGCTAGTATTAGTGGTATTAGTAAGTTAATAATGGTTATAGGATATTTTGTTAATTATTTATTTGCTGAATATACCTTAATTCAAGATTTATATGTTGATATTACTAAAAAAATTGATAAATATGGAAAAAGCACTAATTCAAGAGGATTTAAATCTTTGAAAGATTTAAATTTCTCATATTTAGTTAATACAAACTTTCCAATTCAAATTGAAAGAGAAAAAACTATCAATAATTTCGTTAATACTAATTTGAATAATAATAATTTAGGTTCTAGTGTTAATAGTAATTCTAAAATTAATAATAATATTCAAAGTAAGAATAACATTTCTCCTTTATATAATAATATGGTTGAAGGTGTTTATCCTAAAGGAACTGTAAATATTATTCATTTAAATAGCAATAAAAATTCAGTGAAGAAACCTACATTAAAAAAAATATTAAATGCAAAATTTTGTTGTATAAAGAATAATTATATAACCAAATTAATAAATATTAGAATTAAAGTCTTGTCAGAAGAAAAATTATTTTCAAGTTATTATATTCTTGGAGCTTTAAGTGATATTTTTATGAAACATTTTATGAATGAAAAAATGCAAAGAAATAGTAAAATTCAAAATAGAAAAAATAAATTTTGGACTCCTCAACAAAATGCTTTTATAAATTTAGAAAAAATATAATCTTAATATATAATAAATTCTTTTTTATTAATTAAATTGAAAAACAATATTTAACATTTAATTAAAATAAAATATATTTTTAATTATTAATTAAATATCTTTTGTTCCAATTTTATTATTTACAATTTTTATAAAAAAATCCCAAGCTTCTTAACTTATAAGTAAAAATTTCTATCTTATAAAAAAGCTAATGAAAAAAAATAGTTTTTAAAACCCCAAATCAAAATAATAAAATATTAAAAAATAATAAAATTAAAAATAATATGCCTAAATAAGTTGAGAAACATATTTCTCAACATCATCCATACTAGTAGTAGGTTCAAACCTTTCAACAACTTCTCCTTTTCTATTAACAATAAATTTAGTAAAATTCCATCTAATATCATTTTCATCTTCATTAGAATTTCCAAAAAGTTTCATAATTCCAGAGAAAAAAAAGCCTTTAACTCCACTAAATCCTTTAAAATTTTGTTTTTCTTTTAAAAATTTATATAAAGGTAATTGATTTTTTCCATTAACATCACTTTTTTTCATTTGATCAAATTTAGTTTTATATTTTAATTGGCAAAAAGAATGAATTTCATCATCTGTTCCAGGAGCTTGATCTCGAAATTGATTACATGGAATATCTATGATTTCTAATCCTTTATCATGATATTTTTCATATATTTTTTCTAAATCTTCATATTGAGGAGTAAATCCACATCCTGTTGCTGTGTTTACTATTATTAATACTTTTCCTTCAAATTGCTTTAAAGGAATTTTCTCGTTTTTTCTGTTTGTAACTTCAAAATCGTATATTGATGACATCTTTTTTTATATGTTTATTTTATTTATTTTTTTATTATGAGGAAATAAAATTTTTTTGCCGAATGTTGTAAAAAGATTATTTAAGAATTTTTTAAGAAATTGATAAAAGAAAGAAAAGTTTTGGATTTTTTCATTTGATTATAATTATTGTTTGAGTTTTATTTTTTTTTATTTTTCTTGGATATAAGTTAAATTAGAATAATTTATTTGTTATTTTTTTACTTTTTTGCATAAAATTAAATTAAATGAATGAAATTTATTATAAGTAAAGCTTTAATTGAGTATTATATGTGTTTTATAATTTTCTCTTCCAATTAACTTTTATTATATTAAATGTTTTATATTGAAATACATTTACATTCTAAAGTATTAAATTAATGAGAATTGATTCTTTCTATTATATATAAAAAATCATTTAAAAAAAATAAATAAATAATCTTGAAGTTCAATTAAAAAAATGAAACTTAATCTATAAATAGAATTTAAATCAAAAAAATTCGATGTATAAAAATATCTTCCAAATTTTTTTATGAAATTCAAAATTTCTTAAAAAACTTATCATTGTTAAATCAATTATAATAAATAAAATATAAAAGGAAAACAAATTTAACAAATAAAAAGGTATTTAAAAATAACTGTTAAATAAACAACTTTATTATTTTTCTAATATAATATTAAATATAGTATTTTTCAATAAATCAATTAATTTTTTTAATATGAAAAATAAAAAAAACTTCAGAAGAATAAGTATCGTTACTTCAGGTTTAGATGATAAACACATAAAATCTTTATCAGATTTAATAAAAACAAATGAAAACGATAATATATTTATTCACAATTTATTTAACAGAGATGAAACATTTTCTTTATTAAAACAAGCATTATCAAAATATGAAAAAAACTCAGATGACATTTTTATAATAACAAAATATTTAAAACTTTTAAAAAATTTTATGAACTTACTTTACTCAGGTATAAATGAAGATTATGATATAAATTCTTTATTAAATAACATAGCCTCAAATATGAAATGTGAAGAATATTTTGAAAATACTTTTTTAATAAAAGTAGGTGAAATAGGAAGTATTTTTTATATAATATTATCAGGTTCTGTTTATGTTCTTGTTCCAAAAGTTTATAATATTAGAATGTCAGAAAGACAATATTTATTTCATTTAAAATTATTATATAATTATAATGAAGAATATTTATTTGAAAAAACCTTATTATTAAATAATTCTTTTTTTCCTCAATTAGATTATGACACTGTTAAAATAGATGTAGAAGAGTTAAAACAAGGAAGAAGAATAGATATTGATATTGATGAATATATTTCTAATATTAATTCTCAAAATATTATAGAAGATGAAAATGAAGATATTTACAATTTAAGGATTATGGGTTATTATAAAGTTACTGAATTAAATAAAGGAAATTCCTTTGGAGAAATTGCTTTGTTAAATGAAGACCAACAAAGAACTGCTTCGATTTTTATTAAAGAGAATTCTATCTTTGGAATTTTAAGTTCTCATAATTTTAAAAATTCTATAAGTGATATTCAAGATAAAATTAAAAAAAAAAATATTAATTTTATCTTAAATTATCCTTTATTTGAACCATTAAATGTTCCTTATTTCACAAATAATTATTGGAATTTCTTTATTCATAAAAAATTAGAAAAAGATGAATTTATTTTTAAAAAAGGAAACATAAGGAATGAAATATTTTTTATTGAAGAAGGAGAAATAAAAATAGTATCTCCGAATATAACATATAAAAAAATAAATGAATATATATCAAATTTATCAAAAGTTTCATTAAAGAAAAGTGAAATGGAAAATATAGGAAGATCTGAAAATATAATAATAACATATATAAAAAATGGAGAAATTTTAGGAACTAATGATTTATTATATAATAACACTTATTTTTGTTCTGGAATATGTGAAAGTAAAATAGTTTCTTATTTTTCAATTAATATTGAAATCCTGGAAAATATTATGTCAACTTTTAAACAAGTTAAAGTAAATTGGGATAATTTAAATAAGAATAAAACAAATTTAATGATTGATAGATTAAATACAATTAAAAAGACTTATATGAATTCTTTATTTGGAGAATTTAGAAATAATGAAGAAAGTAAAGTTATTCATGATAATAGTAAAGAATCAAAAAATGTTAAATATTCATTTGATTGTTTAAATCCTAATTTAGAAAAAAAGTATTCTAAATTTAATTTAAAAAATTGTTATTTGAAGAGTTTTAATTTAAGTGAATATAAAAAGAAAAAAGATGAAATGAAAAAAAAACATCAAAAAAGAAATATAACTCAGGAATATTTACCTTATTTAAATTTTTCTCCTCAAAATAGTAATAATATGAGAATCTTTGTTAAAAAAACGAAAACAGAGTTTAACACATCTAAATATAAAAAAAATTATAAAAGTACTTCTCAATCAATTGAAGAAGAAGATAATAATTATTTAAAAAAAAAATATTTAAGTAAAGAAGATAAAATTTCTCATTTAATTTCTTCTAGAGTGTATGAAGAAAATTTTAGAAAAAAGAAAAAAATTAATATATTAGATTATATTATTGTTGATAAAGAAAAAATGGAGAATAATAAATTTAAAAAAAATATTAGGTTAGAAATATTAAAAAAAAAAGTGCCTCCGAATTTTTTAAAAAATCAAAGAATTATTTTAAATTGCAAAAAACATTTTCATGCCAAAAGTCAAAGTGAAATATAATCTTTTTATTGAAATTTATATTTGTAATAATAAATAAAATATAAATAAGTAAAAATTAAAACAATTAATAAAATTTTTTATAAATAAATGAGTTAATTTTTGTGTTTATTGAAAATTATTTATTTGATAATATTTAAGATTAAGCTCCAATCTAAATTTTTAGAATATAAAAATATTATTTTTTGATATTAAAAATAATAATTTTATTCAAATTTAAATTAAATTTATATATGGATGTTATCTATTATGTTCTTATGGATAATAATAATTAAATATAGTTTATTAAATTCAAAAATATTTTGTATTTATATTTGTATAATTGTTCTTTAATTATTCAAAATTTTGTAAAACAAATTTTTAAAATAACAAAAAGCAATATAATTAAAAATAAATAAACAAATTAACCCATTTGAATAATAAAAACATATTAAAAATAAATAAATAAAAAAATTAAAATAAAATAAAATAATAATTAAATCAATAACTTCTCTGAAAAATGAGTACCGACAAATCAATGACAATATACATATTAGGAAGATACGATTGTCCTCGTTTAACACATTCAAAAGCCTTAATATCAGATTTAATATCAAACACTCCATCATTTCAAAAAGTAGAATTTATAACATGTTTTGAAACTCAATTTGATTTATGTAGAGATGAATTAATGAAAGAAAACTTATCTTTTGTAAATTATACTTATTCTCCAATAATATATTTACAAAATGAAGAAAATAAATGTAAAAAAATAATAGGTTCTTTAGAAGAATTCCAAACATTTTTAGTTCAAAATTATAATTATCATGATATGAGACAAACAGTAGATTTTAATGAAGAAACAAAGCAAAATTTAAAAAATTTCCTTTCATCAAATGGAAATAAATATGTTTATATGGATTTTGCAACTGATGATGAAAAAGAAGAAAAATATGAAAAAGTAGTATTTGAATTATTTAACAGAGATTGTCCTTTAACATCAGAAAATTTTTTTGAAACATGTATTGGATTTACAAATAATAAAGGAGAAAAAGTTTCATATGAAAATACAATAATTCATAGAGTTTCTAAGAATTCATTCATTCAAGGAGGTGATATAAGAGTTGAAGGTCCTAAATCAAAATATGGTTTTGATTTCAATGATGAAAATTATAATATTAAACATGATTCTTTTGGTATTTTAGGAATGGTTAAAAAAGGAAATAGAAAACATACTAATGAATCTCAATTTTATATTACCTTATGTCCTTTGAAAAGTTTTGATGGAAAATTTGTTGCTTTTGGAAGAGTTATTCAAGGTTATGATACTATTAAAAGAATTGGAAATGTTGATACTGATTTACAAAGACCTATTTCGAGAGTTTATGTTAAAAGTTGTGGAGAATTTGTTATTGAATAATTATTATTTTTTTGAAAATTTTTTAAATTTTTTTTTTTAATTTTTTTATTTATTTTTTTAAATTAAAAGTTATTTAAAATAATGAAAATTTCACCTTTAGGCTTTTATTTTAAATATAAAGAGAATGAATTGAATAATGCTTTTGAAATTTTAATTAATTTATTTAATCCTGAATATGATTTTGATTTTAGTAATTTAACTTATCAAAATACAATTGAGCAAATTAAAAATATTCCAATTAATGATTTTTCAAACTATTTAAAAACAATTATTGATGTAATCAAAAAAAAAAATATAACAAATGATTCAATTCAAAGTTATTTTAAGGAATTTATTAGAAATAATCTTCCTGGAAAAGAAAAAATACAAGGATATATAGGAACATTAACTAAAAAAGGAAAAAAAGAAGGAATTGGCTTTTTTAGTGAAAAATTATCTGAACAAAAAGAAATATCTATGTTAGGGAATTTTTCAAATAATAAATTTATTGATGGAACAATACTTTTAAATAAACAAATATTAAAAATTGGAAATTTTGAAAACGGTTTTGAAGGATTAATTATTGAAGATATAAATAAAAATAATTTTAAAATTGTAAAAGAGAATAATGGAATTTTTAATGGAATTGAATTAACTAATACTTCTAATAATGATTATTCTGTTTTTATAAAAACTAACACTTTTATTTTTTCATCTCCTAACATTGATTTAACACAATTTTATATAAAAGTAATTAACAATGAAATATTTGGTTATTCAAATTTTTACTTTAAAAAAGATAAATTCTTTTATGCTTTAAATTCAACAAAAATAAAATGCTTATATAAATTAATAACAGAAAAAAATATAATTATATTATATCAACAGAATATA
>JAEEGK010028029.1_pt1 | contig 11330 bp, 8 predicted proteins | sample 8958771 | NCBI WGS metagenome assembly JAEEGK01 (sample SAMN16246547, study PRJNA631951) | gut metagenome | biome: gut microbiome; feature: rumen; material: SC-attached | host: Bos | place: Iran: Karaj | collected 2018-10 | reverse complement strand
GTGGAGATGATGCTCCTGAATTTTTTGATCTTGATGAGTTGGATATCAATATGTCGGATTTGTTATGAGAAAGATAGTTATACTAGTCACTTCAGTAGTACTAGCTTTCGCTTGCAATAAGGTAGATTCGACAAAGGGCAAGGTAGAGAATGACGAAGTAAAGAAAATTACCGTCACCGTATCCAATTATAAGTTAGATGGTAGTTTGCAGACCAAAACTGCCATTCAAAGCAATGGAGACTTTCAATGGGCAGCGAATGATACGCTGGGAATCTATCCGAGCGGCGGAGCACAGGTTTACTTTGTTGTAAATCCTGGCGCGAATGCACAATACGCTTCTTTTGACGGAGGTGGATGGAACTTTAAGTATTCATACACTTATTATGGGTATTATCCTTTTATTGGAAACATTTATCTTGATAAAAGGCATATACCTGTTGATTATACCGGTCAAAAACAGACCGGTCTGGAGTCAATGGACCACGTAGGCAAGCATGACTTTATGTGGAGCCCTGGAGTATCGGCAGAGGCTGGATCTTTGAATTTCAATTTTCATCATCTTAACTGCATCATCCGTAATACGTTGACGCTGCCGGCCGGTACATATACAAAGCTGGCGATTACCGCTCCAAGCAATCTGTTTGTCAAAAAAGGACATTACGACCTTACAGCGGCAACTCCGGCTATCGTCGGTGACGAATTCACAAATCAAATACAAATAGATTTGGAGGGAATTACTATTGCGTCAGAGACTACATTTAAAGTTTATTTGATGTCTGCGCCGGTTGACCTTAAGGGGAAGAACATTACTGTAAGTGTCCTTAATAGCAACAAAATGGAGCTTCAGTGCACAAAAACGCCCAGCAAGGCTTATGAGGCAGAGATGATGTATGGTCTAACCTGTTCTAGCTGGACAGAAGTTCCTCAATCCATGGGCTTTATCCTAGAAGACTGGGGTAACGGCGGAAGCATTGGCGGAGACGCAGATTAATCACGAAAAACACTATAACTATGAAATACACCAGAATACTACTTTTGGCGTTGACACTGCTGTTTGCAGCGTGCGCCAAGGAGCCTATCCTTGATGGTGATATTGACACCGGAGCAGAGGGCTTGATTCCCCTGAACATAGATGGCTCCATATCCCAGGTCCACACAAAGGCTACGGCCAGCGGCTTCGTGGACAAAGACGCACTGGGACTGTTCGCAGTGAATTACACTGCGAATAATACAGTTCCCGGCGTACTTGAGCCAACCGGTAACCAGGCGGATAACGTCAAGTACATCTTTGATGAGTCCAGCCATAAATGGAACCCCGTAAAGCCGGTTTACTACAAAGACGTTAACACCAACGTTGATCTTTACGTTTACTACCCTTACTTCCAGGGCATAACTGACGTAAGCACCTACGGCTTCGAGGTCCAGAAAGACCAGAGTACCGCTGCTACAGACGGTAAACTCTCTGGCTACGAGGCATCGGACTGGATGTGGGGCAAAGCTGCGGAAGTTACTCCTACCGAGTCTAGAATCGCAGTTACCCTTAAGCATAAGCTGTCCGCCGTCCAGGTAAGCCTGAACGAGGGTACAGGCTTTGCCACCGATGAATTCGCTGCCCTTGAAAAGAGCGTCATCGTCACAAATACAACCAGAAAGGCCACATTGAACTTTGCTACCGGTGCAGTTGCTGCAGTTGGTGAACCGCAGGCCGACGGTATCGTTATGTGCCCGCAGGCCGACGGCAGCTTCCGTGCAATTGTAGTTCCCCAGACTGTTACGGCCAATACCAAACTATTTGCAATAACAGTTAATGGTATTTCCTATAACTTCAAGCAGGGTGCCGATGTTTCCTATCAGGCCGGCAAGCAGATGGTTGTAAACATCAACATCAATAAAAAGACCCCGACGGGTGATTACGAGTTAACCCTTGGTGGCTTTACCATTACCGAATGGAAAGAAGACCTGAATTCTCACGGCGGCGAGGCCCGGCAGTACTATGTTGTAAACGTAGAGACACCTGGAACCCTTGGAGCCTTGATTGCAGCTGCAGGAAAGAATCCTGACAAAATCCGCAACCTAAAGGTGTCCGGAAATGTGAATCGTGATGACTTTAACTTCATGTGCAGCAACATGGAAATTCTTGAAGCCGTAAATATGAAGGAAGCTATATTGGTAAAAGATGACCATAGGTTTTACTGCAATACATATGATGCCTGCTATCCAATTTATGTGAACCTATTTGGAGAGCCTGATGATATTAGTGTGTCTTACGAAGCTCATTGGAATAGAGAACTTTCGGGCGTTATTCCGGCCGGTGCTTTCTATAATAAGTCTTCCCTTACTTACTTTTCATTCCCCGAAGATGTTTCCATTATCGGAGAGCAAGCTTTTATAGGCACAAAATTAGCCGGCGCTCTTGTAATTCCGGATGGCGTTCAAGTAGTGGGGACTTGCGCTTTTTATGGCACCCTGGTTACTTCGGTAAGTTTCCCGATGGGACTGAGACTGGTTGGTCACGGAGCTTTTAATGGATGTCATTCATTATCTGGCTCACTACTATTACCGAACGCCTTGACATACATCGGGCCATGTGCTTTTGAAAGTTGCAATTTTAGTGGCTACTTGTCTTTACCGGATGATTTGACTTATATTGGCTATCAGGCTTTTGGGGATGCCGGCAATTTTACAGGAGACCTTGTAATTCCATCTGGTATTAAAAAGCTTGAGGCAAGCGTTTTCTGCTATTCAAAGTTTACCGGCAAATTGGTTTTTGATGGAGAAGTTACTTCCATTGGTGAAAATGCTTTTCAGTATTGCGGTTTATCCGGGGAATTGGTTATTCCAGAAGGAATTGCAACTATTCCGGACAATAGCTTTAGCGATAACAATTTTTCCTCCATTATTCTGCCTTCAACAGTAAAGCAGATTAACGGTGGAGCTTTTTCGAGAAATAATTGGCTTGAAAACATCTCGTTTCCCGAAGGTCTTCTTGTAATAGGCAGATCAGCATTTAACAGTTGTGGCAATCTTTTATCATTGGATCTGCCATCATCATTACAGACCATACAATCTTACGCCTTTGAGGGTTGTTATTATATCTCAAGTATAAAGTGTAAAGCCATTGAGCCGCCAACGGTTATGACTGATGCTTTTAGAGGCGTAGGCAAAGATAATTTTGCGATAGAGGTTCCGGAGCAATCAATTATTCGTTATCAGACAGAAAGCGGATGGAGCGATTTTAAACGCATAACCGCACATTATGATTTTTCAATTGGCCGCACAAAGTTACGGCTGCTCAATAAGGGAGAATCCAGAACTTATACACTCCGCTGCCCCTCCGGATTTGACTGGAACATAGACAGCAAACCTGATTGGGTAACAGTCAGTCCTTCTTCCGGAACTGGAAAAACAGACGTAACAATAACCGTTTCAGACATGGCCCGCACATCTGAAACCTTTGAGGTATTTAATGGTAACTATGAATATCCTTTGTATAGTAATTACGCTGGCAGAAGTGGTGACATTATATTTAAACTAATTGACAAGAATTATTCTTGCAAGGTAACAGTTGAGCAGTTTGATTATGATTATGCGGATGGACAATCTATCACCTTGCAAAGTGCCAGCAAGGGTAACGGAATAGATATTGTCTTTGTAGGAGAGGGTTTTGATGCCCAGGATATTGCGAGTGGTATTTTAGTCAGTAACTCAGTCTCTGCAACGGATTATTTCTTTGATATTGAACCATACAAAACCTACAAGGATTATTTTAACGTATATGTAGTAATATCCAAGTCCGAAGAGAGAGGCATTGGGGATGTCGACACAATTATTGAAAATAAGTTCCCCACCCCAGATGATTGCTTAATTTGGGCACAAAACGCCAGATCCGGAATAGATATCAGCAAGTCTGTAGTAATTATGCTTCAAAACAGCACCCAATACTATGGATGGACCTATATGTATTTGGATGGTTCCGCTATTTCTGTTGTTCCTTTAAGTCAGCAACCATACCCCCGTGATTTCCGCGGTTTGATACAACACGAAGCAGGCGGTCACGCTTTTGGCAAACTCGGAGATGAATATATTTATCACAACGCATTTATCACGGAATGCAATTGCTGTGATAATTGCGACCATCCTTTGAGCGAGTATTATCTTTGTTCTCAGTATGGAAAATTCAAGCGTCAAGGCTGGTTTAAGAACCTTTCCATGTTCTCTGACCATAACAGGGTTCCTTGGGCTCACCTGATTTACAACCCGGATTACTCCAACAAGGTAGATATGTACGAAGGTGCATATATGCACTCGAGGGGAATGTACCGTTCCGAGGTCACAAGTTGCATGAATAACAATATTCCTTACTTCAACTCTATCAGCCGCCAGGCTATCGTAGAGAGAATTAAGGACTATGCCGGAGAAACATTCACTCTGGAAGATTTCTATGCGAATGATTCCTTCACCGTTGGAACGAAGGCACCTTCCCCCGACTTCGACTGGACATTCGGCGTAGATCCCAATGTTAGCATCGGCCCGGAACATGGTTCCATCATTTTCATGGGAGACAAACCCAATCTTAAAAAATAAGGAGGCCAGAGTATGAAAAAGATATTCATTTTATCCATCGCGTTAATAGCCATGGCAGCCTGTTCAAAAGAGCAGGCCACTCAGGCACCTTCTGATGAAATCAGGTTTGCCGTTTCCCATCCTTCTGCAGGTACCAGGGCAACATCCTCTGCCTTCGAAGCAGATGACGCCGTCTCACTTTATGCTGTAGAGTATGAAGGTGACACACAGATGCCATTGCAGCTTGGCGGAAACTATCTTAATAATGAGAGGCTAAGTTTTAACGGCACATCATGGTCTGCCGGGCGAACGCTTTACTGGAGCAACTCCGCCTGCGATTTTTACGCTTTGTATCCGTATCAGTCCAACATCAGTTTTATCGAGAGGCATCCTTTCAGCCTGGCATTGAACCAGAACGGGGCTGGATATGACAATTCAGACCTCATGTTTGCTTCTGCAGTTAAAGTTACAAGGGCCGGAGGTCCAGTAGCTCTGGATTTCAAGCATATGCTTTCCAAAGTTGTTGTAAGACTTGTAAAAGGACCGCAATTCGAGGGTGAAATCCCCGATGACGTTGTCACCCACATTTACAACACCCATGTTGATTGTTATATAAACTTTACCACTGGATCCATAGAAAAGGATGCCTTCGGAGCCAAGAGGACCATCACCATGAAAAAGATTTCCAATCAGGAATTCGAAGCTGTGGTTGTCCCCCAGAACATAGAAAAAAGGACTCCTTTGATTGAGGTTACCATGGGCGGCATCGCCTACCTGCTGGAATACAGTTTGTCCTTCCGTCCGGGCTACAAACATACCATCAATCTTACCGTAAATACCTCTCCTGACCAGGAAAAGATAGATATTTCTATCGATGCAGGCCAGGGCGACTGGGATTAATGCTCTAATACTCAATAGATTATTCGATACACAATGTTGTGTTACACACGTTTGTGTTACACAATGTTGTGTATTAAGAAAAAACATACTATATTTGCGGAAAACAAGTATAGTATGGAACAGCCTTTTGTCTTTGGAGTACCGGCCGATGACCCTCATTTCATCGGTAGAGAAAAAGAACTGGCTCGGCTTGAGTCAAATTTCAAATACGGTGTAAACACGATACTGATGTCTCCCAGAAGATGGGGAAAGACATCGCTGGTAAACCGTGTTGCAAACTCGGCTCACGATAATAACCGCATTATCGTGCGGATGGACATCTTTGCCTGCAGAAGCGAATACGATTTTTACAACACGTTCACATCGGCCATGCTAAAACAGACGGCCTCTAAAATCGACGAATGGAAAGATCTGGCAAAGGGCTTCATAGAAAGACTGGTGCCAAAGATATCGGTATCGCCGGATGCCGTCGCAGAGTATTCCGTGTCCTTGGGAATAACCCCCAAGACTCATACTCCGGAAGAAGTACTGTCCTTGCCGGAAAAAATAGCCGAGCGGAAAGGCTGTAAACTGGTTATATGCATTGACGAATTTCAGCAGGTAGGTGAATTTCCGGATACACTTGCCGTCCAGAAGCGCCTTAGAGGTGTATGGCAGCATCAAAAGAACGTCTCATATTGCCTGTATGGCAGTAAACTGCATATGATGACCCGCCTGTTCTTAAGGAAGAGCTATCCGTTCTATAGATTTGGAGAAGTAATGAATCTGGAGCCGATACCCTTGAAGACTTGGATACCTTATATAAAAGAAAGATTCGCCGCATTCGGGAAAAAGATAGACGACAAGTACATAGAGAAAATCTGTGAAGCTGTTGAGTATCAGGCGTCTTATGTTCAGCAGCTGGCATATTCCGTCTTTCTGCTGTCGGATGGGGAAGCGACGGAAAAGTCATTTTCCGATGCAGTAGAAGACCTCATTGCTCAAAACAATAATGTCTTCATAGAACAGACCCAATCGCTCACAACCTATCAGGTGAACTTCCTACGTGCGGTGTTGGACGGCGTATCAAGCGGCTTCGGAGAGGCCGATATCCGTGAAAAGTACAATCTGGGTTCCCCTTCCAATATTACCAGGCTTAAGAATTCTATGATCGATAAGGAATTGGTAGAATTAACGGAAAAAGGAGTAATAATAGGTGATCCAGTTCTGAAACTCTGGCTCAGGAGAATTTTGGCATAAAACGTTGCAGGATAAGGAAATACTGCAACAAGATTGTGGAAAACTTTGTGAATTAAAAAATTATTCGTACATTTGCGGTCCCCAAATTTTAGGGGAATGTACATAAATTAAAGATTTACAATCATTTATGCCCACAATTCAACAATTAGTTCGCAAAGGACGTGAGAGACTTGAGGTAAAGAGCAAGTCCCGCGCGTTGGATGCATGTCCTCAGAAGAGGGGTGTGTGCGTACGTGTGTATACAACTACACCTAAGAAACCTAACTCAGCTATGCGTAAGGTTGCCCGTGTACGTCTCACCAACTCAAAAGAGGTTAATGCTTACATCCCCGGCGAAGGTCACAACCTCCAGGAGCACAGCATCGTGCTTGTACGTGGCGGTCGTGTAAAGGACCTTCCTGGTGTACGTTACCACATCCTTAGAGGAGCTTTGGATACCGCTGGCGTAGAGGGTAGGACTCAGTCCCGTTCACTCTATGGTGCCAAGAGGCCGAAGAAATCTAAGAAGTAATTCACCTATTTAATCTTTTTTAACAATGAGAAAATCGAAGCCTAAGAAGAGGATTCTACTTCCTGATCCCAAGTTTCACGACGTGCAGGTTACACGTTTCGTGAACAACCTGATGTTGCAGGGAAAGAAGAGTATCGCGTATTCTATTTTTTACGATGCCATTGATATGGTAGGCGAGAAGATGAAGGATTCTGACAAGGCTCCTCTGGATATTTGGAGGAAGGCACTCGAGAACGTAACACCTCAGGTAGAGGTTAAGTCACGTCGTATCGGTGGTGCTAACTTCCAGGTGCCTACAGAGTTGAGACCGGAAAGGAAGATTTCAGTTTCTATGAAGAATATGATTACCTTCGCCCGCAAACGCTCCGGCCACTCTATGGCAGAAAAACTTTGTGCAGAAATAGTGGCTGCATACAACAACGAAGGTGGTGCATTCAAACGTAAGGAGGATATGCACAAGATGGCAGAGGCCAACAAGGCATTTGCACACTTCCGTTTCTAATCAGATTTAATAAGATAAGACAGTGGCAAGAGATCTTAAATATACCAGAAATATCGGCATTATGGCCCACATCGACGCCGGAAAGACGACGACGTCTGAACGTATTCTTTTCTATACGGGTAAGACTCATCGTATCGGCGAGGTTCATGAGGGCGCTGCAACAATGGACTGGATGGTTCAGGAGCAGGAAAGGGGTATCACCATTACCTCTGCTGCTACTACAGCCTTCTGGCGCTACAACGGCAGCACCTACCAGATCAACCTCATCGACACTCCCGGGCATGTGGACTTTACCGTAGAAGTAGAACGTTCCTTGAGGGTACTCGACGGAACAATTGCAACATTCTGTGCAGTTGGTCGCGTACAGCCTCAGTCAGAGACAGTGTGGCGCCAGGCAGACAAGTATGGTGTTCCCAAGATCGCTTATGTGAACAAGATGGACCGTGTAGGTGCAGACTTCCTCGCATGCGTAGAGGAGATGCACACCAAGCTCGGTGCCAACGCTGTTCCGGTCTGCCTTCCTATCGGCGCTGAAGACAAGTTCAAGGGTATCGTAGACCTGCTTTCTCGTAAGGCAATCTTCTATGATTCAACAGAGGAACTTGTAAACTATACCGTTGGTGATGTTCCCGAGGATATGGTTGACGAGGTCAACACTTGGAGGAACAAGCTCGTAGAGGCCGCAGCAGAACTTGATGAGGCTCTCATGGAGAAGTTCTTTGACGATCCCGACTCACTCACCGAAGAAGAGATTATCGCTGCACTTCGCAAGGGTACCATCGAAATGAAGGTAGTTCCTGCATGCTGCGGTTCATCCTTCAAGAACAAGGGCGTTCAGTTCCTGCTGGATTGCGTTATGCGTTACCTCCCTTCTCCTCTGGACAAGGGTAGCGTACACGGTACCGATCCCCGCACAGGAGATGACAAGTCCTTCAAACCTTCAGCATCAGAGCCGTTCTGCGGCCTGGTCTTCAAGATCGCAACCGACCCTTATGTTGGCCGTCTTGCATTCATGAGGGCTTACTCAGGAAAAGTAGACGCCGGGTCTTATGTTTTCAATACCCGTACAGGCAAGAAAGAAAGAATCGCACGTCTGTATCAGATGCACTCTAACCACCAGAACCCTATCGAGTTCGTAGAGGCTGGAGACATCTGCGCAGCCGTTGGTTTCAAAGACCTCCGCACTGGTGACACCATCTGCGACGAGTCTCATCCTATCGTTCTTGAGCAAATGGTATTCCCGGATCCCGTTATCGGAATCGCAGTGGAGCCTAAGACTCAGGGAGACCTTGACAAACTTGGAATCGCTCTCAGCAAACTTGCAGAGGAAGATCCTACCTTCACCGTCAAGAGTGACCATGAGACCGGTCAGACCGTCATCAGCGGTATGGGTGAGCTTCACCTGGACATCATCGTAGACCGTCTCCGCAGGGAGTTCGGCGTAGAGATTAACCAGGGTGCTCCTCAGGTTAACTTCAAAGAAACCATTACCAGCACCGTTCAGCACCGTGAGGTCTTCAAGAAGCAGACCGGCGGTCGTGGTAAGTTTGCAGATATCATCGTAGAGATTGGTCCTGCAGACGAGGGTGTAACCGGTCTTCAGTTCGACAACCAGGTTAAGGGTGGAAATATTCCTAAGGAATACATTCCTTCCATCCAGAAGGGCTTTGAGTCCGCTATGGCAAACGGTTGTCTGGCAGGTTACGAGGTTCCTTCACTGAAGGTTACCGTTATTGACGGAAGCTACCACCCGGTAGACTCAGACCAGCTTTCATTTGAGATTGCTGCCCGTCTGGCATTCCGTCACGCTTACCGCAAAGCTAACCCGGTTCTGCTGGAGCCTATCATGAACCTTGAGGTTGTTACTCCTGAAGAGTACATGGGTGACATTGTTGGTGACCTGAACCGCCGTCGCGGCCAGATCAACGCAATGGACACCACTGCTAATGGAGCCCGCATCATCAAGGCCTTTGTTCCTCTTGCAGAGCAGTTTGGTTATGTAACCGTGCTCAGGACCCTTTCTTCCGGCCGTGCTACCAGCACTATGAGCTTCGACCATTATGCCGAAGTACCTGGCAACCTTGCCAAGGATATCGTAGAGAAGAGTGGCTACAAGGTATCTGATGACGAATAATAAAAGTTAAACAATCGGTAATACAATTTGATATGAGTCAGAAAATCAGAATCAAACTCAAATCATTCGATCATATGCTGCTTGACAAGTCAGCCAAGAAGATCGCCGACACAGTATCTGCTACCGGTGCAAGGGTATGCGGTCCTATTCCGCTCCCTACCGACAAGAAGATATTCACTGTCAACCGTTCCACCTTCGTAAACAAGAAGGCACGTGAGCAGTTCGAGCTCAACTCTTACTGCCGTCTCCTTGACATCGACGACTCTAACGCCAAGACAGTTGACGCCCTGATGAAGCTTGAGCTTCCTTCAGGTGTTGAGGTCGAGATTAAGGTATAACTTTCCTATGCTCCCTTTTGGGAGCTAACTGGAAATGTGTTATATTTGCAGTGGTGTCCTATGTGGCATCACTGTATATCGGTCCCATAGCTCAGTTGGTTAGAGCATCTGACTCATAATCAGGGGGTCGCAGGATCATGCCCTGCTGGGACCACAAAAAAACCGGAGTTTTCTCCGGTTTTTTTGTGCCCAGCAGGGCATATATTCCATTTACCGGGGGGCGTACCCCCCGGACGGTCTTCGACCTCCCCCTGTGTCGGACTTCGTCCTCCGGAATTTTCTGGATTTTTTGTGATTCCAGCAGGGCATATAGTCCATTTCCTATCTCTTTTTGTAGCGGAGGCCCTGGGCGTCGTAGAGAGGGAATTCTTTGGTTGTAAGAATGCTGTAGAAACGGCCCCAGGCAGCGCGGAAGTCTTCTTCCGTAGGCCAGCTAGGGTTAGCGTTCCAGCCGCGCTCAAAGGCGCCGATAGCCTTAGGGAATATATTATAAGTAAAGTCCCCGAAGTTGCGGTAAGTCTCGCTCCAAAGCTGTACCTGAACACCAACAATGTTGGAAGGGTTCTGAAGCAGGGTTTTACCCTCTGAAGCATTGCTCAGATCCTTGGGGGTATCAACGTCATTCCATCTTACGGACTCATAGATATTGAACGGCTGCAGGGCGAAGGTCTTGCGCTCGTCAACGTAACCGCCCCAGGTAAGACCGCGCTCGTCCGGACCGTCGGAATAAACCAAATCTATGTACAGGTTGCCAACGTTGGACAGGCAGGTAGGGTAGCCTTCGTTCGCGAGCTTGTAGGGCAGCTGTTCGTTCTTTCCGCGGGTGCTCCAGGCGTTTACCAGGAAGAGCATGGGCTTGAGGGCCTCTGCGGTCTCCGGCTTGATACCCTGGGTAATCTCCTGCCATCCGGCCAGACGTACGCCTTTAGCCCTGGCAATATCCATCACCCTGCGAATGAACAGGTCCTTCATCTCCAGGCGGCTGCGGCCGGCCCATGCGCCGTTCGGAACCTCGTCTCCACCAACGTGGATGGCAGGCAGTGGAACGCCGGCTTCTGCGTAAAGCTTGATGAAGTTGTCAAAGCTGCATTCAATAAACTTATATACGCCGGGATATTCTACGTCCAGAACATTGTCGTCAAA
>JAEEGK010028028.1_pt1 | contig 11330 bp, 1 predicted proteins | sample 8958771 | NCBI WGS metagenome assembly JAEEGK01 (sample SAMN16246547, study PRJNA631951) | gut metagenome | biome: gut microbiome; feature: rumen; material: SC-attached | host: Bos | place: Iran: Karaj | collected 2018-10 | reverse complement strand
CCCCAAGTGGAAAATTAAATATTATTTTATAATATATATATTTAATTTAATAATTATTAATTATTAATTTAATTATATATTATATAATAATTTAATATCTTTAAATTTAATAATGAATATTTAATTAACTATTTTATCATTATATTTAAATCAAATAACTAATTTTTATTATTAAAAATGGTAAATAAAGAAAATAAAGGTGATAATGAAGTTATGAAAGGAGTCATTGAAGGTGAAAAGAAACAAAGAAGTATTTATTTTATTTATTCTCAAATAAAAAACAATGAGCGTCAAATAAAATTTAAAGTCAAAGAAGAAAAATATAAAGCTTTTGAATCAAATTTAAAATATAAAAAAAAAGATATTCCAAATGATTAAAATAAAAATATTGTTACAATCTTTGAAATTTCTTTTTATTTAGAAAAAACGTTATTAAAATTTTATTTAGAATTGTTCACAAATGATAAAAAAAGATTTGTTTCACAAGAAGAATATTCACTTAAAAAAGACAAAGATCTTTTTATTTATAATTTAGAATTTAAAGGTTATGTTGATAGATATTTGTTATTTTTTAATAAAGAAGTTAAAGCACCTGAAAAAAAACAATTAACATTGATGGATCAATTTTCAATATTTAGTAAATATTTAAATGAAAAAGGACTTGCAAAAATTGAAAAAGGTTCAACAAAAGAAATTTTAGTCAATGATTCAATTGCGATTTTAACTAAAAATAAGAATAATTTTGATTTTGATTTATTTTTAGGTTTATTTAGGGAAATTTATTTTAATAATTCTATAAAAAGATTATTAACTATTTTTAATATAAAAAAAATTAATATTAATAAAAATATTGACCCAAAACTATATGAAAAAATTTTACAAGTTGTTCTTAATAAACCAATTCTTTTATTAAAAAATTTGGATAACAATGAAAATTTAGAGAAAATATTTTATGATGTTTCAGTGTTATTTTTTAAAAATTTTGATCAAAAATTTTTAGAAAGTTTATTATTTCCTGATTTAAATAAAATTAAAAAAGAAGAAGATAAAACTTATTTAAAAAAAAGAGCAAAAATAATGACAACAACAATTTTAGAAAATCCTGATAAATTTTCTGGTTTAAACAATGAAATAATGAAAAAATTAATAGATTCAATTAAAAACAAAAGCGAAAAAATTAAATTATTAGATTTTACAAAAAAATTAGAATTAAAATTATTTATTATAAGTGAATCTTTAGGTGAAATTAAAAATAAAATTGAAATTGATCAAAATTCACTTGATTATAATTTTGAAGATAATATTAATCAAATTTTTGATTATTTTAATAAGATTATAAACTATGCTCAAAAAATAAATTTTAAAGGATATATAATTGAAATTAAACCAGAAGTTTGGCAAAAATATGCTGATGAATTTTTTAAAAATCAAAAAATAAAAAATTTATATCTTTTAAGAAAAAATCTTTCTAATATTCCATATAAAAAATATATTTTTGATGTAATAGATTTCACTATTGATTCTTTAGGTTTTCAATTAATTGAAAAAGGAATGTTTAAAAATAAATTATTAATAGAATTTCTTAATAATGATTTTATTTTATTTGAAAAACAAATTTCAAAAGAAAAAATAGATAAAATTGCGAAATGTATAAATTTAAAATTAATAAAAAATGAAAAAGATCCATTTATTAAAGAATATAAATCTTGTCAACTTAAAAAAATATTTAAAAATTATTATGAATATTTTTTAGAAAAAATTTTTTTAAATATTGGAACAATGGATTTATTTTATAATATTTTTAAATTATATTCACCAGAAGAAACAATAGATTTTGAAGTAATAAAAGTAATGTATTCTAGATTTATTGATTTATTGAATTATGACCAAAATATAAATAATTCAATTTATTTTAATGGAACAGTTTTTTATTTAATTGAAATTTTTAATAAAGCAAATAATAATAGATATAATTTTAAAAAATTATTAGATGAAATTAATTCAAATAAAAATTTAAAAAAAGAAAAATTAGCTAATTTATATAATTATTTGCTTATTTCAAATTTTAACGATAATAAAAATGTTTCTCAAATTGTTTGTGAAAATATTATTAAATACAGTGAAGATCCTTATAGTATTGTTACTGTAATGAAAAATATTGTAGATAATATTAATGGTGAAAAAAAAAATGATAATAATAATTTTAATAAATATAATAATAGAAATTATAACAATAGTATTAATAATTTAAAAACTTTAATGGAAAAATTAAACAATAAAATAATCAATGAAGATGATTTTTTATCAAAAAATTCAGATAAATTTATTTTATTTAAACTTCTAATTGAAGCAGAATTTTTTACAGAAAAATTTCAATATTTATATGATACAACTTACATAAAAATGACTAAAGAAAGAATAGATGATATTTTAACTAAATATTCAACTTATAATTTTACAATTTCAGAAGCTTTTCAATTAAAAGAAATGAACGATCTAAAAGAAAAAATTAAATTTTTATATTTAAATAAAGATTTTGAAGCTGATCTTTTATATAATACTTTAATAGAAAAAATTAAAGAAGCAATTGAAACTAAAAAAATGATTGATAGTGTTCAAAATTATATTAATAATTTTTTTAGTAAAAATGAAGATTCTATAAAAAAAATAAATCGTTTGAGTAAAAAAATATCTCAAATTAAGATTTATGAATTAAATAATTATTCTAAAGAAATAAACGAATATCAAAAATTGGCGAAAGATGCACAAAAAGCAAATGAATGTTCGAAATGCGAATTTTTTCTTAATATTTTTAGAATTAATACTAAAACAAAAAAAAATTTGAAAGAAAAAGAATTAATTAAAAATTCAATAGATGAATTTGATAAATTAGTTGATTTATTAGATATAAATACTATTAATAACATTCCAACTAGAATATTAAATATAATTTTAAGTAGTAAATTAAATGAAGGTTTAATTAAAAAACAATTTGAATTTTTAAAAATTTATTTTGATAAAAATGATGTTGACACAACAGAAGTTGAAAAATTAATAAACATTTTTTCAAAAAGAATGATGATTTTAAATTCAGTGAATAATATAAAAAAATTTTTTAAACTTTTTAATATTACTAACACAACTCAATATTCAGAAAATATAAAAAATTTTCAGGTGGATTCTAAATTTGAAAAAATAAACGATGTTATAAAAATGATAGATGTTCTTAAAAATAATAACATAAACATCGAAGAAAATACAATTGCATTTGATATATTAAATAAAATATTTGAAAAAAATGGTTTGCCTGAATTTTTATTAGACAAAAAAGAAGAAGACATTCAAAATTTAATAGAATTTGTTGGTGAAGTTGACAATAGTTTTTTAAAAGCATCAGACATTCAAGATTTAATGAAAACAGTCACATTTTTTAATGAATTAAAAAAATATAACAAAGAAGAAGATTCATTTTTTATGAATAAGTTTTTTGAATTAAGTAAAAGTGAAAAATATAAAAATATTGAAGCTTATGTTGATAATATTTGTAAAAATTTCACACCAATTCGAGATTTATACATTTCAAATATTGATAAAAGTCAGTACACAAAAGAAAAAGTCAAAGAAATTTATTTATATTCACAATTTTGTATTGAAACAAATGGAAGAATTATTGCTTGTTCTGTTAAATATGGTAATAATTTAAAAAATAAAATTTCTTTTAGTGAAGTTATTGAATTAAGAGATCGAACATTGTTACAAAAAAAAGATGAAGAAAAAAATTATGATGATTTTAATAAAGATTTTGTTAAATTTATTGATAAATTAGAAATTTTAACAAGTGAAATTAGTGATTTAACTTGCAAAGGTTATCCATCAGATTTTAAATTAGAAATTACATTAAAAAAAGGAAAAAATATTTCTAAAATTGATAAACCATTTGAATTAAAAAAAAAAAATTTTCAAAACGACATTTCATCAACGATTAAAATTATAAAAAAAGAAAGAGAATTATTAGAAGAAAGTCAAATAAATGCATATGAAAAAATACCAGTTTTACGATTAGTTTATGGAAGACAATTTAATTTATTAATAAAAAATATCCGATTTAATATCGGAAATATTGAAAATTTTATTAAATATATAACAAATAACAAAGTAAAAAAATTTGATTTGAGTAAATATTATTACCAAGAAAGTGAAGATAAAAATATTTTTTATGATATGATAAATAATTGTGACATTGTTCTTCGAAAAATATTAAATGATAGTAAATTGACATTAAGTAGCATTTATGAAAATAATTTAATAAAAGATCATAATGATTTAATAGGTATTTTTTCATATATTGTTCCAAAAGACAAACTTGAAAAAGAAGTTATTAATTGGTATTTATTATTAACTAATAGTACTCCAATTCCTCAAACAATTTTAATGTGCAATGAAACAACTTCTTTAGAAGAAATTACTGCATTTTTATATAGAGCAATTTTATGTAATAAACAAATATTTTTTACCATTTTATATAGTGAAAATTTAGATATTGAACCTAAAGATCATATGTTAGAAATAATATCTAAAATATATAAACCAAAACAAATGAAATCTTGTTTAGCATTTATTTTTACCAATAGAGATTGTGATATTTATAATCAAATTAGAAATTTAGAAGGAAATAAAATTTTACATTCTGATAAAAAAAAAGATGAAGATGAAGAATTAAATTTAGAAATGCCAAATATTGAAGTTGTTTATTCTGATGCTTCTGGAATTGGAAAATCAATGTATATTAAAAGAAAAGTTGAGGAATTGAAAAAAAAATATATTTTTTTCCCAATTGGAGGAGAATTTACTAGACAAGAAATTATTGATAGATTACAAAAATTAAAATTAGATAATGATACTTTTATTCATTTAGATTTATTTGAAACAAAAAGAATTAGTTTAATGAGAGATTTTTTATTTAGTATTTTAATTACACATTCTTTTGGAGAAAATGAAAATTTATTTTATTTGGGAAATGATGTTGGAATTGAAATAGAAATTCCTTTTGGTTTTACTGATTTTTTTAAGGAATTTAAAATTTTAGAATTATTTAAAAATAAAATAGAAATTAAAAGAGAAAATTTAGAACCTTTAATAATATCAAAAGATATAAAATCAAATATTCAAATTGTATGTAATTATTTAAAATATTACAAAGAAAAAAAAATAAATGATAATAATTTATTTATTCCTGGAATTTCACATGAATTTGAGAAAAAAGCTGATGCTACAGTAATAAATGATGATGAATGTAGAAATTTAATAAAAGAATATTTTAATGTCAAAAATGCAACATTTTATCAAATAAATTCTTTTATAAATATTTTAGCAAATCAATTAATTTATTTCAGTCAGAATTATTATTTAGATGTTCAACAACTTATAGAAATTGGAAACGCAAAAGGTAAAAAAATAACGGAAGTTCGTGAATTTATTGTTGAAGCATTTATAAAAGTAACTGAACATTTTACAAAAGGTGCTTATGGAGATTTATTAAATAGTCAGGAAGTAAATATTCTTCTTCAAAAAGGAAAAAATAATGATAAAAATAATTTACAGGATCAAGCAATTAATTTATTATCTAATAAAGAAGTTGTTAGTTATGATAAAATTGATCCTAGTTTGATATTTATGAATGAAGATGGAATGAGTTTTACTATAATTTGCACAAAAGAAAAAAATACAAGTGAATATAAAAAATTACAAATGTTGTATAATTCAGGAAATAATGATAAAAATGATATTGATTTAATTAATTATAGAGCAAAAAAAGGTGAAGAATTTATTGATGAACTTAAAAAAGTTATGAATTTAAATGAAAGTAAAGAAGAAATGGAAAAAATAATTGATGAATATGTTTTTACTGAAGATAATTTTGTTAAAATGATTCTTATTTTACATAGAATACGTTCAAGTATTCCTGTAATAATGATGGGTGAAACTGGTTGTGGAAAAACTAGTTTGATTAGAATTATAAGTAAATTAAAAAAAAATGAAATGAAAATTTTAAATATTCATGCAGGAATTACTGATGACGATATTTTTCAATTTATGACTGAAAATAATTGTATAGAAAATTATGAAAAAGAAATTGAAGAAGAAAAAGAAAATGATGAATTTAATAGATTATATGAAGAAAAAATGATGGAAAATAATATTTCTTTAAATGAAGAAGAACATAAGAAAAAAATTGATGAAATTTTAAAAGAAATTGAAATAAGAAAACAAGAAAAATTGAAAGAAAAAGAAAAAAATATTAAACCAAAAAAATTAGAAGATATTAATGATAAAAAATGGATATTTTTTGATGAAATAAACACATGTAATTCAATGGGATTAATAAGTGAAATAATGTGTAAAAGAACAATTTTTGGTAAAAAAATAAATGATAATGTAATTTTTATTGCAGCTTGTAATCCTTATAGAAGAGTTGATAAAGATAAAGAAATAGAACATTCAGCTTTAGTTAAAAAAAATCACATTGTTAGAAATTTAGTTTATAATGTTCATCCTTTGCCTCATAATTTATTAAATTTTGTTTTTGATTTTGGTAATTTAACAAAAGAAGATGAAAAAAAATATATTAAATCAATGATTAGTCAACCTATCGAAAAATTGTATGAAAAATATAAAAAAGAAAATGAATTAAATAATGAAGATACTATAAAATTAGATGAAACTTTAAATAAAAATAAAGAATTAGCTTTGAAATGGATTGAAATTTCTCAAAATTTTATTAGAGATAAATATGGAATTGCTTCTGTTAGTTTAAGAGAAGTTAGAAGATTTATAATATTTTTTGAATATTTTGTTGATTATTTACAAAAACGTCAAAATATTGACGCAGATAAATTTGTAAATAATAATAATAATGATTTAGATGATGATGATGATGAAAATATTATTTGTTATTATCACGGAAAAGAATTTTATGAATTAATAGAATATGCAATAAATTTAAGTATTTACATTTGTTATTATTTACGTATTTCAGTAAAAAACAATAGAAAAGAATACATTCAAATGATAAATAAAGAAATTTATCATGGTGAAAAAGATTTTTTAGAAATTCCCGAAATTGAACAAAAATTCATCGCAAATCGTATAAATCCTCCCGAAGGAATTGCAAAAAACAATGCTTTATTAGAGAATTTTTTTACCTTGTTTACTTGTGTTATTTGCAAAGTCCCAGTTTTTATTTGTGGTAAACCAGGTTGTTCAAAATCTCTAAGTGTTCAACTTTTATATAAAGCAATGAGAGGTGAAAGTAGCGATGATGAATTCTTTAAAAAATTACCTAGATTATTTATGAATTCTTATCAAGGAAGTTTAACATCAACCAGCGAAGGTGTGCTTAAAATATTTAATAAATCACGAGAAATTATTAAAAATAATAAAGAAAAAGAAAATATTATTTCTATGGTTTATTTTGATGAAATGGGTTTGGCTGAAATATCTAAAAATAATCCTTTGAAAGTTATTCATTCTCAATTAGAATATGATGAAAATAAAGAATATAAAGTTGCTTTTGTGGGAATTTCAAATTGGGTTTTAGATGCTTCAAAAATGAATAGAGGAATTTATTTAAGTATTCCTGAGCCTGATTTAGAAGATTTACAAAAAACAGCGATTATTATTGCAAGATCTTATGATAATAAATTAAATAAATATTCAACATTTTTTAATAATTTAGCTGAAGTTTATTACAGATATAAATTTTACTTAAAAACTAATAAAACAAATTATGTTGATTTTCATGGTTCAAGAGATTTTTATAATTTAATAAAAATCGCTGCAAGAAAATTAAGAATAATGGATAATGCAACAGAGGAAGAATTAGTTGAAATTGGTTTAAATACAATAGAAAGAAATTTTGGTGGATTAGATTTTTCAATAAAGCAAACAAAAGAAATTTTTTCTCAATTTTATCCAATAAATCAACAAATCGAAGAATATAAAGTAATGGATTGTATTCAAAATAACATTAACGATAAAGAATCTCGTTATTTATTAGTTGTTAGTGAAAGTGCAATTAGTCCTTATTTATTAGAAAGTATTTTTGAAAAATTTGATAAGAATTCAACATTTTTAATAGGAAGTCAATTTGATGAAGACATTGATGGAGAGAATTATTCAGTAAAAATGTTAAATAAAATTCAATTGTGTATGGAAGAAGGAAAAATATTAATTTTAAAAAATTTAGAATCAATTTATCCTTCATTATATGATTTATTTAATCAGAATTTTACTTCTGTTGGAGGTAAAAATTTTTCTAGAATTGCCTTAGGTTCAAGTAATAATATTTTAGCTCATGTTCATGAAGATTTTAGATGTGTTATTTTAGTTTCTCATGAAAAAATTGAAAAAGAAGTTGAAGATCCTCCATTTTTAAATCGATTTGAAAAACACATTGTTTCTTTTAAATATTTATTAAATCCAAAATTACAAACATTTTCAATTAATTTATATAAAAAAATTTTCCAAATTATTGATATTAAAGTTGGACAAAAAAATAAAAGTCAAAATCAAATTAAATTGGAGCATCAATTAATTAATATTAATCAAGAAGAAATTGAAGGTTTGATTTATCAATTATCAAAAAATAAAAAAGAAGAAGAAATTACAGATGAATTTTTAAAAGAAATTGAATTAAACATATTTAAAAAAATAGTATTAAATTTCTCTCAAGACATAATTTTATACAGTAGAATTTCATCATTTCAAAAAAAATATCCAAATGATTTATTAGAAATTTATAAAATTTATAAAGAAAATTACATTTATAATTTAGAAGATTTTCTTATTAAAGCTGAAAATACAAAAAATGTTGTTTATACTTTTACTTCTATTTTAGAACCTTATTTGCAACAATTTGAAAATAAAACAATAGAAACTAAATTATTTGGACAAATTAATAAAAAAAATATTAAACAATACAATATTTCTGCTTTTGAAAGTGAAATTGGAATTGAAAAAGAAATCGATGATTTTTATTCAAAAGATGAGTTAAAAATTATTATTTTAAAATTTAATCCTGAAGATTTAGATAAAATTTCATCTATTAAATTTTTGGTTGATAATATTGAAAAAGAAAAAGAAGATGAAAATAAAAAAATGTTTATTTTTATGATATTTTTAACAAGATTTATTCAAGATAAATATTCAAATGAAGAAATTGAAGAAAAAACTATCAAAGGAAAAGAATTAATTTCATATTTATCAAATTATAATCAAATTTTTATTGATAATTTAGTTGGTGAAAAAATTTCAATTATTGACATTTTAGATGAATCAATAAAAGTTGAAAAAAAATTAGAAGAAGAAAGAAAAAAAAATGAAGTTGAAGAAGAAGAAAAAAACGAAATTAAAGATGAAAGATTATTATATTTTAATGTTAGTAATGAATGTTTTTATAATATTAATTATTTGTTTAATAAAAAAGAATTTTTAATTAAAAATATTATTTCATCTTTTATGGCAATTAAATACGAAATTAAAAATGAAGAAGGCGAAATTAAAAATCAAAATAATTACATTGAAAAAGTTGTTGAAATTATTAGTAAAGATGAAAAAATGCTTGAAAAAATGATGGATGCTTTAATTAAACAAACTAAAAAAGCAAATAAAAATGATTTAGATTTATTAGGAAAAATATTTTCTGAAAAAGGAGCTTTTCAAAAAAATGATGTTGATATTTTAAAAATTATAAAAAATTATTTAAATTCAATTTTAATTGGATTATTAACTAAATTTTTAGTAAAAATTGAAAAAAATAATGTTTTATGTACAATTTTGAATTTAAAAAATATGGATGAAAAAATTAGTGAATATTTAAAAAAATTATTTTTTGATTATTTAGATACAATTGAATTTAAAAACATTCCAATTCAAAAAATTAATCAAATTCCTTTAATTATGGGCATAAATTTACCATTTTTCGTGGAAATTAATAAAATTATTATTTATTATAATAATAATATTAAAGAAAATTATTCAAATATTGAAGAAAATTTACGTTATTTATCAGATGAAAATGAAGTAGAAAAAGCAATTGAAGAATATCATGAAAATATTCATCATTTATCAGATAATATTTACAATGAGATTTTAAAAGAAAATAAATTTAGAGAATTAAAATCAACAATTGAAGAAAATAATTTTGATGTTATTTATAATAAACTTTATGATGATTATTTTAAAATATTTTTATCTAGAAAATTTGAAGGTGATTATTCAGATTTAATACAAATTTTATATTTATTATTAGTACAAAAATTTAAAGAAGAAGAAGAAAATGAAGGATTTAAAAAATTTTCTAATTTTATTCTTTGGATAGAAGGAAATGATGTAATTATTTATAAATTATTAAATATTTATTTGAGTTTGAAAAAATACATTGAAAATTTATTAGAAAAAGTAAGAGAAATTATGGAGAGCGGAAGAATAAGATATGAAGTTAGTAAAAGAGCAGGAAAAAATAAAAAAGAAGTAAATGAAGCAATTTTTATTATTTTTGAAAGTTTATTAAAATGTATTTATGATAAAAATTTAATTGAAAATTTCGAAGAAAAAGATTTAATTAAATTCATTGAAAATGCAAGATTAATTTTACAAATGGCAATGGAAATTGAATTGAATTTACGATTATTTTCTAAAAAAATTTTCACTTTGGATAGTTTTATTAGTATTTTTGATTCTTTAGATAAAGCAAATGTGGCTAATAAAGAAAATATTATTGAATTAATAAAAATTTTAAATAAAGAAAGTGATTTATTTGAAGAAGAAGATGATAATAAAAATATTGATATAATGAATGATACTTTACAAAAAGAATTTGATTTTTTGAAAGGAATTTTAAAAGAAACGCAAGATTTTCCTGAATTAATTATTAATATTTTAACAGGAAAATTAAAACAATGTTATGAAGAAAAATATAGAGTAAAAATTATGGAAATTATTTTAACTAATAATGAATTTATTAAAAATGCAAAAAATATTTTTTATATTATTTTAAAAAAATTCGATTTAGAACCAAAAATTATTGAAAATGAAGATGAAGATGAAGAAGAAGAAAATGAAGAAGATAAAGAAAAAAAAGATGAAAAGATTCAAAAAAAAGAAAATTTAGAAAATTTCCTTCATTTTACATTTGAAAACAATCCAATTTTAGCTCTTTTAGATTCAAAAAATCAAAATCGAATTTTAGATGAATTAATTTTGGATATTTTTACAGATAAAATTTGTGTTTATTTTGATAATTTTAAAGACGATGATAATAAATATAACGA
>JAEEGK010028025.1_pt1 | contig 11331 bp, 10 predicted proteins | sample 8958771 | NCBI WGS metagenome assembly JAEEGK01 (sample SAMN16246547, study PRJNA631951) | gut metagenome | biome: gut microbiome; feature: rumen; material: SC-attached | host: Bos | place: Iran: Karaj | collected 2018-10 | reverse complement strand
CTTCCCGCCCGTTCCCATTCCGGATCCGGTACTGCCCTTACCCATTTCAAGATATTCATCGGTGATCTCGGGAACCTCGGCAATGAACTTCGCATCGGGATTCTTGTTGGGATCATCGGTATAAAGTCCTTCAATATCGGAAAGAAGTATAAGAAGGTCTGCTTCTACCATTGAAGCTACCATTGCGGAAAGAGTATCGTTATCACCGATCTCGATCTCGTGTGTTGCGATGGTATCATTTTCGTTAACGATGGGAATGACGCCCATATCAAGAAGTGCCTTGAAAGTATTGGTAGCGTTCATTCTGTTGGTATCGTTGAGGACGGTATCTTTGGTCATAAGGACCTGAGCGGGAAGAGAATTATATTCGGTAAAGAATTTCTCATATACATTCATGAGTCTTCCCTGTCCGATAGCGGCACATGCCTGCTTCTGAGGAAGTGTAAGCTCATGCTGTTTGATGGATCTGTCTCTTCCGTATCCGATCGCATATTTACCGGCTGCGATAGCTCCCGAAGATACGAGAACCACATCCTTTCCGGAATTATGGATATCGCAAAGCTGTCTTACAAGAAGCTCGATCCTTGAAAAATCCATTCCGCCGCTTTCGGGGTGATTAATGGATGAAGATCCGATCTTGATGACAATCCTTTTTTTGTTTTTAAATCCGTCTCTTAATGTGCTCATAATACGGTCCTTCGCATTCTTTTCATAGAAATGTGTATTTCACTACAGTTTATAGCAGAGGGCTCAAAAAATCAAATATATCAGGGTTTTGCGTATCTTGCGATAATGCTCTGAGCGCATCTGATTCCGTCCGCTGCCGCAGAGGTTATTCCTCCCGCGTATCCGGCCCCTTCTCCTATAGGATAAATGCCGGAAATGCTGCTTTCGAGTGACTCGTTATCCCTGGGAATTCTTACGGGAGAACTGGTTCTGGATTCAACGCCGGCCATAATGACTTGGGGATCATCGAATCCTTTTATCATATGTCCGAAATGGGACATTCCGTTTACAAACAGATTATTGATCTCAGAACCGAAAATTCCGGTCAGATCGGCCTGCGTGTACTCACCCTTAAATACGGGACCAAAGTCTTTGAAGGATCTTTCATCGGATGAGTTTACATCCTCTTCTCCGGTTACTTTGTTCCTGAAATCGCCGTATCTTTGAACGGGTATCTTCCCGGATCCAAGCTCATAAGCTTTCTTCTCGATACCTCGCTGATAATCGATACCTGCAAGCGGATGATCCGTGGGATATAGAGCGGTCGGGATGCTTACAACTATCGCAGAGTTAGCATTTGCGGAATCTCTTCCGCTGTAACTCATTCCGTTAACAACCATCCCGCCTTCTTCCGATGAGGAATTGACCACGTATCCTCCCGGACACATGCAAAAAGAAAACACTCCCCGGTCTTCAAAATTGGCTGTGACCTTATAAGGGGATGCGCCTAACTTCTCGGCAGCTTCATCGGAACCGTAACGGTCGAGGTTAATAAGTTTCTGAGGATGCTGAACCCTGAATCCTGCGGCAAAGGGTTTTTGCTCCATCTTAAGACCGCATTCGTAAAGCATCTTATATGTATCCCTTGCTGAGTGCCCGGTTGCCAGGATCAATACGGAAACACCAACTTCCTCGGTAGATCCTTCGGATTCAAGTACCGCCTTGGTTACTTTACCGTCTTCGCATACGATACCGGTAAGTTTGGTTTCAAACCTGACTTCACCGCCGAGACTGATGATCTTCTCCCTGATATTTCTGACTATGCCGGGAAGAATATCCGTACCCAGATGGGGCATCTGCTCATACATGATCTCATCAGGAGCTCCGTTATCCGCGAAGATCTTCATAACCTCGGGAATCCTTCCGGATTTATCTTTGATGGATGTGGAAAGCTTGCCGTCCGAAAAAGTACCCGCACCGCCTTCACCGAACTGAACGTTTGATGCCGTATCCAAAACTCCGGTTTCCCAGAATTTCTCAACGTCTTCTTTTCTCTTATCAACGCTTCTTCCCCGCTCTATAAGCAAAGGCTTGTAACCTGCCAGAGCAAGTTCATACGCGCAAAAAAGACCCGCAGGTCCCATACCGGTAATGAGCACTCTCCCGTTTAATACTTCATTTCCGGGAGAGGGAAGCTCAAAATGTGCCGGTTCATAAGCCGAGATATTTGAGTCTTTCTTAAAGCGTGAAAGGATCTTTGACTCGTTTGAGGTTTCAACCCAAACGGAATAGACATGATAAAGATCGGGCTTTTTACGTGCATCAAGACTTCTTCTTATTATGCCGAATCTTCTGATCTCTTTGGGAGATACCGAAAGCTTCTTTGCTGCTGCTTTTATCAGCTCTTCATAAGAAGGGAAAATCTGTAATTTTATCTGATCAATACGGATCATTTATCAGATCACCTTCAATATCTGTCCGAGACTGTAGAGTACTCCGCCGAAAGGCATGAGTTTGAGCTCGGCATCGGAATAATTCCTGAGAAGTAAAAGAACGGAATGATATATGATCAAACCGATGGGTATGCAGATGAGGGCGGTAAACAGATTTCCGAGATGAGCAGCTGCCGCATTGGTAATGATAACAAGGAAGATCGCACTTACTGCACCGGATACAATGGGTATCAGGATATTTCTGAGAGGATCGAATACCATGCTCATACGGACATAACTGATAACACACCAAACGACGAGCTGTACAATGGAATATACAAGTATTGAGATCATAAGCCCCTTGTACATGTTATGACCGTTACCGGTAGAAAGCTTTACGGCAAGCAGTCCAGCAAATCCTGAGGCAACATGTGCGATAATTCTGGGAATACGATCGTCCCTTCCCGCACAAAGAGAATCACAGAAAAATGCCATGGAAAGCATTATCGATGCTGCGATGATAAGGATGAATTCCGTGACGAGATTCAACTCCCCGGCAGGAACAAGTATTTTAGAGACAGGCTTTGATACGGATGCAAAGAAAGCGGTCATAAATACCGATACGATGCATACGATATGCATTCCGAAATCAAAGTAAGCTCTTGCGTTTCCTTTTTCGTTCTTGCGGACACTCTGCATCCAGTTAGCACCGGAAAGAGCACCCGAATAGAGTGCAAGCACAAGAGTGAATGCAAAAGGTGAAAAAAGCATGAATACGGATAAACCGATTCCTTTCACATCACCGGACTGCGCTGCCCAGAACAAAAGAACCAGACAGAGAGAAAGACCCATAAGTGCATCTCCGATCCTTCTTTTCAGAAGATTTAAGATAACAACTCCGAGATTATCTCTTCCGCCGAATCCGTCTCTTTCGTCACTCTTGATCCTGAGTCCGAGACGAACTATGAACATAAATACGAATACGAAGATCTCAGCGATACAGAATCCGACAAAAAGTCCGCTTGCGGCATAGATGTATTTGATATCCTCATCAACCAAAAGCGCGGAATTAACGATTCCCTTATCGTACATCATCTTCATGAACAGGAAACCGAATACGATCCTGAAAAGCTCACGTGATACCATTGAAATACAGATTGCCCTGTCTCCGGATGTTACTGAAGCATAACCGGTAAGGTATTCATTCATCATTCGGAAAAAGAAAAACGTACACAGGTAAAGTCCGAGGAATCTTCCCTTGGGCAAATGAAATACATCGGACATAAGCCAGAAATTCAGAGCTCCGCAAAGAGCGGTTCCGATAAGACCTGCAAAGAAATGAATCGCAAATGAAACGGAAAGAACATCCGTTGCACTTCTCTTCTGGCCTTTTGAAAGTCTTACTCTTGCCATTCTTCCGGTGACATCAGCCAGTCCCTGTCCGAATATCATCCAGACAACCATACATATCAGATATGCCAAAAGTGCATATCCCATACCTGTTTCGGTAAGGAACATTCTGTAAAGAAACAGAGACATTATTGAAATAAGAAGGCAGATATATCCTGTCTTTTTCTTATAAACGTAATTTTTCATCAGTCACCTCTCGTAATGCCAAGTGAATTAAGAACAGCTTCCTGTTTGGAGATCATCTCTTCCTCTTCGGGCGCGGTCATATGATCGTATCCGCACAGATGAAGGCAGCTGTGAGCAACCAAAAATGCCATTTCTCTTTTGATGCTGTGGCCGTACTCCTCTGCCTGCGAAAAGATCCTGTCCACGTTACGTATAATGTCTCCCAGGATAAGTTCCCCTGTTTCGGGGTCCGTATAATCAGCCTTCCTGTCTTCGGGTACATCAAACTGTGAAGGCTTGTCAAAATCAAGATTGGGAAAAGAAAGAACATCGGTGGGTGAATCTATCCCCCTGTAATCATTGTTAAGCTGTCTGATGCCTTCATTATCCGTTATAAGTACGTTAACGCAGGCACTGTCAACAGGGGCACCTTCCGATGAAAACGCACGCTCAACAACAGTCTTTATAAGCACATTTTCATCAAAGGCAAAATCCGTATCGGTTTCTTTTTCAATGTATATATTCATAGGTTTATTTCAAAAAGTCGTAGTAAAGTTTTTCTTCTTTGAATATCTTCTTCATCTTGGAGATATCCGAAAATGTAATCTCACAATCGCTGAATGTTCCTCTGGAAACAAATCTGTCAAAAACGGCATCGACAAGTTTTCCGGTATCGATATCAGCGTTTTTGTCTTTTTCGAAAAGAGCCATTACGGTCATTACAACAGTTCGGGAACATACCAGAACCGCTGCTTCTTTACGGGTAAGTGATATTCCGGGATTGGAAATATACTCTTTATATTCATCGAGGATATTCTTCAGTCCTTCGGTAAATCCCATCTTATCGTAGAAATCTTCTCTGTCATCGATATTGCCGGGAGTCAGTTCATGATAATATCCGGCACACTTTACGATATCCGCATCAAGTCCCAGAGATGTTGAAACTCTATCGCAGAAATATGCGGTATGAATACTGAGCATATATTCTTTGGGTGAATCATTCTTAAGCTCAAGAAGCTTTTCATTTTCGGTATCGCAAAGAGTCTGATACAGATCGTAGTATTTAAACATTACAAGGGATGAATATCCCCTGAATGCGGAATAGATAACCATCATTCCAATCAGGCAGTTTGCGCAGGGAAGGATGAGAAGCTGAATATCAAATGCCGAATTGATAGTCAGGATGATACCGCACATCTCGCATGCAAGAAGACACATCGAAGATAAAAATGCAGGCATCGCAAATTTGATTTCTTCGGTAAGCGGCAGATAAACCATTACCGAAAAAACACCGCTTACAAAATACAGGAAAAATACAAGTGCTCCGCATCCTGAGATCATAGCGGTTCCGGCAAGTAATACTGATGCGATCGTAATTCCCACAAGAGGTGATGAAAACAGTGACAGGATTACGAATACGGGAACAAATACCCACATGGTATTCGGAAAATATGAAAAGAGAACGGATAAAAGCATGCAAAGATAAACTATTATCCAAAATCTGGATTCACTCTTTTCCGAGATATCGGGATCGGTAACCGAAACAGGGAAATACTTGCGTATGCAAAGGGAAACAAGGCCTCCCAGGATAAAGCTGAATACACCGTACTGGATAAGTTCGGCGGTATCTTTACCTCCTACATATCCGACTCCCGTAAGAAGCATCGCATATATTATCGTGAAGATGATCCCCGGGATCTTACTTCCTGATTTTACCTGTGCGGTCTTCAACCTGTCTGTGCCCCTTTATCTGTGTTTTCTGTCGCCTGCTTTATGTTTGTTCTCGTAGTCTTCGTATCTCTTTACTATCTTCTGAACAAGCGGATGTCTGACAACGTCCTTACTTGTCAGCATGCAGAATCCGATCTCATCCATTGAGCCGAGAACTTTTAGTGCTACATCAAGGCCCGATACGGTTCCGGGTGCAAGGTCTTTCTGTGTTGCATCACCTGTTACGACAACCTTTGAACCGAATCCGATTCTGGTAAGGAACATCTTCATCTGTGCAGGTGTAGTATTCTGTGCTTCATCAAGAATGATAAATGCATTATCAAGAGTTCTTCCTCTCATATAAGCAAGAGGTGCAACTTCTATAAGTCCCTTTTCCATATTGAGTGCAAATTTCTCGGGTCCCATGATCTGAAAAAGTGCATCGTACAAAGGTCTGAGATAGGGATCTACTTTGCTCTGAAGATCACCTGGCAGGAATCCGAGTTTTTCTCCCGCTTCGATTGCGGGACGAGTAAGGATTATCCTTCCGACTTCTTCATTCTTAAATGCGGTTATCGCCATTGCCATCGCAAGATAAGTCTTACCTGTTCCGGCAGGTCCGATACCGAATGTGATCATCTTATCGGAAATGCTCTTAACATACGATTTCTGACCGAGGGTCTTGGGCTTAACGGGCTTACCCTGAGCGGTATGACAGATAACATCTGCGGAAGCTTCACCGAGTGCACCCTCATGCGAATCCTCCATCATATCGATGGCATAATTTACACTCTGCTCTTCGATCACATTTCCTTTTTCCGAAAAATCTTTAAGATCCATAATTACAGACATTGCCTTATTGGCATTCTCCTCACTTCCGTAAACATATAAGAAGCCGTTTCTGGAAACAACACGGACATTCATGGAGGATTCGACCTTCTTGATAAAGGCATCCCTCATGCCGAAGATGTTTCTCATTTCCTCGCTTGACAGTTCTGCTTTAAGCGAAAATTCTTCCATTAAGCGCAAATTCCTTTTTATATAATGATGTTCTTGATAAGAGGCTGTTTTTCAGGTTTTGTATCCGAGATAATATATGAAGTCTTCAGCTTATCGAGAGCATCTTCAAGTCCGTCCTCTTTGGTATAGTAAACGATTGCAAGATCGTCACCCTTTTTAACCTCATCGCCGACCTTTTTGATGAGCTTAATACCAACCGAAAGATCGATGACATCTTCCTTGGATGCTCTTCCGCCTCCGAGCATCATGCAGGATACTCCGACCCTGTCACAAATGATATGATCAACGTATCCGTCACTTTCTGCTTTTACGGTAACTGTCTTATCGGACACTTTAAGAAGTTCGGGATGATATACCTGCTCGGCATTTCCGCCCTGACTTCCGATAAAAGCTGCAAGCTTATCAAGTGCTTTTCCGTTTGATACAACTTCCTTGATCATTGTAAGTGCTTCATCTTCGGAAGAAGCTTTTCCGCCGAGCATGATCATATAAGTTGCAAGTGTATAAACAAGTTCGGTAAAGTCTTCGGGACCATGACCGTTTAATGTATCGATTGCTTCACGTACTTCAATCGCATTTCCGACTGCAAGTCCGAGTGGCTGGTCCATATCACTGATAACGGCAACTGTTTTTCGGCCTGCACCGTTTCCGATCTCAACCATCTCTGAAGCAAGAGCGGTCGAATCTTCAAGTGTCTTCATGAAAGCACCGCTTCCCGTCTTAACATCAAGAACGATCGCATCAGCACCTGCAGCAAGCTTCTTACTCATAATGGAGCTTGCGATAAGGGACATGTTTTCAACTGTTCCCGTAACATCGCGAAGTGCATAGAGTTTCTTATCGGCGGGGGCAAGATCTGCGGTCTGACCCATTATTGATATGCCGTTTGTATTAACATTATTAATGAACTCATCGGTGGAGATCGATACGTTAAATCCGTCAAAGCTTTCAAGCTTATCGATGGTTCCGCCTGTATGTCCGAGTCCTCTTCCGCTCATCTTGGCAATGGGAACTCCGCAAGCGGAAACAATGGGAGTAAGTGCCAAGGAAGTTTTATCTCCGACTCCGCCTGTTGAATGCTTATCAACCTTTATGCCCGAAATAGCGGAAAGATCGAGAAGATCTCCGGAATTTGCCATGAGTTTGGTAAGCGTAAGGGTTTCCCGCTTGCTCATGCCTCTGAAGTAGATTGCCATCATCAGGGCAGAGACCTGATAATCGGGAATCTCACCTTTTGTATATCCGGTTACGAAAAAAGCTATCTCCTCATCAGTAAGTTCATTACCGTTTCTCTTGGAGATTATGATGTCCACCATTCTCATAAAGATACGCTCCTTTCGTAAACAGATCACATTTTCTTACGACAGATATCATTAAGACAACACGCTTCGCACTGAGGCGACTGTGCTTTGCAAACAGCTCTTCCGTGATCTACGAGTCTGTGACAAAGGCCGCCGGATTCTTCGGGAGGTACTATTTTGCGAAGCTGCATTTCGACTTTGACGGGATCTTTGCTTCCGTCCGAAAGCCCGATCCTTCCTGAAAGTCTGATGCAATGTGTATCACACACATAGGACTCCTGACCGTATATGTCTCCGAGAATAAGATTCGCACTCTTTCTTCCCACACCGGGAAGTGATAAGAGATCTTTCATATTATCGGGAACTATGCCGTCAAATCTCTCAACAAGCTGAGTCATGCATTCCTTGATATCACGTGCCTTTGTTTTAAAGAGGCCGCAGGGACGAACGATTTCTTCAATATCAGACAGTTTGGCTTTTGAAAGTTTTTCGGGCGACGGATACTTTTTAAAAAGAGCGCGCACTGTTTCGTTGACTCTTTTATCCGTACACTGTGCGGCAAGCCTTACGCTGACAAGCAGCTGCCAAGCATCCTCGACATCAAGTGTGCAAACAGAATCGGGATATTCCTTTTTAAGTCGTCCGATAACTTCGGCTGCCAGTTCTTTTTTCTTCATAGACCTTAACCGGTTACTTGTGATAAGGCTCGTTACGCATGATCCTGAATGCTCTGTAGATCTGTTCGGATAAGATAACTCGCATAAGCTGATGAGGAAATGTCATATCCGAAAAGGAAAGTTTGGCATCAGCTCTTTCCGATACACCTTTTGCAAGACCGTTTGATCCTCCGATGACAAAAGCTATGTCACTATTTCCTGATACAAACAGATCGGAAAGCATTTCCGAAAAAGTTTCGGAAGAATACTTCTTCCCTTTTATCTCAAGGGTTATCACATGCATTCCGGGTTTGATGTTTTTAAGGATCCTCTCCGCTTCTTTCTGCTTCGCGGATTCGATCACGGTTCCGGACGATCCGGTATCGGGTTCATCCTCAACTTCGATTATCCTGAAAGTGCAATATGCGGACAAGCGTTTTGCGTACTCCGCTATCGCATCGCGGTAAAATGATTCTTTTATCTTACCGACACAAATAATGTTTATATTCATGAGTTATTCTTCGGTTTTGCCCGAGAAGATCTGATCGTACAACTCTTCATCGATCAGATTGTCGAGAAAACCGGGATCGATGTTTACAAACTTATTGCTGATGATCTTCTTAAGGCATTCCGTACGTTTGAAATAAAGTATTTCAGGTGCGTCGGCATCGGATATATCAGCCTGAGCATCAACATCCGCAGAATTCAATTCATTTCCGACAAAATCAAGAATTCTTTTTTCAAGCGTGTGATCGGATTTTGCTTTCTTTTCAAAGATGCCCGCATTTCTGATGGATATGATGCCCATGACAAAAAACAGTGCGAACACCGCAAAAAGGACACCGTATGACAGATATGGATTTCCAAGATACTCGGGAATGATACCTATCACGGTCAACAGAACAAATAAAATACCGATGCCACCGAATACGGTAAGCAGTAAACCTGTGGACTTATAATCGGACGCCTTTTCGTTATTGCGTATATAAGGAGCCCTTATTCCGGTTGAATCAGTTTTTTCATCGGTATCCGTAACTTCGGAAACGGGAGGCGCTAAGGGCGCCTCCTCGTCATATCCGTAGTTTTCGCTGTTTTCTTTTTCAGATCCGGACATATTATTCCTCTTACTTAAAAGATCATCCGTTTATGAATTCATCGATAGCCTTAGCTGCTTCTTTACCGGCACCCATTGCAAGGATAACGGTTGCAGCACCGGTAACGGCGTCGCCGCCTGCATATACTCCTTCTCTGGAAGTCTTTCCGGTATTCTCTTCAGCAACGATACACTTTCTCTTGTTGGTTTCAAGGCCCTTGGTGGTCATTGAAATAAGAGGATTGGGTGAAGTTCCGAGAGACATGATAACGGTATCAACTTCGATCTCGAATTCGGAACCCTTAACTTCTACGGGGCTTCTTCTTCCGGATTCATCGGGCTCACCGAGCTCCATCTTTACGCACTTGATAGCCTTAACCCATCCCTTCTCATCGCCGATGATCTCAACGGGATTGGTAAGAAGGTCAAAGATGATTCCCTCTTCCTTAGCGTGATGAACTTCCTCAACTCTTGCAGGGAGCTCCTCCTCGCCTCTTCTGTAAACGATATGTACTTCAGCACCGAGTCTGAGAGCGGTTCTTGCAGCATCCATTGCTACGTTTCCGCCGCCGACAACGGCAACTTTCTTACTCTTCATGATGGGAGTTGTAGAATCCTCACGGAAGGACTTCATGAGGTTGCTTCTGGTAAGATACTCGTTTGCGGAGAATACACCGTTAAGAGTCTCACCGGGAATGTTCATGAATCTGGGAAGTCCTGCACCGGATCCGATAAATACGGCACGGAATCCTTCTTTTTCCATAAGCTCATCGATGGTTACGGAACGTCCTACTACAACGTTGGTCTCGATCTTAACACCGAGTGCCTTAACGTTCTCAATTTCCTTGGCAACAACTCTCTCTTTGGGGAGTCTGAACTCGGGAATACCATATACGAGAACTCCGCCTGCCTGGTGAAGTGCTTCGAAAATGGTAACGTCATATCCAAGCTTTGCAAGGTCTCCCGCACAGGTAAGTCCGCTGGGGCCCGAACCGATAACGGCAACCTTTATTCCGTTGGACTCCTTCTCCTTCTTGGGCTTAAGACCGTGCTCCATTGCGTAATCGGCAACGAATCTCTCGAGCTTACCGATTGCTACTGCCTCACCCTTGATACCTCTGATACACTTGCCTTCGCACTGTGTCTCCTGAGGGCAAACTCTTCCGCAAACTGCGGGAAGTGCTGAAGACCGGGAAATGATATTGTATGCTTCTTCAATATTTCCTTCTTTGATCTGCTGAATGAATCCGGGAATGTTGATGGATACAGGGCATCCCTTCATGCACTGAGCATTCTTACAATTAAGACATCTTGAAGCTTCTGCCTGAGCCTCTTCAAGAGTATATCCGTAGCAGACCTCTTCGAAATTCTTGGCTCTTACCTGAGGCTCCTGCTCTCTTACGGGAACTTTCTTCATTACATCGACTTCCATTTATATATCTCCTTTAAGATGGTTTAGAATCGGTTTAAGTCTGTGGGCATCAGCAGTGGCCGCATCCGCCGTGGTGTGTAGCACCTTCCTGAAGCTCAAGCATCTTTCTGCCCTCTTCAGTCTTGTACATTGTCTGACGTCTCATGGACTCATCGAAATCAACAAG
>JAEEGK010028024.1_pt1 | contig 11332 bp, 11 predicted proteins | sample 8958771 | NCBI WGS metagenome assembly JAEEGK01 (sample SAMN16246547, study PRJNA631951) | gut metagenome | biome: gut microbiome; feature: rumen; material: SC-attached | host: Bos | place: Iran: Karaj | collected 2018-10 | reverse complement strand
CGCCCATGCCGCCGGCGCTCATGATGACCGCCTTGTTGAACAGGCCGCGGGCGAGCGGGGACTCGACCAGGGTGCGGACGGCGCCGCCGCCGGCGCTCTGGCCGAAGATCATCACGTTGTCGGGATCACCGCCGAACTGGGCGATGTTCTCCTTGACCCACTTCAGGCCCTGGATCATGTCCAGGACACCGTAGTTGCCGGACACGCCGTGCGGGCTCTCGGCCGCCAGCTCGGGATGGGCCAGGAAGCCGAAGACGCCGAGGCGGTAGTTGATGGACACGAGGACCACGCCGTGGTTGGCGAACTCTTCCCCGTCGAACTCGGGCTCGGAGCCCCAGCCTTCGCGGTAGCCGCCGCCATGGATCCAGTAAGCGACCGGGAGTTTCTCGCCGGGCTTGCCGGCCGCCGTCGTCCAGACGTTCAGGTACAGGCAGTCCTCACTGCACTGGGCCTCCTCGCCATAGCCCCACTCGGTGAAATAGCCGCCGGGATAGTGGACGGCCTGGTAGCCGGGATGGCCGAACCGGTCCGCCTGCAGCACACCGTCCCACGCGACGACGGGCTGCGGCTCTTTCCAGCGGAGGTCGCCGATCGGCGGCGCGGCGTAAGGGATGCCTTTGTACGCGAGGACACCGGGAATGTCCGTCGCAACACCCTGGACCTGACCACCCGTGATGGTCAGCACAGGAACCTTCGTTTCCGTCTTGCACGCGGCAAGAAGCAGGGCCGCAAGGGCCAGGAAATAGAGTTTCTTCATATCAGATGAGGTTTGGTTTTGTGTCAAATTATCTTGCTTGTAGCAAAGTTACACAACAATCCCCCCTTGATTTTATATAATCGCACCAAATCCTTTCAAATTCTCTTCATGCCATTCCGGATACTCCCTAAAAATGTACTTTTTTAAAAATGTCCACCATCTTTTCTAATTTTTTACCTATTTTTGTTTGCAGATAACCAATACCACACCACTATGAAAAGAATCGTCCTCTTCCTGATGACCCTGGGCATCTGCTGCTGGGCCGGGGCGCAGGAGCATCTTAAGTTCAAGAACATCCCGATCGACGGTCCCGAGAAAGCCTTTGTCGAGGCCCTCTGCCAAAATGAATTCCACCTGGTGAATGACGGCCCGTTCGGCGCCGCGCTGCGCGGCCGCTTCACGGGCAAGACTGTGGACGTCTTCGTCATACCCACCAGCGAAGGGACGACAAGCCGCGTAGCGGTGAACTACCCCTCGCCCGATAACTGGGGCAGCCTCCGGCTGGACTTTTACACGCTCCTCCGGAGCCTCTCCTTCAAGTACGGAGAGCCGGTGGAGATGACGCAGGAATTCCAGCTCCCCTTCTCCGACGGGGACGGACGCGAACTGGAAGCGCTCCGCCGGGGCCGGGCCCGCTGGTACGCCCGCTTCGTATCTCCGGAAGGCACGATCCACCTCGTGATCGCCAACAACCCGATGACCCAGCAGCCGGCCATCAACCTCCTCTACGAGGACGCGATCAACTGCCGCCGCCAGGACGAGCTCAACAGCCAGGACCTGTAGTCCCAGCCACCGCCGCATGGATTTTACCGGGAAAGACGTTGTCTTCCCCGGTTTTTTTTTGGCGGACCCGCCAAGTTTTCGTAACTTTCGTGATTGGAAACAAAGGATGAAGCCGATGAAATACCTGTTGCCGGGCCTCGTGGCCCTTTCCCTCCTCGCCGCCTGCGGCGTGACACCCCAAACCGACTTGACAGACTGGCAGTTCTCCAAGGACGGGGACCAGTGGGAAGCCGTCACGGTTCCCCACTCCTACAACGCCCTGGACGGCCCCACGCAGAAGTATTACCGCGGCAAGGCCCATTACCGCCGGGAAGTCTCCTTCCCCTCCGGGAAGAACGCCTTCCTGCTCTTCGAGGGCGCGGCCCAGGCGGCGGAAGTGTACCTGGACGGCACGCTCCTGAAGGCCCATAAGGGCGGCTACACGCCCTTCGTCGTGCCCCTTCCGCACAGCGGCCAGGTGGAAGTCGTCTGCGACAACACGGAGGACATCGAGATGATCCCCGTCAGTTCCGACTTCAACAAGAACGGCGGCCTGCACAATCCCGTCCGCCTGCTGGTGTATGGCGATCTGTTCTTCTCCCCGGAGGAGTTCGGGCCGTACCGTCTCCATGTCGTTCAGCAGGAAGTGACTGACGACAAGGCCGTCGCAGAGGTCCGCGCCTATATCCGGAATACCGGGAAAGACCGGTCGGAGGACGTGACGGCGCTGCTCAAGGACGCCACGGGGAAAGTGGTCGCGAAAGAGACCGCCCGCATCGACCTTCCCGCCGGCGCCGGCCAGGCGTTTGCCACGGCCCTGACCCTGGACAACCCGCACCTCTGGAACGGCGTCCCGGACCCGTACCTTTATACGGTCGAAATCCAGGTCGGCAAGGACGTCGCCTGCACAGAGGTCGGCTTCCGCTATTTCAGCGTCGACAAGGAGAAAGGATTCAGCCTCAACGGGAAACCTTACCCGCTCCGGGGCGTGTCCATGCACCAGGACATGGCCGGGAAGGCCTCGGCCCTCACCAAGGAGGACATCGCGAACGATTACGCGATCGTCAAGGAACTCGGCTGCAACTTCCTCCGGCTCGCGCACTACCCGCACAACGACGAGGAGTTCCGTCTGTGCGACCGCATGGGCATCATCGTCCAGACCGAGATCCCTTGGGTCAACATCTGCGGCACGAACGCCTCCGAGGCCTATTTCGACAACATCCACCAGCAGATGCGGGAGATGGTCACGAGCCTGTACAACCACCCGTCCATCTGCTTCTGGGGCATGTGGAACGAGCTGGACAGCTGGGGCAACCGCCCGAACTACCAGGGCTGGCTGGACACGGACCGCGTGGTGGCGGAGACCGCCCGGCTGTATGACTATGCGAAGTCGCTGGATCCCACCCGCCTGGTGGGCCTGACGGACGATTCCGTCTTCGAGCGCGACCGCTACACCGAGCTCAAGGCCGACTACTTCTCCGAGAACCGCTACCACGGCTGGTACTACAATTACGGCGATTTCAGCGGCCTCACCACGGACATGACCAAGATCCGCGACGTCATGGGTCCGGCCAACATCTCTGAATACGGCGTGGGCATCAACCCTTACTGCGAGACCTGGGACGAGAGCGCCGTCCGCCGCGACCGGACCGACTCCCTCCACTTCGAAGCCTACGGAAACCGCTCCCACGAGGCGCACGCGCAGCAGATCGCCGAGATGCCGTGGCTGAACTTCACCTCCCTCTGGATCCTGTTCGACTTCCCGGTCGCCGACCGGCACGAAGGCTTCGTGGATTCGGAGGACGGCGTGAACTTCGTCGTGAATCCCGCCCGGATGTACATGAATGACAAGGGGCTCATCACCCGGGACCGCCAGACGAAAAAGGACGTGTTCTACCTGTACAAGGCCTGGTGGAACCAGGAAGTGAAAACCGTCTATATCACGGAGAGAAGGCTGCATTACCGTCCTGCGAATCAGCAGTTTACGCTTACCGTCTATGCCAACGCCCCGAGCCTCACGCTGTACCGCGACGGCGAGAAGGTCGCCGAGCTGGCCGCCTCCGGCGAGCCCACCGGCGTCATCTGGAAATTCAACGGCGTGACCATGGGCGCGGGAGACACCGCCTTCAAGGTCGTCTCCCCCGACGGCACCGCGGACGAAGTCACCTGGAAAGTATTGTAAAAGAAGTATAACCCTATGGACAGAAGATCATTTTTCAAGTATTCGGCCGGCGCCATGGTGGGGGTCTCCCTCCTGGGCCGGGCCACCAGCGCATTCGCCCGGGACGAAAGCAGCTATTCTGCCGTCATCCTGGGTGATACCCACTACGATGCGCCGGATCCCGAAAAGTATCACGCTGGCTACACGGACCCGAACCCGACCCGGGAAGCGAACCACCGGAAGGAATTCAAGCGCAACGCCGACATGTGGGATTCCCGCTGCCCTTCCCTGGTGAAACGGGCGGCGCGCCTGGTGGGCGAAGACACCCGCTTCGTCCTGCAGATGGGAGACCTCATCCAGGGCGACACCGCCACGGCGGCCATCCACGCGGCTTTCCTGGCCGACGCCTACGAGCTCCTGAAGAAGGAAGTCTCGCCGAACCTCAAGTTCATCACCGTCGCCGGCAACCACGACGTCCGCGGCAATGACGACGCCGTCGCCGCGAAGGCGTACAAGGACTACATGACGGCCCGCCTCTCGAAGGAGATGGGCAAGCGCATGCAGGACAACAACTTCCTGTTCCCCGCCGGCGACGACTCCTACCTCGTCGTCGACTTCAATCATCCGGACATGGAACGGATCGAGCAGCTGCTCACCGAATCCGAAGGCGCCCGCCACACGTTCATCGTGGTCCACTGCCCCGTATTCCCCTATGACAGCGCCTCCTACTGGTGGTGGTTCCTGTTCGGCAGCCGCGACGACAAGCGGGCCGAAGAGCGCCGCCACATCCGCCGGCTGCTGGCCGAGCGCGAGGCCATCGTCCTGTGCGGCCACACGCACAAGACCGAACTGCTGGACTGGTACGGCGACGGCGGCCGGATCACCCAGATGACGATGTCCAGCGTCTGGGCCAAGGAGTCCCAGGGCGTCTGGACCGAGAAGGTCTCCTCCCCCGAGGGCTACGGCTCCCAGATGCTGAACGGCCATCCCGAGCTCGGCGAGCCGGGTCCCGTCCAGGACCTCTTCAACGAGTACCGGCCCGGCGTCCAGCGCTACAGCTGGGCCGATGCGGCCGGCTCCTACAAGCTCCTGGTCAGCCCCAAGGAAGTCTTCGTGGACTTCTACGCCGGTGACAGCGAGCTCCTTTCCAACCGCTTCCAGCTGCGATAGCCGTGCGGGCCGGATTTCTCGCCATCCTTGCGCTCGTCATCGCCTTGACGGGTTACGTCTGCTGGCACCTGGGGCGGATTGCGCCGCCCGGGTGGAAACTGGCCGTGACAGGTTTGTTCCTGCTCTGGATGGCGACGATGTTCGCAGGCTTCGCCTTCACGGAACGCTTCCCCGTCAAGTTCGCGACCATACTCTACGAGGTGGGCAACACCTGGATGATCGCCTTCCTGTATCTGCTGATCGTGTTCCTCCTGGCCGATATCGCCTCCCTCTGCCATCTCCTGCCCAAGACGCTCCTGAAGGACAGCGCGGCGGGGCTGCTGGGGGCCGTCGGCATCGTTGCGCTGGTCATGACGCTGGGCGCCATCCATTATCCGCACAAATACCGCGAGGAACTGACGCTGGAGACGGATAAGCCCCTGGAAAAGCCGCTCACGATCGTCCTGGCCAGCGACCTGCACGTCGGGTACCACAACCGTCGGGCGGAACTGGGCCGTTGGGTGGACCTCATCAACGCGGAGAAGCCGGACCTCGTGCTCATCGGCGGCGACATCATCGACCGGAGCCTTCGGCCGGTGACGGAAGGCCGTTACGAGGAGGAATTCCGGCGCATCGAGGCGCCCGTCTGGACCGTCCTCGGCAACCACGAGACCTACGCCGGCCTCCCGCAGGCGGAACAGTTCTTCCAGGCGGCCGGAATCCGGGTCCTGAAGGACTCCGTGGCCCATTTCAAGGGGGTCGACGTGATCGGCCGCAAGGACCGCTCCACCCCGGGCCGGGCCGCCCTGCGCGACCTCGCCGACGGCCTGGAAGGCTTCACCCTCGTCCTGGACCACCAGCCGAGCCACCTGGAAGAAGCGGAAGCGGCGGGCGTCGACTTCCAGTTCAGCGGCCACACCCACCGCGGCCAGGTCTGGCCCGTCTCCTGGGCCACCGACCTCATGTTCGAGAAATCCTGGGGGCACTACCGCAAAGGGAACACCCGCTATTACATCTCCTCCGGCCTCGGCCTCTGGGGCGCCAAGATCCGCGTCGGCACCCGCTCGGAGTACCTGGTCCTGAAACTGAAAGGAAAGAATGACTAAGATCCCCTACACCGGCACCAACCAGGCCGAATTCAAGGCGATCCTGGGCGACAAGGTCCTGGATCCCTACTTCTGCATGGGCCTCACGATCCTGTCCATCCTGACGGACGACGGTTTCGTGAACGTCCAGGAAGGAGACATCGTCGTCATCGACGATGACGGAAGCATCCGAATCGAATAATCAAAAGCATACCATGAACAAAATCCTGATCACCCTCGCCGCCCTGGCATTGACCCTCACCGCCTGCGGCCAGAACAACCAGAAAGAGATGAAAACCCTCGTCGCCTATTTCTCCGCCACCGGCACCACCGAGGCCGTGGCCAAGGACCTCGCCGAAGTCACCGGCGGCACCCTCTACGAGATCAAGCCGGAAGTCAAGTACACCGCCGCCGACCTGGACTGGCGCGACAAGGCCTCCCGCAGCTCCGTCGAAATGCAGGACAAGAGCTCCCGCCCGGCCATCGTGAAGGACCTCAAGGACGCCGACAGCTATGACGTGGTCTACCTCGGCTTCCCGGTCTGGTGGTACACGGCCCCGACCATCATCAACACCTTCCTCGAGGCCTACGGCTTCGAAGGCAAGACGGTCATCTTCTTCGCCACCTCCGGCGGCAGTTCCATCGACAAGGCCAACAAGGACTTCGCCGAGGCCTATCCCGAAATCAACTGGAAAGCCGGCAAGACCCTGAACGGCGCCTCCAAGGCCGACATCAAGGCCTGGGTGGACGGGCTCAAGTAAGGGATGGAGCCCGTTTTCCGGCCCATGCGCCGGTCGAAGCAGGCCCTCCCGGAGGAAGAATGCCTCCGGATCCTGGCCTGCGGCTACCGGGGCTTCCTCTCCGTCATCGGCGATGGCGGATATCCCTACACCGTGCCCATCAACTTCGTGTTCGAGGACGGGAAACTGTACTTCCACTGCGCCAAGGAAGGCCACAAGCTGGACGCCCTCCGCGCCTGTGACAAGGCCTGCTTCACAGTCCTGGACGAGCCGGAGAAGGAGCCCGGCGACTGGTGGTACCACATCAAGAGCGTCATCTGCTTCGGCCGCGTCCGCATCCTGGCCGATGACGCCGACCGTCTCGCCCGCCTCCGCTCCCTGGGCAGGAAATACTTCCCCGACGGCTACGACACGGAAGCCGACATCGTCAAGAACGGCCCCCGCGCCGAAATGCTGGAATTCACCATCGACCACCTGAGCGGCAAGGCCGTCCGGGAGAAATGACAGGCGGCACGAAAATTGTTGCAAACATCGATGTGAATCTTTAAATGAACAACTATGAAGACACAACAAATGCTTGCTTGGGCAAGCGCATTTCTTATCGCAATCGTAGGATTGACTTCCTGCAACAAAGACAATGCAGGGAAGGACGCTGAAAAGGCGCTCGGAAAATATGAGATTACGGATGCTTCCAGTCCCATACAATCCATTGAGCTTACAAAAAACGGAGAATACATCGTCACCAAGAAACCCGCAAAAACCAGAAGTGACAGCGATCTGGAACTAGACGATGTCTGGGTTTACGGAAAATTCACGTTCGTCGACGGAGCCTACATCCTCCAGGGATTCGGAAAAATTGCCATCGACCTGCTGAAAAGCGGAGCGGCGGAGATTTTCATCGAGAGTGGCGGTTGGGATCCTTTTACGGTCCACGCCAATCTGGACTCCAAGGTCCAGGAGACAAAGATCAACCAGATCCTCTGTCGGCACTGGGTCTTCAAAGAGACCCACTTCTCACTTTCTTTCAGCGACTTGCCCTTCCTGGATTTCAGCTTCAAGTTGCCTGGCTGCGACTTTTCGAAATGGTTTGAGAAGACAGGTGACGAAGACGGAGAAAAGGAACTTGAAGAGAAATGCACCGGTCTTATTTTCACGGAATCCGGCACTTATGCTGTTCTCTTCGACAACGGGAAGGTCAATGTCGGTTCCTGGGCCTGGGAGAACGGCGAAGACGGTTCCCTCAAGTGCGAATGGAGTAACCAGTATCAGTCCTTCTTCAAGGATTACCGTTTCCATGGCGCCCTCACCGTGGATGTCACGGAAGGAGACCCCGCCACTTGCACTATCGTCCGCTCTTTTGATACCACGATGGAACGGTACAAGGTCTTCTCCGGCTATTCCACCCACAGTATGAGCACGGCCCTTACCTACTATCTGGAGGAGTACAAGTAGTCCTCCCACTTGAGAAATCTACAGCCTCTGCAGAACATACTCTTCTGCGGAGGCTTTTCTGTTCAAGCGTTTACGTTGTTGTATTATTGCCTATTAATGCTTAACTTGTCAAAGCCTTTGCCAAACATCATTATCATGAAAAAGTTCATTTTTGCGGTTGCTTTCGCCTGCTTGGCCCTGTTAACATCCTGTGGCGTATCGAATGTCCGTCATACCGGAGACCTCTCAGGGGCCATTTACGGCGTATGGGCACTGGATTCCCGGAATCAAGTCGATTACTCCGCCGTCCATTTCTATCTTTCCCTTAGCGAACCCCGCATCGCTCTCGCCAAGAAAGGCAGTTTCACGCAATTCGACCTCAAAGATGTGGATGTCGACGGCGCCCAGTTTTCGTACAACGCCTCCAAGAAGCAGATCAGATTTACAAAGACGCTCTGGCTCACGCAAGGTCTCCGGTATGAAATGCGCTTGTCAGGGACCTACAAAATCCTGGAAATGACCCGGACGAAGCTGGTGATCCAGAAAGAGTCCATGGGTGCCAAGAATACCTATACTTTCCATCGGTACAGATAGACCAATCATCGACCGTCACAAATCACCGCACACGATCTTCTCATTATGAATAAAACACTTGCCCTATCAATCATTTCGATCTCCATGCTGAGTTGCGGAAACACCCCCAAGAATACGGAGAACCTCCAGGAGAAGCCCTGGCAGGAAATCGCCCCGACCGAGATCGAGCTGAATCCGGTCCAGATGATCGACAAGGACTGGCTGGAAGTATCGGCCGGAAAGGAAGGGGACATGAACCTGATGACCATCTCCTGGGGCACCATCGGCGAGCTCTGGGGCAAGCCGGTCTTCACCGTTTTCGTTTCCACGAGCCGCTACACGCACAAGTTCATGGAAGATAACGACTATTTCACGGTCACGCACTTCCCCGAGTCGATGCGGGACAAACTGTCATATCTCGGCCGCGCCTCCGGACGGGACGAAGACAAGGTGGCCGGTGCCGGCCTCACCGTCGAATTCACGGAACTGGGCAACCCCATCTACGCCGAAGCGGACCTCGCCATCGAATGCAAGAAACTCTACGGCCAGCAGTTCGACGCGGACCTGATGCCGGCCGAACAGCGCCAATGGTACGAGCGCTCCGGCCTCGGCATCCACTACATGTACATCGGCGAAATCGTGCACGTCTGGAAGAAATAACCCGCACAGGGAGCAAAAAAGGCTGGCGCGCATGCGTCAGCCTTTTTTCGTACCCCCGCTCGGAATTAAAATATATCGCTTAATATAGGATAATATACAACAGTACCCCCATTACAACGCGCTAGAAGGCACATTTGCGTTTTTGTCCGATGTTAAATTTCATCGAAAAATGCAAAATGTTTCACCTAATGTTTCACCTAAAATCTTTGTTTATTTGAAGTGAATAACTACCTTTGTAATAATACAAAAAGTACCGTTTATGGCGACAACTTTTGGCCTAAATTTAGCGTCACATCCCGACAAAGAGGGCAATATTCCTATCTATATCCGAATCACCCAGAATCGGAAGTCGCGGAGAATCATTACTTCCGTCACTATTCGGAAGAAGTCCGACTGGAATCCAAATGCGAAAAACAGCAACTGGATTCGTTCTTCTGACATTGATAGTGAGAAGAAAAATGAAACGCTAAAACTGGAACTTGAGGCTGTTCAGAAAGAGTATGAGGCCCAGAAAAAGGAAGGTGCAGTTTCCATAGCAAAGGTCACTCGGAAAGTAAAGGGGGCCGATGTCAGTCCGAATTTCGTAGAATACGCGCAGGCGGTTACAGATGAACTCAAGGCCAAAGGCGATATCAGAAGCGCCAAGAAATACCAGGATTTCACAAACAAGATGAGAGCCTACAGGCCTCGCGTGACATTCGCTGATATAGATACAGAATTCATTCACAAGTTCGAGACACATCTTCTTACCCTCCCCAATCAAAGGCATCCTGACCAAATGCTTTCAGTAAGCGCTGTCCAAGTTCAGTTGAAGACCTTCCGTGCCATCTTGAACAGAGCGAAAGATATAAATAAGCTAATAACGGTTAATCCGTTCGATAGTTTTAAGATCCACCAGGGAGAAAAGCCGGTAAAAGCCAAACTGACCAAAGAAGAATTAGATGCGATTAACGCATTGGAACTTGAAGTCGGGTCTCTAATATGGCATACGAGGAACGCCTTTATGCTCTCTTTCTACTGTGCCGGAATCCGAGCAGGCGATCTTGTGCAATTAAGATGGAACAATGTCTCACACGACGGGAGAATCTCCTATGTGATGGACAAGAATGGGAAGATCCGGAATCTTATACTCGTCCGGCAAGCTAAAGAGATAATCGCTCTGTATGATGGTGTACATGAGAAAAATGACTACATCTTCCCCTTCCTCGACAAGTCTGCTCCTTGGTTCAAATACGTCACCCATGAGCAGAGGAAAGTGATGCCGGTTAGGATAAAGGAGCAACTATATGCTAAGATCAGTTCGGTCAATACCATTCTTAACAAATATCTGGGAAAGATGGAAGATATGGCCGGCCTGGAAAAGCATATCTCTTTCCATGTCAGCCGCCACTCATTTGCCTATCAAGCCAGCAGGAACGACGTGGACTCACTGGCCATCAAGAAAGCCCTTGCCCATACTAGCCTGCAAACGACCGAGACCTATCTTGGAGAGCTTAATGATAGTGAAACTGATACTGTTCTCCAGCGGATGTTTGATGATAAGCCAGATAAAGAGAAAGTCATCAAGGATCTTTTAGCTTTTTCAGATGAAGAATTCACCGAACTTCTTAAGGAGGTCCGGAAACAGAGGAAGAAGGTTAAGGATAAAACTAGAAATCAAGCTCGTAGAGTGTGATTTCTATTTGCAGATATTTTACTGCATAGGAATGAGCATCAAATCAAAGTTTCTCTACGAACATCTTTTTAGGTGCTAACTCATAGGGAATAACTTCTTCAACCCAAGAATGAACGACATTGCCTGGAATGGTGAAATGGACATGATTGTTTTCGTCTCGCTCATTTGGGTAGTATTTTAGAGTCGAATCGGTTAGGAGAATCAAAGAATCTTTAAGTGGAAGAAGTAGCTCCTCCGTCTTTTTTCTTAATGCTGCAACCTTTTTTTTATCGGGAATCAATTGCCTAATCATAGTTGCATCTGTCGAATCATACTCCAATCTCGTGAATCCACGATAGC
>JAEEGK010028022.1_pt1 | contig 11333 bp, 8 predicted proteins | sample 8958771 | NCBI WGS metagenome assembly JAEEGK01 (sample SAMN16246547, study PRJNA631951) | gut metagenome | biome: gut microbiome; feature: rumen; material: SC-attached | host: Bos | place: Iran: Karaj | collected 2018-10 | reverse complement strand
GATAGAAAGGAACTGTTTCGTCAATGATTGCGTATGCATTTCCATGAAGATCCATGTTTGTAACAAAATCTACATAATTAAGTGCATAATCATTTCCGGCATTGATAATGATACCAAGTCCCTTTTCGTTTGCTTCTTTCATCTTTTCTACCTGAGCCTGTTTTGCAGCACCACGAGTAGTAAGATGGCGGTTATTAAAGTCTGAAGAAAGGTTCTTTCCGTTATCTCTATATGAAATACCGTCTATACCAAGCTTAACTGCTTTATCTGCAAATACATCTGCAGCCTTATCGCGAAGCTCCTGCTTAAGAAGATAGTAAGAATCGCGTGCAGTATCTTTTCCATACCAGAGATCAGAGTATTCATTAAGTTCACAAAGCTCATCACTTACGAATCTTGCAGCATCACGATAGCTGAAGAAGCCGTTGCGAAGTTTTGTTCTATATTGAGACTGGATTGTACCGTCAAGATAGATTTTAGCAGAACTGTCTTCTACAGAAGCAAGCATCTTCTTGAATTGAGAAGCACCACCAAGCTGCTTTACAAATCTTACTTTGTTCATCATCTTTGAACGAACACCGCCATTAATAAAGCCCGAAAGCTTGTAATTAATGTCTCCAAAGTTCATGGCTTCAATATCATTGATGATTTCACCAGCTTCTTTATAAGTTGTAAGAGCATAAGGCTTTGTTTTTGGCATACCCATAACCTGCTGCTTCTTTTCAATAGCACCAATGAGTTCAACTACAACAGGAACATTCTTATTAGAAGTTTTCTTAGCACCGGCAAAAAGATAGTTTCTGTATTCCTTTGCCATATCTACATAAGAAGTGCTGTCAAGGAAACGGAACTCCTGAACGATATGCTCGCCTACAGGAAGATTGTTTTCAAAGCTAAACTGTGCATTTGTAGTTCTTGTTGTTACTTCATACTGTTCATTATGAAGCATACGGAAATCGGCACGTGCATAGTTGTAGCTTCCAAGCTTTCCTGCAATTTCTGCTGTTACACCACCGTATTCAGCACCCTGCTCTATTACAGAAATAAAGCTTGAGTCGCCGTTTGCAATACCAAATACCGGATATGATGCACGGGTTTCTGTAATAACAGCCTTACGGTCCATTGCATAATCCCAACCATAGAAGTCGGCATAGTAACCGTTCTGGCGTGTTTTACCATTATTAAAGTTGATAATACTTCCGCCACCTTCTGGAATAAGAATGTATCCTTCATCCTGTGGTCCACCAGCTCCAAAATATGGAAGTGTAGACAAAAGAATAATCGGATATTTGAGGCGGTAAGAAATTTCGTCAAACGGAATATCAATTACAAAGCCCTTGTCTGTAAGCTTATAGATTACGCTTAAGTTGAAGGCTGGAACTTCCTTAATGTTAGATTCCTTATACAATTCCTTGTTTTCAAGATAATCTTCATAAGTAAAGCCCTGTTTTGCAAATACTTCTTCCATCTGTTCTTTCAAGAAGGTCTGAATATTTTCCCATACAAGATAGAGAGGTTCATCTTCCATCTTAGGATATTTTGTGAGCATTGATTCAAGTTCTGCACCCTTGAAACTGCTTACAGTATACTTGTGGTAAGCACGTTCCATAGCACGAACTTCGCTCTTTGGAAGTCCTTCCTGCCATTTATCAAGTTCTGACTGATAAAGAATAAGAGGGAAAACATATTCGCGGTCCATCTGACCAACTGTATAATCTACCCTGATTTCCTGGCCATTCTTTGAAACAGTATAGAACTTTCGCTGAACACTGTTTGTATACAAATCATAAGTATCTTCACTTCCGTTTTCGGTAGAATACTTAATAAGGAAGGTAGACATCATGTTGTTCTTTTCTTTTGGAAGAGCCATAGGATCTTCTTTTGCAGCAGGAGGGTTTGAATACCAGATTTTTCCTGTATCTTTCTGAGTTATTTCAAACTGAGTTGTAGCAGGATTAAGCTCAAACTTAAAGTTCTTGTTTTCAAGAACATAACTTTCCGGCTGTTTTTCTTCATCATATTCATAATACTCAAATGGAGGCTGAATAGCTTTTCCAACCTGAATGAGTCTTAATACGATATATGTTAAAAATCCAAGAAGGATAACTACAAAGCCAAAGCCAATCCAGAATTTCTTTGTTGGTTTATGGAACTCAAACTTCTTTGTCTTCATTGGTTTTGGAGGTCCAATATACCAGTCCGGATACTTTGATCTTTTTGCCTTCTTAGGCTTTTTCTCTTTAGGGGCCTTTGGTTCCTTAGGCTCTTTGGGAGCCTTAGGTTCTTTTGGGGCCTTTTCTTTCTTTTCTTTTGGTTCTTTCACCTTAGTTTCCTTTACTTCAGGTTTTTCCTGTACTGGAGCCTGAGTGATTTCTTCGTCATTTTTGTCTGCCATGATCAATCCTCCTCCGTCAGTTCAACCTGAATATTACTTCTCGTCCAAGAGAAACAAAGTAAGCAACACCCTGCGAAATCATACTAAAGAACAAAAGTACGATAAAGATGAATACCAGCATTCCAAAAATTGTGAAGATGGTAAACATGAGTGTTTTGAAAAATCCATACTGATGAATCATCATCATTGCCATAAATATAAGGATTCCGCACCATACAATCGAAATGTTATTGAAGATTGTATAGAAAGCAACTTCATCACGAGTAACAAAGTTACTTACAATAATGATTGGAATCTGAATAAGCGGATATGGAGTCAAAGCATAGGCAGTACCCATGTAAATGTCGCCAAGATGTCCTTTTCCGTCGAACAGGGTTGTAAGAGCCCAGTTACAAACACAGAAAATTCCAAGTGGAAGAAGAATTGTTGCAAACTCTTCAAAAACATTTACATTTTCCCAGTGAACGTTCATTACAACAAAGCTTGTAAATCTTAAACGCCAGATCTGTGTCAAAAGTGTAAGAAATACAATAAAGTTTGCTGCGGCATATGAACCTCTTTTGGCATGAATTAAATCCCAAAAGCCGTCTGCCGGATGCACTATTACATAAAAAGCATACTTGAGTGTATCAAAGAAGCGAACATATGTTGCTTTAAGAGTTAATTTCTTTAAACGTCGTGTTACAAAGTTACTCATAGTGATTTAAACTCCCATCTTATAAATTTAACCCATCGTACGATGAGAGGTATAACAATGATTGCAATAATAATTGCAGCCAGCCAGCCAAAGTTAGCTTCAATCCATTCCTTGCGGTAGTATTTGAAGGCCTTTGAATAGTCAAGACTGTCGCGCTTGAGTTTAAAGTAGTCCATTGCTTCTTTGTATTTTTTCTGGCGCAAATATGATTTTCCAAGACCAATATATGCAAGGTCATAGTTACCGTTTAAGGCAAGAACCTTTGACCAGGTATCGGCAGAATCATCATAAGCACCTACTGCAAACTGTTCTGTAGCCTTGTAAATAAGGTTACCGTAATCTGTTGGAGTAAATACAGTAATAGCAGCGTTTGTTGAGTCTACTACAAACAAATCTTTTCCAATGTGTTCAAGAGAAGCAGGCTTACGGAAGAAACCGTCTACGTTACCACGACCACCAAATGCAAACAAAAGGTAACCCTGATTGTTGTAAGCAAAGATTCGTCCGCGTGTTTCATCAAGAGCAAGATAAACTTCGTTATCTAAAACAGTTACGTCAACAAACTTTGAAGAACCTTTAATACCAGCGGCATTACTCCACTCAAGGTCTCCGATTGGTGGTTCGTATCCGTTATTAACAAGGATATCGTTTCCAAGGGCATTCAAGCGGCGCAGAGGCTTAGCTTTTCCAGAGTGAAGATCCCATTCCTGGAATGATTTTGTTACTGCATAGATAAAGCCTTCGTTATCCATATAGCAGTTTGAATATTCTGTAGGAACAAACAAAACCATACGTGCTTTCTGAGCTTCGGTTGCAAACTTTTTCCATAAGCGGTCAGCTGCATTTACCATAACTCTTGTAGCACCATAGTAGCCTTTGAATTCTCCATCATATTCATATTTAATAAAACCTTTGTTTACGTTCTTTGAAAGAATGTAAATACGGCCTTTAGGGTCGGCAATTACCTTTGTAGGAAGGAATGCCTTATCCTTTTCGTAAGTTGGATCATCAGGCTCTGTGATAACATCAATTAAATTGAGGTCGTTATCTACTTTAAGAACACGTCCATTATCTGTATCGGCAATAAGCATTGTGCCGTCTTCGCAGATAAAAATATCCTGAGGAGCACTAAAGCGGTTATTTTCGATAAGCGGACTTGGGTTTACATGATCAATTACACGAAGAGGAACAAGAGTTTTGTTCTCTGTGTATTCAAATTCAATGATACGGTTATTATCTGTATCACAAAGATACATGCTGTTTCCGTATGCAAACAAAGAAGTTGGATTCTTTAAAGGTGTATCAAGCTTGAGGTCGTTTGCATAGAATACATGTGAAACACGATATGTATCAGGAGACTTTTCAATTTCATCCCAGTAGTTATAGATGTATGTATCACCGCGGGCAAAAAGTCCTGCACAAAGTGTAAAAAGGCATGCTGCCAATAAAACAATCTTACTTTTATTCATAGCACTAATCCTTAAGGCCCGAAGAAGCCATTGTTTCCATAATCTGACTCTGAGAGAAGATAAAGAATACAATTGGTACAGACATTGTAAATACGATAACAGCGTTCTGCTGTCCCATACGGGCAATAACGTTCTGACCAAGCTGAGTAAGAGCATAAGAAAGCATCTTCTTAGACTCGGTATAGATTGTCTGTGTCTGAGGGTTATTCCACAAGTTCTGAATAGAGAAAATGGAAATTGTAAGCCAGGCAGGACGAACGTTAGGCATTACGAGCTTCCAGAAAATTGTAAACTCGTGTGCACCGTCTATTTTTGCAGCTTCAATAAGAGACATTGGGAAACCATCAATAAACTGCTTCATAAGGAAGAGTCCCATAGAACCACCAATAGCAGGAAGGATGATTGACCAGTAAGTATCTACAATGTGAAGCTTACACATAATCAAATAGTTAGGAATACCTGTTACGTAACCTGTAAACATCAAAGCAACTACAGCAAGACGGAAGAACAAGTTTCCACCAGGGAAACGATATTTTGCAAGAACGTAAGCAGCCATTGAAGCAAGAATTACGTGTCCTACAGTTCCTACTACAGTTACAAAAAGTGTATTCCAGATATATCTTGTAAGTGGAACCCAACCCTGACTCAAAGTAACGAACAAGTCTGAGAAGTTATCAAAGGTAGGATGAATAGCAAAGAAGTTAGGCGGTCTTTTCAAAACTTCATCAAGTGGTTTGAGTGAGTTAGAAACTGCAAATACAAGAGGAGAAATCATCAGGATTGAACAGAAACCCAAGAAAATATATACACCAATATCGCCACCAAGAGAACGGTTAGGTTTTCTACGGTGCTTGTAGTGATGTATAGTCATGTCTTTGTACATATTTTTAGAACTCATATACATCCCCCTCTATTAGTGTCCTACTCTATTGAGTAAGCCCTGAATGAACTTATTACACAAAATCATTGTAAGGAACAAAACAGTTGCAATTGCCGAAGCATATCCAAACTCAAATCGTGTGAAACCGTAGTCGAACAAGTGAGTTACGATTGTACGTGCACAATAATCTACAGAAGGATATCCGGCAAGCATCATTGGAACCTGACAAACACTGAAGGCATTTGTAATTGACATAACAGCTCCGAACAAAAGCATAGGCTTCATGTTAGGAAGTGTAATGTACCACAATTCCTGCCAGCGGTTCTGAACACCGTCAATGTATCCGGCTTCATACTGAGATTTATCAATACCTTTAAGACCTGCTACGAATGAAAGGAAGCCTGCACCAAGTGAAGTCCACAAGATAACAGGAATAACTACCTTAAGTACGTTCTGAGGATTTGTAAGGAAGAGAATTGGCTGCTGAATAACATTCCAGTGAATAAGCTTAGCATTAATCCAACCGTTAGCATCATCAGAGAAGAAGAACTTGAATACGTTGAAGGCCTGTCCCGAAATAGAAGGAACATAGAAGAAGAATACAACGAGAGTTCTGATCCAGTTTGGAAGCTCATTGATGAGCCAGGCAAAAATAAAAGCCATTATATAACCAACCGGCCCAATGATTAAAGCAATTACAAAAGTGTTTTTTACAGCAATTGTAAATACTTCGTCTTCAAGGAACAGATTGATATAATTTCTTACACCAATAAAATCCGGCTTTTCAAGAATATTATAGTTAGTAAAACTAAAATACATTGAAGTGAGCATCGGAAGTACATAAAAGGTTATGAACAAGATTGCATATGGCAAAAGGAACAGATAGCAGAATGTATGCCTGCGGGCATTTCTTACTAAATCTGTAGTCATAAGCCTTTTTTTAGCAATATATTTATTTAATTTATCACTCATCGTTTTCTCCTGTTAATCCCTTGCTACAGGAAGACCAAATTCCTGACGCTTTCTTGTAAGCTCTTCATTGATTTTTCTTGTGTAATCAATAAGAGTTTCGCGAGGATCTTCCTGCTCATTAACAACCTTACGTGCAGCGTTTACAATATGGCGAGGTGTAAAGTAGCTGCCCGGAACTTCCGGTACACCGATTGTCTCATCAAGAGATTTTTCAAGAATTTCAATCTGCTGAGCATTCCATGAAAGCTGTTTTAGAGCTTCAATGTTTGCAGTTGCATAACGTGCAGAAGCACCAAGAAGAGCTTCCATTTCACGTCCGTAGCGAACCTGAATATCTGCAGATACCCACCATCTCATAAACTCCCATGCATCCTTCTGGATAGATTCATTATGCATAACCTTATTCCAGGTCTTTTCATCTACACCAGGAATTGCACCGTCTTCATAAGTCTTTCCACTGAATGAAGAATAAGCAAGATCTGGAAGAGATGAAAGGTCAAGGTCGTCGAGGTTGATACCATTCTTAATCATCATAGTACAAACACCGCCGGCTGCATTTGAACGGTCAAGCTCACCTCTTTCATTGATTGTTCCAGGAAGATAAGTGAAATCCCAAAGGTTACGGATTTCTGGAGCACCAACTACGATTGTGTTGTAAGTAGTATAGTTTGCAATACCAACAGGCATTTCACCAGTACGGAAGCGGCTCATAAAGTCATAAACTTTAGGAATACCATAGTTGTTGTAAAGGCTTGTGTATGTCTTGAAAGCTTTAATACCTGCTTCGGAATCTACAATTGATTTATCACCTGTAGCATTGTAAAGTCTTCCGTCTTCCTGATAAATCATTGAATAAAGAACAGTCATATCAAGGTTGTTTACATCAGGATAAGGAACACCTACAGTGAGGTTGTTTGACTGAAGTGTTGGAAGGATATTTATAAAGTCTTCCCAAGTCTGAGGAACATCAAGGTCAAACTGATCAAGAATATCCTTGCGGTAGAACATAAGGCTGAAGGTTTCCTGTTCTGGAAGAGCATAAAGTCCACCATCATATTTATATGGTTCATAAGCACTTGGCTTAAACCATGAAAGAACTTCATCACAGCCATCAAAGCGCATGAGGTTTACGTTTGCATTACGCAAAGCATAGTCTACAGGCTGAGATGTGTAAGTAGAAATAACAACATCAGGACCTTTTCCTGCAACTACTGCAGAAAGAAGAGCATCAGGGTTGATAAGCTTTACGTTGATTTTAATACCTGTCTGTGGAGTAAAGGTATCATCAATCATGTTCTTAAGAACCTGGCTCTGGTCACGACCAGTTACAATCCAAACTTCAACTACGTGATCATCATTCTCATCATAAGTACTACCAAGAGCGGCAGAGTCATAAAGGAATGAGTTTACGAAAGAAACAATTTCGTGTTTTGCATCTTTAAGGAAGTTTGATCTGTCCGGTTTAATTTTATCATCAGCTCCCTGAACTAAGATGTAGTCAATATCAAGCTTTGTTTCTGTAAGAGAAAGCATAGAAGAAGCAAGAGTCATTGTATTATCTTTAAAGTTCTGGAAGTTCTTTGTAATTCTGTCCGGATGCTTGTAGAATTTTTCGAGCTGTTCAGCAAGGTTTTCTGCAGGAGAAATCTGATTTGATTTCTGACCTGTTACAGCAACAAAGTCATCTACAATTTTGTAAAGACGGCGGCTTTCCTGAAGCATAGCTTCTACTTCATCAGGGAATACCTTGTGAATTTCGTAGTCGCGGTCTGCATCTGGAGTTGTACCTGTAAGTACAAGAATTGTTCGGTAAATAAGATTCAAGCGGTAAACAGCATCTTCAATCTGACTGATGATTGGACCTACATCACCAAGAGTTGCCTCCAGGCGGATTGTATGCTTACCTTTTGTAAGATAGAACTTGTAAGGAGTTTTCTTTTCATCAGAAAGAGTTTTAAACTGCCAGTCATTACCGTATTTGAAACCTACTGCTTTAAGAGCATCTATAGGGATTTCATCGTCAATATAAATAGAACGATATGCAACATAACCACGCTGGAAGAACTGGCGGCCTTTAAGAGAAATTGTATACCATCCGTTTTCTGGAATATCAATTTCCCATTCAATCCACTGTCCCGGAGCTTTCCAAGAGTCTCCACCAACATAGTTCAAAACAGTATTTTTTGTGCTATATGGTTCTGTGATTGCTGAAGATCGGTCATAACGTGCAAATAAAGATGGGTCAGAACGAACAAGTGAGTTTTCACCCTGAACCTTAACTTTTATATCTTTGGCATTATTATTTTCTGGTTTAACAGGCTGTTTTGCAACATACTGTTCATAGGAATAATATTGTTTCAAAGGCAAGAGTTCGATTGCACTGATTACAACAGGTTCGCTTATAGCTTCCAAAGCAATTGTGTTCTGGCCTTTTTCAAAGTAGAAACGATATGGATCTACTTCATAGCCTAAATCGCTTTTGAAACGAATCTGCTGGTATGCAAAAGTTTCTGCCTGGGAAGGACGAATCATGTTTCCGCGGTTATCATATTTGATTTCACCGCCGTCTTTCCATAGACGTGAAAACGAAAGTGTATCTGCGCCTCTAAACGGCATTTCACCGTTTATATAAAGGATGCGTTCAACATCGACGTTTCTTGACGGAGGACAGATATATTCCATTGAAATATTGTAGAAGCCTGCCTCTGGCACATCTACATTCCACACAACAAAAGAGCGTTCATCAGTAAGAACAGCGTCTTTTCCTTCATAATTCGAAACCGTGGTTATTCCGGTAGATTTATCAGCATCATATGCAAAAACGTCTACTGCAACCTGTAGATTTGGTGTTTTAGCATTTTTGTGCTCGGCCTGATACTCTGTGTAAGTTTTTCCGGCTGATACGGCACCCTGTGATGTTGACAAATCAAAACCTTCGTACTTTTCACTAAGTTTCTTTTCAGGAACCAGTTTGGTACATACGAAAAACAGAATGATTACAGCTACGGCAATCAAAAAGTTTCGTAAGGTTTTATTGATTTTTAGTTTTGCCATAATATTACAATATTATCACATAATCTAGGATTTTCATAGAAGAAAAATTGAATTTTTATATAAAAATAATGGAAAATATTCTAAATTAGGTAAATTAAAACGTTTAATTTACCTAATTTATGATTTGTTAAAGTTCGTTTTAAAATTGTGTGGGAGCTTTATTTCTTAAAATAAGAATCAAACTCGTCGTCTGAGTGTGGAACTTCGTCGCCAGATTTTTCGGCAGTTGGCTTGGCAGAGCTTTTCTTTGAAGAACTGCCAGAAGCTTCACCTTCGTTTACGTTGGCACTTTTAAGGTTGTCAACGTTGTCATTGTATAAATCTGCTGTTTCTGCCGATGGCATAATAAGAGCAGCGGCAATGTAAACAATCAGGCCTGCGCCCCAAATGCATGAAAGTACACAAACTACAAGGCGAACGATTGTTGCATCAATTCCAAAGTATTCTGCAAGACCGCCACAAACACCACATATAACCTTATTATTTGATTTCTTAAGCTTTTTCATTTTCAATCATCTCCTCTAGTTTTATTTCATTATGATATTTACGCTGCCCATTCCGCAGTTTACAGAAAAATGATTTTCTTTCTTGCTGTCTGCAAACTTCTGACAAACACCACTGTATTTTTCATCATTAAACTTAAACTCGCCAAGGCCAACCTTTACATCGTAAGAGCACTCTTTTGCATCGCCCTGCAGATCAAGCTTGATGGAACCCATTCCGCAGTCAATATCAGAACGTCCCTTTAAAACACCTTCTACTTTAATGTTACCCATTCCGCATCTGATATTTACGTTGTTTCCGTGAATGTTTTTCAGGACAAGGCTTCCGGCTTCTACTTCAAACCTGCCTTTTTCGCATTCAATAAAAACATCCTTTGTTCTAAAATTACCGGCACCAATTAAGATTTTGCATTTTTTTACGATTGCTTTATCTGGAACAGTAATTAAGATTCTTGGAACAATTCTGGTTACCTTTTCATGATTCCAGAAATTAAGCCCGTTCAGTTTTTTCAGGTTCTTTACAACAAGAGTTCCTTCAGAATCAACACGGCAAAGGAAATTGTCTCTTAAAATACCGCGTGTCTCTACGGAATAATTATTGCCGGAAACAACTACAACGTCAGCAGCTCCAAACTGGAACTCCAGGCTCTTAACCTCAGATTCTGCAAACTGGAAATACATTGCATCGCTGCGTTCACTGTTTGTTTCTGCTCTGCTGCTCTTTCCGGAATCAGCATTGTCATCATTATCTTTTTTAGAATCCTTGTCTGTTTCAACAAGTGCATTTGCAAATTTGTCTATGATAGTAGAAGCAACTTCTTCCGGTGTTCCAAGCTCGTTCATAACCTTCTGGTCATCATTAGCTTCGTCAAAATAATCTTCGTAATACTGCAAAGCTTCATTCTGCTCGTCAACCGTAAGCGATTGAATATTGTTCTTCAATGCTTTCATGTACTCTTCTCTAGTCATTTTTTCCTTCTCCTAAAAGTATTAAGTCTAGATTTTTTCTATAAGAAATCCATTCCCTTCTATAATTATCCAGCAGAATCATTCCATTGGATGTAATTTTATAGTAACGGCGGTTTCTCCCCTGGAACTCCATATCGTACGTTTCTAGATATCCGTCCTTTTGTAGGCGCCTTAAGACTGGATAAAGCGTACTCTCTGAAACTTCCACAACATTTCGGACATCCTGCGTAATTTTGTAGCCGTAGGTTCCTTCTCTAGAAACTACCGAAAGAACTACTGCATCAAGTAACGCAGAACCTGTTGTAAATACCATATTACAACTCCTTTAATATCATTTATATTTATGTATTATATAATATATAATATATTGTCAAGAAAAATATTATAATTTTTT
>JAEEGK010028021.1_pt1 | contig 11333 bp, 8 predicted proteins | sample 8958771 | NCBI WGS metagenome assembly JAEEGK01 (sample SAMN16246547, study PRJNA631951) | gut metagenome | biome: gut microbiome; feature: rumen; material: SC-attached | host: Bos | place: Iran: Karaj | collected 2018-10 | reverse complement strand
GAAACGGAAGTCAGCGGCTTCCGTTTCTTTTCGTCTAAAGCTGTCTCTCAGGCAGCACTGTTCGTGAGAATTGTGCGGCTATTTTACACAATTACTGAAACACACCTGCCCTTTGGCCAAATCGGGGAAATCGCTTCAAAAAGTGTCCTGACCCTTCTGTGACACTTGAAGGCCCGCTTAACCAGCGAGCCTTCAAATATTTATACTTACGTCTTCTGTTACTTTACCTCTGTTACTTTACCCTAACAGTGAGTTTACCACCACGGGGAATACCAATACCACCATTTACATTCTCTAACTCTTCCATTGTCAGAGCGCGTGCGCTCATTTCATTCATCTTTGCCATAATCTTATTATTTTTAATTGTTATACTTACTGTTTTTTCTCTTGTCGCTCAGACGTTGTTTGTTCTGATTGACGATGCAAAGTTACGTCGGTTTTCTTCCGATTCCAAGAAATTTCTTCATTTCTTCTCTAACTTGTATGGACAAACACCTGCCCTTTGGCCAAATCGGGGAAATCGCTTCAAAAAGTGTCCAAAAGCACATGTCACAGAATGTCCTGACCCTTCTGTGTCACGTCTAAAGCCGTCCTCTCCAGGCAGCACTGTTCGTGAGAATTGTGCGGTTATTGGTTGGCGAATCGAAAAAACTCAAATATTATTTGGTTTTTTGCTCGCTTATTCGTATCTTTGCAACATGACAACGAAAAACCTATACACAACTATTGGGCTGCTGACGCGTAAAACGTTGGTAATCAAACAATTACCCCCCCAATTTGTGAAAATAGGTTAAATGAACGGACAAATTCTTACGCGATAACTCCCGAATCGCAAGTGCTAATAACCCTGCTGCTATCGGCTTCAGCCTTTAGTGGTAGGGGTTTTTGTGTGATGACATGACGGATATAGAATCTTTGGATGTAAAAGCCTCCAGTGCGATATGCCACATTTTCCGGAAATTGCTCAATGCGGTCTTCACGGGTAGTGAGGATGACGACGAGCTGAGTTTTAAAGACAAGGAACTCCTGTAAGATGTGTTGCGATACGGCACTATCCTTGAGGTGGCAAAGCGTAGCGGCAAAAATTACGGTTCGTTGCGCTATCAGGTAGAAAAAGCCGCTGACCGTCTTACCTTAAGGGCAAAGAATCTCGAAAACAAGGCCAATCGAATCCTACAGGCGCGAGAAGAAGGGAGCCAATCGCAGCATCTCATTATCGCCTACAGGCAGAAGATCAGCAGTCAGAAAGAGGAGATAAAAGCGGCAAAGGCAGAAACGTCCAGAGCGGAATCAAGGTTGAAGGCTTATCTCGAAAGCCAGTCTCAGCTGGAGGAGTTGGAAACCCTAAAAACCCAATACGCTATTTTGGAACAAAAGTTGGCCGAGACTGAGAAAGCGTATAAAAAGGTGGCAGACTATAAGCCCCAATACGATGATGCAAAGCTAACGATCAAGCAATTGAGGAAACAGGTATCCCAACTGGAGAAAAAGGAGAAAACCCTGACTGCCAAAAATCAGAAGCTGAAAAGCGACCTCGACCTATGCAAGGCGAATAAACAGAAAGAATCAGCGCACAGCTCTGCCAGAATTACGAAACTTAAAAACAAGGTTGACAGTCTGGAGAACCTCTTTAAGGAATACAAAAGGCGAGGTCTCAGTGCGGTTCTGGAGTCTGACTTGATATGATTAAAAGGAATGAATATGACAAACAAGGAACCTGGCTACGTTTATATACTGACTAACCCGAGCTTCAGAGAGGATTGGGTGAAGATAGGCAAGAGCTCACGCCCTGTGAATGTGAGAAGTAAAGAGCTTGACAATACGGCTGTGCCTTTGCCTTTCGAGATATTTGCCACAATGAAGACAGTGAAGTACAACGAGGCCGAAAAGTTGGTGCATCGCTATATAGAACGTTTCACTAACCTTCGCATCCGTAGTAATCGCGAGTTCTTTAATGTCCAGCCGGAAGAGGCGCTTGAAATCTTCCGTGAAGTGGCGACATTACTGGATGATGCTGAAATAGAAGAAGTCTATAAAAACGGAATAAAGGGCGGTTACAGTAAGATTGAGGTATCTGAGTCTACCTCACCAAGAAAGAAAGCTGCTCCACAAAGCTCTGAAAACAGAGTTTGGTTAATCCCTTATAACAAGAAATTCTATGACTTGAAGGGCTGTTACGACAAGATAGGCGAAGTGTATTGGACGCAGCATTTCCACTTCCAGGCAGGCGATACGGGCTACATCTATGGCGCTGCTCCCGAAAGTGCAATCCGTTTTAGTTTCAAGGTGAAAGAAGCTGATTTGCCTTATGACCCAATCATGGATCAAGATAGTGAGTTTGTAAGGGGAGACGGCCCAACTAATTCGGAGACAAAAGACAGGTTGTTTGCTCACATGATACTTACCGGTGAGACAACCAACAAGCGTCTTTCTTTGGCTAATCTCCTCGATAGAGGACTAAAAGGCGCTCCAATGGGAGCTATCAATCTCTCAAAGAAAGAGTTGAAAGATTTGCTGGTGTATATTGAAGAGAATTTTTGATAACATATAATTGAAATATGAAACAGAAAAAAGAAGGTGTTTATTACACAAAGAAGGAAATCAGAGACAAGCTGTCTGAGATGAAAGACAGCAGCTTCGAACTTGGCCCTGAGGATAAAGTCTTGGAGTCAGGTTCAGATGTCGGCAGCTTCCTGTCGAAAGCGGAAGAATTGATAAGCAGCGCCTCACAAAGTGTTTGACACTTTTGTAAGTATGGTGGCCTTGGGGACAGATCTGAGTCATGACAGTCGTCATACCAAAATACCTGTCTTATTCAGGACCCACGACCAAGCATTAGTAACTAATAATATAATGTAACAATAATGATTATGAAGAAACTATTACTATTATTTGTAACAATTTTGTTCACGTTTGTAGTGAATGCAAATCCTGTAGAGATTAATGGCGTTTACTATAATTTGGCTCCTAAGGTTGGGGTGGCAGAAGTTACGTCTTCACCCAATTCGGCTCGTTATTCAGGACAAATTGAAATACCAGAGAGTATAAACTATAATGATGTAACTTATCTTGTAAAGTCAATAGCTTCTAAAGCCTTTTATAGTTGTAGTAGTTTATATTCAATTTATATTCCGAAGTCTATTGAAACGATTGGCGAGAATGCATTCAGTGAATGCAGGAGACTTAATGGTGTATACATTAATAGTTTGGAGTCTTGGGTAAAAATCAAATTTGGTCGACATGGGAATCCTTTACAATACGCACATCACTTGTTTTTAAATAATGAAGAGATTATAAATTTAACAATACCGAGTGGTATTAAAGCAATAGGAGATTATGTTTTTAGTGAGTGTAGTAGTATATTATCAATATCAATTCCAAGTTCTGTAGAAAGTATAGGAATAAGTGCATTTGAAAATTGTAGTGGTGTCAAAACTATAGATATTCAAGATAGAACAAATAAAATTGGGAAGAGTGCATTTGGGGGGTGCCAATCTTTAACATCTATCAATATACCTAGAGACATTTCGGAAATAGAGGATAATGTTTTTTCTGGTTGTAGCAGTTTGACATCATTAGTAATTCCTAATAATGTTATTAGAATAGGGAACAATGCGTTTTCTGGCTGTAGTGGTTTGTCATCAATAGAAATTCCTAATAGTGTCACCACAATAGGGGACGGGGCTTTTGCAGGATGTTCTGGACTAAAAAAATTACCAAATATAAACAATCTGTCATCTATTGGTAATAATATGTTTTCAAGATGTAGTAATCTTAATTCCATATTAATACCCGATAATGTGACATCCATCGGAAAAAGTGCTTTTAGTGGATGTACAAATTTGGAATCAATAATATTATGTGATAAGATAACAAGCATAGATGACGAGGCTTTTTTTGAGTGCATAAATCTACCTTCAATAATATTACCGAAAACTCTAAAAAAATTGGGGAAAAGTGTTTTTCAAAATTGTAGTTCTCTAGAATCTATTAATTTACCAGATGAACTTAGCGGTATTCCCGAGCAGTTGTTTTCGGGATGCACTGCCCTAAAAAATGTTGAGATTAATAAAAACTCAAAGATTGTAGGTATTGGGATAAGGGCATTCTACAATTGTTCAAGTTTAAAAACATTTACAATCTCAGATAACGTGTCTGGAATAGGCGATTACGCATTTTATGGCTGTAAAAATCTAGAATATATTACGGTTGGATTGTCTTTAGAAGTCATAAGAGAATATGCATTTTACGATTGTGGGAACTTAGCTTTTATTAATGTTACAGATTTTAAAAGTTGGTGCGAAGTGCAAGTTCCATACAATGTATTCGCGCATATTAATAATAATCGTCATATTTTATATAATGGCAAAGAAATTACGGAGCTTGTTTTACCTAACAATATCCAATTTATTACTAATTGGGCATTTACAAATTGCCGGAATATAAAAACTGTTGTTATTCCTGACAATGTGAAAGAAATAGGAATAAATGTTTTTTCCGGTTGTAGTAGTCTTGAAACGTTAAAGATTGGCAGAGGTGTATATAAGATATCTGATAATGCTTTCTCTTCTTGTGAAAATATTAAAGATGTATATTGTTTTAGAGAATATCCGCCTGGTCAAACAAATCAAAATGCTTTTAATGGTTCTTTTATTGAATATGCAACCTTGCATGTACCAGAATCTTACATTAATGAATATAAAGCGAGGACTCCTTGGAGAAGTTTTGGGAACATTGTGGCTATAAAAGAAGAAGAGACAGGTATTTTAGAATTACAAAGGGAAGAGATGTATGATAATGTTCAATTTTACTCTATTGGAGGCTTTCATTTATCAAAACCAAAGAAAGGAGTAAACATAATTTATACGCCTCACGGTGAAAAAAGAAAAGTTATTATTAAGTGATGTGTAAAAAGGGAAGTATCATGCTAGTCACAGCGACAGGCCCCAGGGGCAGATAGCTTCAAGCATTACAGTATTACAAGTTAGAAGATATGGGTTTACTGATCATAAGTCATTATAAAAGATGTGAGAATGGAAGTAGAAATAAAGTATATTCAAGTTTGGGAGCGTCCAAAAATGATCAGTAAAATCGCTCCCTTGATCCCAATGCTGACCATATTTTGTTAGACAAATTGGGTAATAAACGATAATTCAATCAATAACGAATTGGAATATGGCAAAGAAAGATAACAAAACAACAATAGGATTCGAAGAGACTATCTGGCGCGCTGCTGATAAATTGCGCGGAAATCTCAATGCCTCAGAGTATGAGGGAGTTGTTCTTGGTCTTATATTTTTAAAATACATTAGTGATAGATTCGATACTCTTTACCTAGAATTGAGTGAGGACGAATATGCAGACCAAGAAGATAAAGACGAATATACAGCTGCAGGAATATTCTTTGTTCCGAAACAAGCGAGATGGGATGTGATATCAACAGCCGCTCACTCACCGGAAATAGGTAAAAAGATAGATGAGGCTTTAAAGGCTATTGGAGACGAAAATCCCAAACTTAAGAGTTATCTCCCGGGAAATTATTCTCGACTAGAACTTGACAAGCGTAGATTAGGAGATGTAGTAGATCTGTTTACGAATATCAAGATGCATGATGCAGGCGAGAGCAAAGATCTACTTGGCAGAGTGTATGAGTATTGCCTAAAGAAATTTGCCTCTATGGAAGGCAAGAATGCTGGTGAATTCTACACCCCAAGCTGTATTGTTAGGCTTATCGTTGAAATCCTACAACCATATGAAGGCAGAGTCTATGACCCTTGTTGTGGTAGTGGAGGTATGTTTGTCCAAAGTTTAAAGTTCTTGGAAAACCATCAGAAGGCAATCGATTCAATTAGTGTTTATGGACAAGAAGCTAATTCCTCAACTTGGAAAATGGCCCACATGAACACTGCAATCAGAGGTTTGGAGGCTGATTTGGGTACAAGTTATGCAGATACTTTCTTCGATGATCAACATCCAACATTACGAGCAGATTTTATTATGGCCAACCCTCCTTTCAATCTTAGTGACTGGGGGGCAGATAAATTGATTAATGATGTGCGTTGGAAATTCGGTTTACCACCCAAAAATAATGCAAACTTCGCATGGATGCAGCATATGATTCACCATTTATCACCCAAAGGTAGAATTGGACTTGTTCTTGCAAACGGATCATTGTCTTCACAGACCGGGGGAGAAGGATTGATAAGGGAGAGAATTATTAAGGCAGATTTAGTTGAGGGAATTATTGTTTTACCATCGCTGTTATTCTATAGCACAGGTATTCCAGTTTGTCTTTGGTTTTTATCTCGTAGGAAAGAGCAACCTGGCAAAGTACTGTTCATCGATGCAAGGAAAAAGGGTGAAATGGTAACAAGATCTATACGCGAATTGACGGATGAAAATATTAAAGAATGGAAAGAAAAAAACCTAGAATCCTATGATATTCAGGAAATAGCATCCGTATTTGACAAGTATCGCCGAGGTGAATTTGAAGATATTGCAGGTTTCTGTTCTGTAAAAACATTACAGGATATTGCTGAGCAGGATTTTATATTAACTCCAGGTCGATATGTAGGTATAACTGAAGAAGTAGATGACGAAGAACCGTATGATATTAAGATAGAGCGTTTGGCATCTGAGTTAAATGATTTATTTGGTCTGAGCCACAACATGGAAGATGAGATCAAAAAACAACTCAATATTATTGGCTTTACATTAGATAAGTAAATTCTTATTTATGGAAGAGTGGAAAGAATATAAAGTAGCTGAAGTCATTGAAGATATTTCAATGGGTCCATTTGGGTCAAACATCAAAAGAGATAATTATGTTGATTCTGGTGTTCCATACCTAAATGGCTCCAATTTAAGTTCATATAAATTAAATGAGGATTCTTTCTATTATGTGACCGAAGAAAAGGCAAAGAGTCTTGGGAGATGTGTTGCAAAGAGAGGTGATATAATAGTTACTCACCGAGGGACTATTGGACAGATTTCATATATTCCATATAATTCAAGATATGAGCATTATCTTACAGGTAACAGCCAGTTTAGATTGACAGTTAACAGTAAATTAATTAGACCGGATTTCTTTGTTTATTATTTCCATACAAAGATGGGACAGCATCGACTTTTAGCTAATGCATCGCAAGTTGGTGTACCTGCTTTAGCAAGACCGACTTCAACATTTAAGGAAGTACTTGTACCTGTTCCTAAAATGGAAGTACAAAATAAGATTATGGATATACTCCATTCTCTTGATGATAAAATTGAGGTTAATAGGCGGATAAATGACAATTTAGAAAAGCAAGCAATTGCAATTTTTGATCACATATTTCCTTATATATCTAGGGGGGATAATAAAATAGGTGATATAATTGTACCCAAACGTGGGAAGGGATTACTAACAAAAAATGCTATAGAAGGCAATATTCCTGTTGTTGCTGGTGGAATTAGACCGGCAACATATCATAACACTGCTAATACTGAGGCTCCTGTTCTTACGATAGCAGCCTCAGGCGCAAATGCAGGATTTATAAACTTGTGGCATATACCTGTCTGGTGTTCAGACTCCTCATATATAGATTCTACTATGACGCCCGATGTATATTTTTGGTATGTCATGTTAAAGAAAAGACAAAAGGAAATTTTCGATGCTCAAGTCGGTTCAGCTCAACCTCATATTTATCCGAAACATATTGCAGAGATGTCTCTTGGTAAATTCTTGAAAGCTGATATAGAGAAATATAATGAAACTGTAAAACCAATGTTTGAATTAATAGGATTACATAAAGAGGAAAATATTCGTCTTTCAAATATACGTGATATATTACTCCCTTTATTAATGTCAGGCAAACTAGAAGTGAAATAATAATATATCGGAATGATGAATAACGAAACCTTTACAGAAAACAATTATGAGCAAACTCTTGTGGCACTTTTCCAGGAAAAAATGTCATATGAGTTTGAATATGGACCTAACATAAAAAAGGATCCAATCGAGCCATATATAAAAGAAGATCTAGAAGATTCATTAAAATGGCTGAACGGTAATCTGCCCGATGAGGCCTTAAAAGAAGCATTCCGTATAGTTACTAATATTACAGACGGTACATTGGAGAAACGGAATGAGACTTTTATGGATTATCTCCAAAATGGTATTGAAGTAAAATATTATTGGGATGGTGGAGAACGTACAGATATTGTTAATCTAGTAGATTATAAAATAAAAGAACTGAATAAGTTTAAGGTTGTTAATCAATGGACCGTTTCGGAATATGAGAAAATCCGATGCGATATGGTTGTATTTATTAATGGTCTTCCGTTGGTTGTAATAGAATTAAAATCCCCATCGAGTGATTCGGCCAATATAGAGGATGCCTTTAAACAAATCAAGCACTATCAGCAAAAATGTCCGAGTCTATTTGTTTTTAATGCATTCTCAGTGATTAGCGATATGACAACTACGAAAGCTGGCACTATTACGGCAAAAGAAAATCGCTATATGGAATGGAAAACCATATATGGTGATTATGAAAGTACGACTGTTGCAGATTATAAAACGTTCTTTCAAGGTATATTCCTTAAATCCCATTTCCTTGATATACTAAACAATTTTATTTGTTTTGATCATAAAGACGGTAAGGTCGCTAAAATTATGGCAGCATATCATCAGTTCTTTGCTGTTAATATGTCTATTTATAAAACAGATGGGGCAATAAATGGAAGTAGAAAAATCGGCGTCTTTTGGCATACGCAAGGGTCAGGTAAGTCTCTTTCAATGGTGTTCTACGCTCATAAACTCATTAAAAACTATCCGAAATGTAGTATTCTTGTTGTCACAGACCGCAATGACCTTGACCAACAGCTCTATGAACAATTTGTCGGCTGTAAATTGTTCTTACGTCAGGAAGCACAACGTGTTGGCTTTATTATAGGAGAAGATAATAAAATAAAAGAGACGCCAGGCAGAGAAGATCTACGAACAAAACTCAAAGGTTTACAGGCTGGAGGTATAATATTTACAACTATCCAAAAATTTGAAAACGGAAACGGTGTTCTTAGTGATAGAGAAGATATTATCGTGATTACTGATGAAGCGCATCGCTCTCAGTATGGAGAGATTGAATATGATGCTGATACCGGTAAAGAAAAGAAAGGTTTTTCCAAGCTTATGAGAGAGGCTCTGCCTAATGCATCATTCATCGGCTTTACTGGTACGCCTATATCTGACAGAGATAGGGACACAAAAGAAGTTTTTGGAGATTACATTGATATCTATGATATGACACAAGCTGTTGCCGATGGTGCAACAAAACCTGTCTATTACGAAAGTCGAGTCATTAACCTTAACCTTGATGAAAACCAGCTAGAACAGTTAGATGCAGAATTCGACAAACTTGCAGCAGAAGGGGCCACAGAAGAGCAAAGAGAAAAAGTTAAAGAAGACAATAGCGGAATTAGGGGTATCTTGCGTAGTGAAGCAACTATTAGGAGTTTGTGTAATGATATTATATCTCACTACGAAGAAAACCGCCAGAATGAACTTACAGGCAAAGCTATGATAGTAGCGTTGGATAAGGAATCTGCCGTCAAAATCTATCGTCAAATCATGATTTTACGACCACAATGGAAAAACAAAGTTCACGTTGTGGTAAGCTCGAGTAATAGTGATGAACCAGCGTGGAGTGATGTGATTAGACCTAAAAAAGAAGATGGCAAACACTATTGGACTTCAAAAGAATTCGCCAGTTTATTTAAAGATGATAACAGCGAAATGAAAATTGCAATAGTGGTCGATATGTGGCTTACGGGTTTTGATGTACCAAGTTTGGCTACTATGTATGTCTATAAGCCAATGAAGGGCCATAATCTGATGCAGGCAATAGCTCGTGTTAATCGGGTGTTCCCCGAAAAGGAAGGCGGTCTGATTGTAGATTATGTAGGAATAGCTGGCGCATTAAAACAGGCAATGCTTGACTATACAAAGAGAGACCAACTTCAATTTGGTAGTCAAGATATCAAAACATCTGCTAAATTAAAATTCCAAGAAGAACTAGAGATATGTCGGTCTTTGCTTCATGGATTTGATTATAGTCAATTCTTTGTCGGCCCAGATAGCATAAGAGCTGAACTTATATCAGGTGGAGCAAATTTCTTTATGTCACCTCAAAAACAAGAAATCAAAAAGAATTATATAAAAGAGAGTCAATTATTACATAATGCCGTAACCCTTTGCCGGTCACTGCTGACAAAGGAGGAGAAACAAGAAGTTGCTTTTATGGACGCCATTCGTATCATGTTGAACAGATTTAGTCAGAAAGGCAAAATAAGTAAATACGAGATAAATGAGCGAATCAGTAAACTCTTGGAACAGAGTATCAAGAGTGAAGGGGTTATAAATCTTTTTGAGAATCGAGACAGGGAATTTTCTCTCTTCGACGAAGGATTTGTTGATGAGATCCGGAAAATGAAGCAAAAAAATATTGCAGTTCAACTTCTGGAAAGACTACTAAAAGAACGTGTCAGAATCTACGAAAAGACAAATGTTGTGCAAAGCAAGAAGTTCAGCGAACTACTAAACTCTTCGCTATCGAATTATTATAAAGGTATGCTAACAAATGAAGAGGTAATTGAGGAGCTACTTAAGATGGCGGAGGAGATTAAGAAGCAAGAAGAACAAGGAAACGATTTTGGGCTCACCCCCGAAGAAAAGGCTTTCTATGACGCTTTGACAACACCAAAGGGAATAAAAGAAGCCTATAGCGATAGTGAGTTCATTGCTTTGACGAAAGAACTCACTGAGACATTACATAAGAATCGAACAATTGACTGGAATCGAAAAGAAACGACACGAGCTAAAATGCGCGTGTTGGTAAAGAGATTATTAAAGAAATACAACTATCCTCCAGAGGGGCAAGAAGAAGCTCTTGATACTGTAATGGCCCAATGTAATAAATGGGCTGATAATGATGAGAATCTTGAATAGCCTATGATTGATACAAGAGAGAAATTTGCTGATGTCTTTGAGATAGATGATACTCCACTAAGATTCAGTTTGGGGGAGAGACAAGGTGTCATAAAGCGTTTTAATGACGAGATGTCCTCTGTCATAGCCTTGCTTCGTAATTATACAAGTGAGCTTAAATATATGGTAGACAATAAGCTGGACGTTTCTGCCATTACACATCTGACTTTTGGGGCCGATTCTCATCTTTTAAATATATTCCCATTAATGTATGATTATCACGAGTGTGTTGTTAAATATCTACTTGATGATAACTACCAGAAGAATCATGATTATTGGAATGAATTAAAAAACATCGCAGAAGAGTTGA
>JAEEGK010028020.1_pt1 | contig 11333 bp, 7 predicted proteins | sample 8958771 | NCBI WGS metagenome assembly JAEEGK01 (sample SAMN16246547, study PRJNA631951) | gut metagenome | biome: gut microbiome; feature: rumen; material: SC-attached | host: Bos | place: Iran: Karaj | collected 2018-10 | reverse complement strand
TATACAACCATTACCAAATATACAGTTGACACCACATACACCACATTGTATTTTCGCTCTATAAACCTCACCGACGACACAATGCGTCGTGTAGAGTACGACACTGTGAATACACGGCTCGATAGATTTATGGCTACAAAGTCATACCCTCTGTTAGAAATCGGTAGTATCAACAATCAAAAACTACCCGAATACTATCCGGGCGGCAGAGGTGCAACAGTGGATTATTATATGAAATTCGCCTCTATTGGAGCCACAGATTTTGATTTTCTCACCGACAATCCAAGTCACTGCATATATGAAATAATCGAAAGGACAAACCACGAAATAGAAAAGAAATGGTTCTCTGGATGGGTTAAATCAAACACACTTTGTCTTACAGTAGAACATCCAGAATATTCGCAAGGCATTAAAAATCTGTATATTAAACAATTAGAAATAAGATTATTAGGTGAAACTGCACTGATATTCCATATGATAAACCCCTCTACAAACGATACTACATTGTTTTCTCCAAACGAATGTTATATCGTAGCCAATGGCGACACTTTGAAATGCTTATCAGCCAACGGAATCAAGCTTTTGCCTTACAGATCAATTGCTTACCCAAAATCATCAATGGACTTTGCATTGTTTTTCGATTTTGTAGACTATTTCAATAACGACTCAATAGACTTTGTCATCAACGACAGCACCAAGATATGCGGACTAAAACTGCGCAAGCACAACTATTCAACAGTGGAAAATCCCATAGTTTCGGGATATAATTTCGGTGGGGCAAACGTCACAAAGGTAGAAATTGACAGCACTGCCACGGTGATTCACTTCCGATATACCAATAGTTTTAAAAATAATCCGATTTTTGCTCGTGCAAGTCAACGGTCGTATATCCAAGCCAACGGCAAAAAATATCCTATCCAAAACGCCTCAGGAATTGCATTTCAATCAGGAATGACAATGATACCGCCTCACTCGTCGTTAGACTATGGATTGATATTTCCACCGATTCCACCCGAAACCGAAACCATCAACTTTGTTAACACCGAATTCAGCCGCGAACAAACAGGCGATCAGCGTTTCAGAGCATTGATATACCTTCTTGGTAGCGAGTGCGCAAACGAAACCGGCGACACAATATCCACCGGTTCGTTTGGCATTAAATTGAAATAAGGTCTATTTAAGCACTCTAATCTCAGTTACTCGTGAACCCTCTTTACCGTCGGCGGGTTTAAATTCTATTGTAAATTCTTCGCCAAGATTGTTGGGCAATGAGGCTTCAAACTCGCCATTGTTGGCAAAATCAAATGTACCGAGGCTTGCACCGTTAGCCAAAACAATAATTTGACGACGGTCGTTGAATCCTTTTACCAAAAGTTTCTTTGCATTTTTGGCGTGAACGGTATAAGAAAAATTCTCACGTGTATTGCGCCAATGCACACCGCCGTCGGCACCTATCCACGATTGCGACGACTGTACAAAATGGTCGCTTTCGGATTGTTGCTCGCCACAGAAAATTTTATCCAATGTACTCTGTTCTAATTCCATACGGGCTTTTTCGGCTGCGGCAATCTTCTGTTTTTCGGTTGCCCATTCACTTTGCGAATATAGCGGGAAATATATCTGATAGCGGCACTCGTAAAGACGATAAAATGGCACAAGGGTCATTCCCTCAAATTGCGAAAGGGTTAGTCCCGTTAATTTAAATTGCAACGGTGCACCGTCGATGGGTTTTAAGTGATTGAGCACCTCATCTTTGTTGCCAATAATTGCAGGCATTTGATACTGAGGAATTTGCGGACCGTTGGCAATGTGTCCTCCGCGCGAATCGTCGGCATACATTCCATCCTGACGGTCGGTGCCGGTTTTGGCTGCAAGCACAATAGGACCATAGAGAAATGAATATTGAGGTTTGCCGTCGGGAGTGGTTTCGGCGGTGAGATGCATAGGCAGGTCAACATGAATTTTGTCGCAGTTTTGCCATTTGCGGGTAATTACCAAATAGCCGTTTTCTTCTTTGGCATCAACTTTTTCACCGTTTACCGTGATGGAAACATTGCTACACCACGAAGGTTTGCGAATCTTTACGGCAAACTTTTTGGCTGTTTTTACCGAAAGTTGAATGTTGGTAGAAGGTTCATCGGGGAAATTGTTTGTCTGCGAAACCGTTACATCGTTGAATTTAAGTGTAGAAGGGATAAACAAATTGACAATCAAACCGTTACCCTCGTAAGCATAAATCATTTCGCCATAGCGGGCGGGATTTTCGAGACCAGTACCCACGCAGCACCACATCGAAGTTTGCGGTTGAGAATACACGCGGTAATGTCCCGAACGCATTGGGGTAAAATATACAAATCCGCCTTGCACAGGGTTGAGAATCGAGAGAATGTGGTTGTAGAGCGCACGTTCATAGTAATCGATGTAACTCTTGTCGGCAGAGGTTTGATAAAGCATTTTGGTAAGGCGGAGCATATTGTAAGTGTTGCAACTTTCTGGACCTTGTTCCGAAGCGAGCAAACCCGAAAAATCGTTGGTGGGGTTAAAATGCTCCCTCATCGAGTTGCCACCAATCGACACGCTGCGCTGCTTGATAACCACATCCCAAAAGAATTTTGCGGCATTGTCCCAATCTTTTAGACCTTCGAGATCGGCAATGCGTTTATAACCTATCACCTTGGGAATCTGAGTGTTGGCGTGTTTGCCTGTGAGATTGTCCTCAGATTTCAACAGAGGTTCGAGCATACGTTTATCCGAAAACTGATGGGCAATTTTGAGATATTTTTTGTCGCCGGTGATAGCGTAAACATCTGCAAAAGTTTCGTTTAAGCCGCCTTGTTCGCTGATAAGCATTTGCTGAATTTGGTCGTCGCTGAGGGTTGAAACCACGCCAATCATCCAATCGGCAAGTTTGATAAGCATATCCTTAGCCTCTGATTTTCCGCCAATTAAGTAAGCGTCGCGCAATCCGGCGTAAACCTTATGAATATTGTAGAGCGGCACCCAACGGTCGTTGAGCCCAAACGGATTTGGGCGAATGTTGCCCTCAGATAGTTCTTTCCAAATTTTTCTGCCATTGGGAACGCCCGAAAGGTATCCGTCGCTATCTTGACAGCGTTTCAATTCAGAGAGAAAATAGGTGAGCCTCTCCCCTATTTCGGCGTTACCTGTGGCGGCATACATATACGAAAGTGCTGAAAGATAATGACCTCCGATATGACCGTCTAAGCCTGTATTTTCCCAGTTGGAATAATTTTCGGCCTTTGGGGTAAGACCGGCCTCCTTTAAATAAGGGGCAAGAAGTCGGTCGGCATCCAATCCGAGAATGTAATGAATGTCGGCATTTTGATTTTTGTAAAATTGGCTTTGAGTAAGCCTCACGTCAGAAATATTAAAAGTGCCAATTTTTTGGGCAATCTGCGCCGAGGCCGTTGTTACCGACAACGCCAAAGCGGAAATAAATAAAAGTTTTTTCATATTATTAAACAAGTGATAGAAATTTTTATGGCGTAAAGGTAAGGAAAAAAATAATATGGAGAAAAAACGAGAGAAAAGAGTTGGAGATAATAAAAAAAAGCAATATATTTTCAATGACAAATCCTACTATACTTCTCGTCCGCAAGGCAAGTGCAACAGGGTGGGACTTCGTTTTTTATGACATTTTTTTTTAACAAAACATTTAAAAAAGCACATTACAACAATTATATAACTAATTGTAATGTGCTAAATGATTTATTATACTTTATTTCTTATCTGGAGTATGGTATGGGTTTTATTCCATATTGTTTGCGCATATCATCTATTAAAATCACTAGGTACTTACCACTACTCAATTCGTCTTGTGGAATACTAAAAAACTCATCAAATCCTGTTTGTAATGCATTGTTAAAAGAATTTATTCTATCATTTTCATTATACGGATTAGACGCAGTACCCATTAAAGTGGTTTCCAAAAAAATTACATTGGCATCTTCTTGTCCAGAAACATCAGATGTATGTGGACGTACAGCCAAAAAACAATGTCTTGGAATCAATACTAATCCAACGTCTAAACCTATTTTTTTGTAAATTGATGCGAGAAGGCAACTGCCATCTACACAATTTGCTTGATTATTGTTGATGCATTGGTCAAAAAATCTTACGTATTGGCTTGCTACCTTTGGATCACTTGACGAAGTGTTGGTTATACTACTATATCGAGTGTTTCTAAGAGCAAAATATTCCCATATCCAATACATTTGGTTTATTACATCTTGTTTTGTTTTTTGATTACCAACAAATTGACGAGTATTATCCCATGCAAGACAAGATTGTAATATTTCATCAATTTTTGGATTATCTTCGTTTACATAAGAACAGAATAACCATTTTGTATTAACAACGTTGTTGTTTTTATCTAAAAAACCGTACACACAATCATTAATGCTGTGATAAATTATTCGTTTTGTTATACGTTTAACTACCTTATTGTTGGCTTCTAAGACAATATTTAGGTTGAAAAAACCTGGTTGGTCTGCATTCAGTAGAGCATCTTGTTTCCAGTTTATTATAGGAGCCCAATTCCAATCTTTATCTTCAACCTTATCAGTTGTAACTGTTTCTTCCAAAACCGTTTTGTCCATAAACTGATTGGCATCTATAGTTAGTGTTATTTTAGCACCCACAGCATCTTTCGGTACTTTTATGGTAAGACACTCAGGGAGTTCTCTAAAATATGAACTGAGGAGATGCATATAAGTGAAACTTGGATAGAATTCATCACTGATATAATCCCATTTAATATCCCAATCTAGTGAAGTAAAATTTGTTGGGTCATTATTGACATTTTCACTGTCGTTACCATCCTTTGCGAGATAATTCCACTCGGAACCATCAAAAATGTAGGAAATGCCGTCAGTGGAGTTGTAATACGCCCAATTAGTTTTTGGGTTAATTGGTGCAGTTGATAGTTCACCTTTCCACACAATACCTAAACCATTTTGCCCGGGTTCACCATCATTGCCGTTTTTAGCAAGATAGTTCCAATTTGTGCCGTTAAAAATGTAGGCTATACCATCTGTCGTATTGTAATAAGCCCAATTTTTTTTAGGGTCTGTGGGAGAAGTTGATAGTTCACCTTTCCAAACTATGCCTAAACCATCTTGACCGTTAATACCATCTGTACCATTCTTAGAGAGATAGTACCATTCTAAACCGTTGAAAATGTAGGCTATACCATCTATCGTATTATAATAAGCCCAATTAATATTGGGGTTTGCGGGTGCCGTTGATAGTTCACCTTTCCATATTATACCTAAACCATTTAAACCATCTTTGCCGTCATTTCCATTAACTCCGTTCTTGCCATCTTGAGCCATAACTTGCCAAGAACTGCCGTCAAAAATAAACGATTGCATTTTCTGTGTATCATAATATGCCCATCCAACCTCAGGATTAGGTGGTGCACTATCTAACGAGCCTTTCCAAATTGGCACCTTGTACTCAACCATAGTGATTTCTTCTTTTTTACAACTTGGCATAGCCAATGAAAAAAGAAGAAATCCCAATAAAATGGTAAATGTTAAATGTCTCATCTTGATTGTTATTAAAAAATACTACATTAATAATGTTAACGAATTATAATAAGGATAGTTTCGCAGATATATTATGAAACGAAAACTAATTCAAGAAATCGTTCAACAGATATCAAAGCAAAAATAATTGGCAAAAAAAATAAATAGAAAATAAAATCAAAAACAAATTAATATAACACACTAATTATCAGTATATTATTTTATTTTTATTAAAAATTAAAATAGTACTATTCTCTTTATACTCTTCACAGTAATGTATTTAATGTGTTAATGGATAAATGATCCTATATTTATCCCCTCCCCCGTTGTAAATACATGAAACCTATCATTTAATCCCGCTTGAAGAATCGTGCAAGCATCGCGACCCGTGCAGTGACTTGTGTAGAGATGCATTTGGGGATATAAATGATTGATTTGCGAGGCAATATTAACCACATCGTCGGATTCACCGTCTAAGAGATGCAAGCCACCAACAAATGCCGCTATGTAACTACAATTCATTGCATTGCAACAATTATCGGCAATATTCAAAAGTCCTTGGTGCGAGCATGGTGAAATAATAGTAAGTCTACCATCCTCAACCACCGACAATGCCAATTCATCATTAGCCGTATAAGGAATCATAGCATCACCCTCCGACACAAAAAGATAACGATTGCCATATGGTTTGGGATTGTTGGTATTTTTTGGGAGAATAACGCCTATCTCATTGTTAATAAAATAGTTATCTTTTATCAAAATAAAACGATTGATATTGTTTCTGATTAATTCGGCATCGGGCGAAAGCGAATGAAACTTGCCACCTCGATTGCTCCAATAATTGGTATTTGGCAAATAGAGCGACGCAATAATTTTAGCCTTTTGGTTGATTTCCAAAAACCGTTTCAATCCACCTGTATGGTCGATATGACCGTGCGAAAGAATCAATATATCCACATCATTGATATTGATTCCCAATTTTTCGGCATTAATGAAAGCCTTTTCCGACAGCCCGGTATCAACAAGTATTTTGTGCGTTTTGGTCTCCACCAACAAACACAACCCATGCTCAGATTCTAAACCTGAGGTATGACGATTGTCGATGAGGATGGTGATGTGCATGGGGTTAAATAAAAATTCTAAGTTCAATTTAATCCTCCAACCATCCGTAAACCTTTACCTCATAGAGTTTTACATTCTTAGGTTTACCAAATTCAAATTTAATGTAACGCATTGTAAGGTCGGTGTGCTCGATGGTGATGCGCTGAGGGGCACGGTCGTAATGCGCAAGGGGAACGTAGTAGCCGCCATCGTTCGACATTAATATGGTAACATCCTTAATGTCAGCACCTAAAATGGCATCCAACTTTTTAAACGAAATGCCGCGTTCGGTGTCGAGAACAAGATGTGACGCAGAATCGGTTTCCAAAGGTTGCCAATATGTGTTTTCGTCGCCGTCGGCAGCAAGGGCTGAGGCGTGTTTTTTGTCGTTGGACGAGGCAAAGGTGGGATTGTTGGTGCCGAGAATCTGCAAATCTTTGTCGCTCTTGGGTTTACGTGTGGAAACGTATGGACGGTCGGGAGTTTCGGGCGTTACACCTTTAATATATTGTGTGCCGCCAACGAACTCAAACACGGCTGTGTCGGATTTTAACCCTTCGGAAACAGCCTCAACTACGGTTTTGCCAGCATAATACGAACGCATTTCTATGGCGCAAATACCGTCTAAAATGGTGATGTCGGAATTTTGACTAAACTTGATGCTCTTGCCTGTGGGAAATTCGCCCGGACCTTCCACAATGCGCAACTCCACATCGGGAGAGTTTGAAATTTGGTTTCCGGCAGCATCCACCACCTTTACAAAAATTTGCACATCATCGGTGCCGTCGGTTTTTATGCCAGACGTTTTTGAAGCCTCAATTTTAAGAGCATCGGCAACACCCTCGGCGGGCCATTGCGGAGGTTCAACGTCACGAAAATAATTTTTGTACCAATACCAAGCGCGTTTGGGAATGCGGAAATAATCAATTATACCGGTTTTGCCCAACTGACTTCCAAAAATGCTTCCGTGGTCAAAACCGCACCAAATCGACTGTCCGCCACGCCATTCCACGCCTTTGTAAGCGTCGTCTTTGAGCAAATCTGCCCAACCTGCATCGTAAACACCTGGACGAACGGAAGTGGTTGTGCTATACTCAGATACAAGCGATGGAATACCGGGACGTTGAAAATCGGGAATTGTTGCGCCGTCGCCGTTGTAGCCCACTGCATCGCCGATAAGGTCGATACGATCTTCGCCCGTGGGACGTTGTGCGCCACCTATTGCAGCATATCGTGAGGGGTCTAATTCGTGAGTGCGAGCAACCATTTTGGCAAGGAGTTTCTTAGTGCTTTCGAGAGTTTGACGCTGCGTAAAGAAAACCTCGTTGCACATACTCCACGCAAAAATAGAGGGTTGGTTTCGGTTGATGAGAATCATTTCGGAAAGTTGCTGCAAAACGCTCTGTTCAAATTTAGCAGTGTCACAATCTCTTACAGGATAAGCACTTGCATACCAATAGCCGTCTTGCTGATTGCCGCCTGTTCCCCAGAAAGGTGCTTCTGACCAAAAGAGAATGCCCTGACGCGAACATTCGTCGGCAAACACCGGAGAATGAGGATAATGCGAGCCGCGAATCATATTGAATCCCGCCTCCTTAATCAAACGCACATCACGGCGAATGCCCTCTTCGGTAACGGCATCGCACCATCCGGCGTGGTCTTGATGAACGTTTGCGCCCTGCAAATAAAGGTGTTCGCCATTGAGAAACAGACCCTTATCGGCAGTCCACTCAATATGTCGGAAACCGAGCGGCGAGGTGTAAGTATCCAAAATTTCGCCACCATTGCTGAGTGTACATTCCACGGTATAAAGATATGGATTGTCGGGCGACCATAGTGTAATATTCTCAATATCAGCGGATTCTATTTGCGCAAAATCAAATGCGTTTGGCGAAATGCCTTTGTTGGTAGAGGCTATGGCAATAACATTGTTAGCGGTGTCCAAAACCTTTAATTCAACGCCAAAATTGATGCTTTCCTTTGACTGATTTTCGATTTTGAGATTTGCAAAAATGCGAGCGGATTTAAAATTAGACTCTTTAAGTCCCTGAGTAATAAGTTGTATGCCGCACCAAGCAAAATGCGAAGGATTCTTTTTCAAAAGTTTTACCGTGCGATAAATGCCGCCGTTGAACTGATGTTCGCCTGCACGTGGAGCCACATCGGGTTTCCAAATATTGTTAACACGCACAGCCACAAGGTTTTCGCCTTGATGAGCATTGTCGGAAATATCAATCACAAAACCTGTGTAACCGCCAATATGACTGCCTGTTAGTTTTCCGTTTACAAAAACCTCAGCCTCTTGAAACACACCGTCGAACTGCAAGAGAATGCGCTTTTCGAGGTCGTCGCTATTAAGATTAATCTTTTTGCGATACCAACCATAGCCGGTGTAAAAATCGCGACTCATAAAATAAGGTATTCCAAACGAATGTGGCAAGCCAATAATCTGCCATTCAGAATCGTTGAAATCAGGATTTTGCGCATCTTGATAATCTCCAAGGGCAAAAGTCCAATTGTTGTTAATGATTTCGGTGTCGGTGGTTAAGGGCTTGTTGCAAGATAATATTGTAATTATCAACATCATAAACACCAAGGTGGAAACAAATGTATTTTTTAATTTCATATTCAAAAATATTTTAGTTATGAGTTTTTCGCAAAGATAGCAAAATTTTACAAATGGCAAACCATACTAAACTCCTCTGTGTTTTCGTCCACAATTTCAAAACCTACTTTTTTGTACATCCTCACGGCGTAATTGGCTTTTTGAACGGCGAGGGAGGCTTGTTTATAACCCTGATTTTTAAGCAATTGCAGCATACGGCGCATTAATTCTGTGCCGATACCCTGATTGCGAAATTCTTTTAAAAGCGAAATGGCAAACGAAGGAGTTTTGTCGTCAACGTGTCCGTAGTCGTTCATAATGCGGGTCCACACTGCGCCCACAACCTTTCCATCCACTTCGGCAACAATACAATTATCGGCACGTCCATTGCCAAACCCCTCGTAATAGAGAGCAATTTCAGGACGGAAAATAATATCAAACGGCGGCGGCTCCACTCCCTCAGGAATAAAAATCGCCTCATAAATAAAGGTCTTTAACAACTCTGTTTCAGATGGTTGCAGTGGTCGATAGGTAAGCATTGAGATGTGTTGATTTTGTAGAATTTATGTATTAAGGATGTTGACTAATTTATTTTCTAATTGCTCCATTTTTTTGGCATAAGAAATAAAATCGAAATCGGAATGATCATCATTAGAATCGTGATAAACTTGGAGACCAAAAATGCGAATTGTTCCACCCATACCATAAACGTTAAATGAAGATTTTGCTGAGGTTGTATACTTACTCGGAAAAACCAACCCGCATCTCTTTGACGGCAAAATGTGCATATATGTTACAATTTGGTGAATATCATTGCGGTCAACAGAATTAGAATCCAACATTTTGTATTTTGCATCAAGTACATCGTTTTCTTCGGGAATAGGATATCCATATCGAAATTCCTTAATTTGCTTTGATTTATAAAAATCAGGATAACGCAGGTTACCGTTGTATAGAGTAATTGGATTTTTGCGCGTGTTATTTTCAGCGTGGGTATATCCATAATTATTTAATACGCCTGCAAGATACTCCTCCCACAGCCACGCGCCGTCAAACAAAATTCCATAAACCTTGTCCTTTTCTTGACCATATTTGATAGTCTCGTGACGGAGGATTTGAAGGCAGATTTTCTGCAAGTCGGTGTAAGCCGCGAAATATGGATGACGGACTGGACGGAGGTTTTCACCAATGATTTTTGCGCGGTCTTGCTGTTTGTAAGTCTGTGTGGCAGAGACGATTTCGGTGACAGAGCGCTTGGTTTCAGCATCGTTGTTGAGAATCGAACTTCCGTAAGGCTTGGTCTTGATATATTCGATGGTGTGGCGGATGAGTTGCGTGATTTCGTTGTCGTAACTATGCGTGCGGACGGTGTACGCCACAGTGCCGCGAAACGGAATGTTTTGGCGGATATGACGGCTCACATCAATTGTGCCGCGAATGTTGGCGTCGTTGCGCTCAAACGACCTGTATTTTTTGAACAATCCCTGCGCCAACGCCTTTTTCAAATAATACGGAAAAAGGTATAGCAAAAAATCAAAAATCTGTTCTTGGTTTGATGTGTGCGGAATGTCAAACAGATTGATAGCAAACACTTTCTGCAACATATAATGCAGAAAATAATCCCTGCCGCCGTCTTGTGCAAAACGCGATTTTATATCCAACTGCGTGTCGTTGACGCCAACAAAACCCATAATGTTGTTGGTGGAGATTTTGTTGCCCTGCAAATTTATGATGCTGCCCTCGCTTATCTTGTCGCCGTACTTGTTTAAATCGTTCGGAAAAACAAGAAGGTTTGGATTGTCGTCGATTTTCAAATCCTTGATGTTGACATTGGCAATTTTTTGAAGGTCGGTTTCAACGGTTTCGACAATTTCGCTGTGCCAATATCGAGAATCAGAAGGACTATCCAAAGCAACTGGTTCGTGATTATCAGTTATTTGCAGTCGGTTCATATTTATTTGACTTTGAATAACCATAGGCATCCGCCAATTTCTTCATATTTTTGTCTATATCGGTAGTACCACGCAGATATTCAAACAATAAGCCTTCAAGATGATATTCCCAAAGAAGGTCAAAAT
>JAEEGK010028019.1_pt1 | contig 11333 bp, 5 predicted proteins | sample 8958771 | NCBI WGS metagenome assembly JAEEGK01 (sample SAMN16246547, study PRJNA631951) | gut metagenome | biome: gut microbiome; feature: rumen; material: SC-attached | host: Bos | place: Iran: Karaj | collected 2018-10 | reverse complement strand
TATTTTATTCATTAATTGCTTTTTTCTTTCATTTTCATTATCAATTCTAAAATTATTATAGTTATTATTGTTATTATTAATTAAGTTAATTTTATTTACAAAACCATAATTTTCATTTTTTCTATTATTAAATTTATTTCGTAAATTTTCAAGTTCATTTTTATAATTATTAATTTTATTTTCTAATTTTCCCATTGTATCTATGTTATTTTTCTTATCATTTTCTTTTTTCATATCATTTTTTCCATAATCATAATTATTTTCTCTCTTATCTTCTTTATTTGGATTATAATTTACATTTTGATTATCATTTTTTGAATTATTTATTTCTTTATTTGGAAAATTTTCATTAACTATATCTTCCATTTTAATGTTATTAACAACATTTTCAATTTTTTTATTATTATTATAATCAAAATTTAAATTTCTATTATCATTATTATTCCCATAAATATTATAATTTTTATTGTTTTCTTGATTCCTAAAATTATTAATATTATATCCCTTATTATAATTATGATTATTTTTATTATTATAATAATTATTATTATTATTATTATTTTTCCTACTAAAAATTTTATCATATAAATCATCAATAGCACTTTTTTTCTTTATAATAATTGGTTTTTTCACTTGATTATTACTTTTAACATTACTATTAATATTATTATTATTAATATTAACATTACCAATATTTTTATCATTCCCTCCTTTAACATTATTATTATTATTATTTTCATCATTATCACAAATTAATTCTTTAAAATTAATACCAAATCCTCCTTCTTTAATACTTTCTTTCATAATTTCATATTCATCATTTTCCAACATTTTCTCATTATCATTATATCTTTTCTTAGGAAGAGCCCTATTAATATCATTTAAATTACAAGGTATTTTAATAGTTTTCATTAACAAAGCTTGTCCATTAATACTATTATTTAAAACTCGATTATTTTTTTCTTTAACAAATTCTAACATTAACAATTCCTTAGCACTTTTTCTTTGATTAGGATTAACAACAAGCATTAAACTAAGAATTAAATTTAATTCTTTAGAATAATGAGAACTAATATTTTCATAAACACCAGAATTAATATTTTTAACAAGAGCTTTTAAATTAGTTCCTCTAAAAGGAACTTTCAAAGTACATAATTCATATAAAATAACACCAACAGACCAAATATCACATTTATAATCATAAGGATTATCTTTCCAAACTTCAGGACTTGCATAATAAGGTGTTCCTGTGTGAGTAGACGCAAAACCAAATTGAGTTACTTTACTTACATTTAAATCACCTATTTTAACTATACCATCTTTATTAATGAAAATATTAGCACTTTTTAAATCTCTATGCATTATTTTATTCTCATGTAAATAATTTAATCCTTCTAATATTTGAATAAGAATATTCCATATTGTTTCTTCTGAAAAAAATAATTTTTTTTTTTTATTTGTTTTTATCTTTGATTGTAAATCACCATCTTCTGCATATTCCATTACTATATTTAATGTTTGTGTTATATCGTCAAAAAATGCTTCTTTATATCCTATTATGTTTATATGAGAAAGTGATGCTAAAATTCGAATTTCATTTAATGCGTTTTGTTTATCTTTATATGATAGTTGACCTATTTTAACTCTTTTCATTGCATAAGTTTTATTATCTTCGTAACGCTTTACTAAAACTACTGAACTATAGGCTCCTTTTCCTAAGATTTTACCTATTTCAAAGTCTTCTATTGGCATTTTTAATTTTTTATTTTTTTTTTTTGTGAATTTTTGTTATGTTTTTTATTTATTTTTTTTTTTTTGGTAAAGAAATATTATTTATTATTAATTTTTCACCATAAAAGTCATAAATTTTAATTTCTAATAAATAAAAAAAAAAAACTATTTAGTTAAAAAAGAAATAAAACTTAATGGCTATTTTTATATTTCTTTTAACAATAATTATGAATAAAATAAAATCTGATTGTTCATCATATTCTAATTGTAATTCATGCAATTTTAATTTAGATTGTGAATTTAATAATAATATATGTCAAGCAATCAATAAAGAAACAATAATAAAAAATTATCTAAATAAACTTCGTTCATGTGATTCAGAAATAAATAATCCTAATTCTATTTCAAAATATTGTGGTGAAACAACTTATATTTTTGAAAAAAAAAAAATTAACATAAAATTACCAAAAATAAATGGAAAATATGGAAAAGATTATTTATTTTGTTCATATACAGTAATTAACTTAAATACAAATTCAAAATCTTTTTATTTAGAAATAGAAAAAAGAAATAATATAGATTCAATTATATTAGAAACAATGCAAGAAAATATAGAAATTGAATCAAAATATATTTATGTTGAAGATGGAAATTCATTATATGAAGTAAAAAAAATAAATGGAATAATTATTAATTATTTAAGTGAAAAAAGTTTTGAAAAAGAACCTTTTGAAATTAGTATTAAATTAACTAAATTTGATATTGAAACTAAAGCAATTATTATTATTTGTATTGTTATTATTATTATTATTATTATTTTATTAGTTGTTTTAATTATCTTATATAAGAAAAAAGATAATGAGAGAATAAATATGATTATAAATAATAATAGAGAAAGGGAAGAGGAAGATAATTTAAAAGAAAAAAATAAAGAATTATGTAAAGAATTTGTAAATAATATGACTTCAAATTTATTTAAAGATATTAAAAATCAAGCAATTAATACTTCATGTAATTTTTGTTTGAATGAATTTAATCTTGATGATGAAGTTTATATTAGTACTTGTAATCATGTTTTTCATTTTGATGAAATTAAACAATGGGTATATTCCAAAAATGCTTTTCATAATACTTGTCCAGAATGTAGAAAAGAATTTATTAAATTATTACAAAAAGGAGATAATATAAATAATTCAAGGTTAATTTCAATATATACAAGTCAATTTAATAATATTAATAATAATAATAATAATAATAATGAGAATAATAATAATAATAATAATATTAATAATTTTGTTACACCTTATATTGCAAATTCTAATGTTTATAGTGATAATAATAATAATAATTATAATCAAAATGAAGGTCCAAGAAATAATCGTTATACTCTTGGAAATAATTCTATTACTATAAATTCTATTAATCAAAATGATAATCATGGAAATAATAATAGAAATGATGAAAATAATCAACTTAATTTAAGGCAAAATAATTAATATGATTTTTATATATTTTTAAATGGTTGATTATTTATATTTTATTTTTACAAATTTAAAATTTATAAATTATATGTAATCAAAAATATTTAATTTTTTCATATTATTATATTTAAATATTTATTTAATTTTCATATTATAATTATAATTAATATAAATGAATAGTAAAATTCCTTTTAATGATGAAAAAATAAGTTTAGTAAATGAAAATATGAGACCTTCAATAATAAATCATTTTCAAAATAAAGCTTTATTCAAAGAATCAAATTTTCAAAATTTTAAAAATGAAAATGAAAATAATCAAATACAAAATGATGAATATGAATCAAAAAATAATAGAATAAATATACAAGAAAATATTAATAATTTCAATAAAAATTTACAAAACCAAATAATAAATAAAAATATAAACAATATAAAAAATAATGAAGAACAAAAATTAGACATTTATAAAAGTAATGATACAATAGTATTTCAAAATGGAAGTGATGATTATATAAAACAAATAACTATAAATAATCAAAATGAAATATTAAAAGAATTAGAAGAAAAGAAAAAAGAATTAAAAAAAATGACAGAATTATTTGATCAATTAAGTTTAGAATATTCAAAATTAAATGCAAAACATAATGCATTAATGGTTTATGCATCAGATTTGCAAAAAAAAGTAGATTTATATACTATTGAAAATAAAAATAAAATATCTCAAATTGAAATTGATGATATTTCAAATAGAATAATTCAAGAAAAAGAAAATATAATTTCAGTATTACAAAATCAAGTTAATTATTATAAAAATAATTATAATTCTTTAAATCAAAATTACTTTATGACAAGTTCAAGTTTAAATTTACAAAAACAATTAGATGATTTAACTAATCATTATATTAATGAGAATAAAAAATTAAAAATTCAATTAAAAAAAAGATCAAAAATTGATTTTGATGAATTTGAAAATCAAATTAATATTCAAATTGATAATTTTAATAATATAATAAGTAATTATAATGAAAGATTAATTAATGCTTTATCAGAAATTCCTGAGTTTTTTAATAAAAATCAAAAAGAAGAAGCTGCAAAATTTTTAGTTGAACAAGTTAATATGTTTATGAATGAAAATCAAAAATTATTTTCTGATAATTTTAGATTAAATACTCAAATTAAAGAATTAGAAGCACAATTAAATTTTAATTTACAAAAAAAAGATTTTGAAAATGAAAATATTGAATTAGAAAATAGAATTGAAGAATTAGAATCTTTAATTAAAACTCTTAGTCAAAATCAAAATAATAATACAAATAACAATTTTAATTTACAAAAAGAAATTAATAATAATGAAATTCAAATTAAAAATTGTTTAAATAATGCTATGAATGAAATTAAAGAAAAAGATTTAATTATTGCAAATTTAAATAATAAATTAAATGAATTAAACAATAAATTTTCTTTAAATTTTGATGATAAAGAAGTTGTAAATTCAATGAGTAAAAAATTATATGAAAAAGATTCTATAATACAAAATTTACAAAATCAATTAGAATTAGGAAAAAATAAAGTTGATGAAATTAGAAAAAATAAAAATGATTTTCTCTTTAAAATAAATAAATAAATAAGTAAATAAAATTAATAATATTATAATATTTAATTTATAAAAAAACTATAAATATAATAATATTTAGTTAGGAACTTTTATTTTTAAAATTCCAGTAAGTTGATTTTTTTCTAAATATATGATAATCAAAGCATTGATACTATTAATAATATCAATAGCAAGAATAACAATATTTTGTAATCCATTAAAATAATTATTGCTCATTAACAAATATAAACAATAAGTAGAAATTCCACTAAAAAAAGTATAAAAAATAGTTGAATTTTGCATTGAACAATCTTTAACAAAATAAATCATTTCTTTAAAAATATATCTTTGAATATATTGATTATTAATATCCCAAAATTCATTTCTTACTGTAAAATACCAATTTAATAATATATTTAGTGTACTTTTTATAATTACAGCATATACTAAACCTTTAATACTTATTTGAGATAAAGAAAAAAATAATGCAATTAATAAAAAATTATTTGCTCTACCAAAACCTTTTATTAATTGTCTATTAAATGTTTCAAAAATTGCAGCTGAATATGAAATAAATGTTGTTTCTATTAAATTTAAAGATATTGATAAAACAAATAATTTCATTAATGAATATGTTGTTTCATTTACCCATTTATCAGTAAATAAAAAAAGAAGAAAATCATTTCCTAAAATTGAAAAAACTATATAAATTATTAATTCTACAATTAAATATAATTTAATATGTGCTTTTAATAATTTATAAGGATATGATTCATTTTTAACTGTTGTATTTTTATTTGATAAATTTTTATTTATATATTGATTATCATTAAATGAAAAATCACCTTTTTCAATTATATCATTTCCAGTTCTTAAATTTGTTATATTTGGATAATTTCTTATTTTATTTAATAAAATAAAAAAATTATCTCCTGTTGGTGAAATAAATTTATCAATAAAAAATTCAAAATTTCCTTTAACAAATAAATATTCTGCTTTTGTATCTTCTGAATAATTTACAAAAAAACTTAAAATTACTCTTTCAATTGATTTTAAAAATAAATCAGTCGACCATGCTCTTATTTCTAATTTAATTAAAGAAATTAATTCTGAATCTTCTTTTTTTATTGTATTAAAGAAAAATATAATACTTTCTTTTAAAAATTTTGGATTTGGAATTAATAAATTAATATCAACATTATAAGACAAAGCTAAATAAAATAATAAATTACAATATAAAATACTAGTAATTAATCTTGACAAAGTAAAAGCCCATAAATCAAAATTAAATTTAGAACATAAAATATAACAAGTAAACAAATTTAAAATTTCATTAAAAAAAAGAATGAAAGTTTTTACACTATTAATAACTTTAACATTAATATAAATCATAATTGGTTCAACACAATTTTCAATAATCCCACTAAAAATGTATAAAATAATATGATATTTATAATTAACTAAAGAAGGTTCCATAAAAATAAAAGCATAATACAAAAAAAATGATAAGATAATAATAATAAAATTAACTAACCATACTAATTTTGAAGAATGAATAAAATTTTTTTTTTCTATAACTGGACTTTGGTCATGTGAATAACAAGAAGCAGAACTTCTAATTACTTGAGAAGGAAATGAAATTACAATATCATGTATAAAACTTAGATAAACATTTTCTATACCAAATGCTTTTTTTGAAACTATTCTTATTATTAAAACTGTAAATATCATATGAATTATTTTTGATATTATTGTCATTAATATTATGAAACAATCTGATATTATTGTACTTATTACTAATTTTTTTGCTCGAGATTTTATTTTTTTATGTTTATCTTGAATTAAATCTTTTGTATTTTTTATTAATAATGAATTTTCACTATTAATATCTAAAATTACTGAATTATTTTCTTCTATTTTTAATTCATATTGATTTAACATATAATTAATTTTATCTTTATTTAATTAATAAATTTTTTAAAATATTTAAATTAAATTATTGTTTATTTAAATTATCTAAATTTTATTTTTAAAATCTGACAAAAATATATTACTCAATTTTTATATTAGAATTTAATTTAAATTTAAATTCCATATTTTAATTTTTCCATCATTACCAGCCGAAATTAAAACAATTTTTCCATTTTCATCATTTTTATCATTAAAATTAATATTTCTAATATCTTCATTTAAATTATTTTCTTCATTTGAATTTAAATCAACTTTAACAAATTTTAACAAAACAATTTCAGTATCAAAAGCATTAATTAATTTTTTAATTAACTTTCCATTTGTATCATAAACATAAATATCATTATAATTAGAAGCAGCCACAAAACCTTCAATTTTACCATCAAAAAAAGAATCAATAAATAAAGAAATAATTTTAGTATTAAAATCAGTATTAAATTTAATAAAAACTTTACTTTCACTTATTTCTCCATAATTTTGATATATTTTAATATTATCTTTTCCTTCACAAGATAAAATAAAAAATCTATTATTATTTGAAAAATCATATCCTAAAATGGGAGTTTTTGCACCAGAAATTGATTTTTTTCTTTCAATTTTAACTATTTTTTCATATTTTAAAATAGTATTATTAAATTTATCACTTTTTTCAAAATGAATAACTGATATTTCATTCATAAAAGTACTAATTAAAATATCATTATCATCAGATGTTATTTTCATATCAATATTTCTAATACTTCCAGTTGAAATTTTTTGTACTAATTCTTTTGAATTTGAATTAAAAATTTGTATTTCAGTGTCTTCTGCATTTCCAGAAGTTGAAATGTAATTTCCATCTTTTGATATTACTATATTATTAATTTCAAATTTTCTTTCTGTTGATATTAAATCATCTAATTTTATTATTTTATTTTTTCCATTTTCAAAATTAAATCCATAATATAAAATATTTTTGGTATTTTTTGTAGAAACTACTATTAATTTTCTATCTTCTGAAAATGAAATATCTGTTATTGTATCTAATTCAATTGATTTAGATAAAATTTTTGTATTTTTTTCATTTAAATGTTTTAAATAACAAAAACCAATTTTTTTATTATCACAAAATATTATTATATGACCATTATTATATACATAAATCCTATTTAAATCTTTTACATCTCTTAATGTTTTAATTAAATATTTGGAAATATCTTCTTCTGGTTCTTTTTTTTTTGGAAGTTCAATTTTTGGTTCATCCTTTTTAATTGTTTCTGATTTATTTTCTGTATTTTTCTTTTCTTCTTTTTTTGGTTTACTTGATAGAAAAAAATAAATTGAAATAAGAATAATAATTCCAGCTATGATAAATTCGATCATTTATATAATTTTAAATATTAAAATAATTTTAATAAATTATTTAATTCTAAAATTATCAATTTTTCATTCAATAAAAAAATGAGTATTGATAATGTCAATATGTTTAATTCATTAGAACAATCTAATATTAAAAATAATAAAAAGAACCATTATGATGATGATGATTATGTTAATATGGGAAATACAGAATTTAGTACAATTAAACCAAAAAAAGAAAATGAAAATATAAATGATGAAAAAAATAACGAAACGACAACACAAAATAATAATGATCACATAATTAAAAATACAAGTAAAGATTTTTTTAATGATGATTTCTTTGATTTAAGTGTAGATTTAAAAAAAAAAGAAAATAACCAAGTAGTTAAAATAGATAATCAAGAAATAAATGATGATTTAAATAATAATATAAATAATGTACAAATTAGTTATTATAGTAGACCATCATCATCAGAAGAAGAAGATAATAATAATAAAATTGAAGAAGAAAATAATAATATTAATGAAGAACAAAATAATGATAATGAAGAAATAATTGATGAAAATTATAATCCTTTAGATGATAATTATGAAGATAATTTCAAAATAGAAAATAGTATAGAAAATAAAAATAAAAAAAATTATTTAACTGATAAATCAATAAATGCATCAGAAATTAATTTTAATTTTTCAAATACAAATACAAATAAAAATCAATCAAAAAATATAAAAAAATCAAATATTTCAAATTCTAAAAATTATAGTAATTCAGATTCTTTATTAGAATATTCACAAAGTTACAATTTTTCTCAACCAAAAAAAGTAGACATCAATCCTTCAATACCAATTCTTTCAGTATCAAAAAGTCCATTACCAAATCATTCATTAACACAATCAATAAGAACTACAACAAATTTTAATATAAATGAAAATTCAGTATATAAATTTTTACAAGAAATAAATATGGAAAAATATTATAATAATTTAACTTCAAATGGTTTTGATGATATACAATTAATAATTGAACAATGTAAAAATGATAAAAAAGGAATTACAGATGATAATTTAAAAAAAGCAGGAATAGAATTACCTGGTGATAGGGCAAAAATATTTATTAGAATTCAAGATAAAGCAAAAAATTTTAATTTTAAAATTCCTGATTCAATTTATCATATTTGTAATAATTTAAAAAATATTGAAAAAGATGATTATATTAAAAAATTAAATAATTGGTTAACACAACTTAAATTACAAGAATATCTTTTTAAATTTATTTCTGCTGGATATCATTCAGTTGAATTAATTTATGCACAAATGATTTCTAAATTTCCTTTAAATGAAGATATTTTAGAAAATGAAATTGGAATTAAATTATTAGGACATAGAAAAAGATTAATGCTTAAATTAGAAGATGAAATTAAAAATATTCCTAATTTGTTTAATAAATATGCTAAAAGTAAAATTGTTAATTTTGAAAAGGGAAATGAAAACAATTGTGATTGTAAATTGTTTTAAAAATTAATTTTTTAAATTAATTTAAAATAGGCGGAATAAAAATAATATTTATATATTGATTATGTATTTTTTTTGATTTTAAAAAAAAAGGAAAATTGAATTAGATTAATTTTATATATGAATAAAATTATAAAGATTTAAAATAAATAATAATAATTTTAACTAAATATTTATTTGAAATTAAAAAAAATTATTTATAAAAAAAAAACAAAAATAAACTAATTTAACCATTTTAACTTATTAAAAAAAAAATATAACAAAATAAAAAAAAATAAATAATCAAAAAAAAATAAATAATTAAAAAAAAAATTCAAAAAAAAAAAATATATCAAAAAAAAAACATAATGTACGATTTTTCCTTCCCATGGAATTCAAAAGAAGATAAAAAAGTAAAAGACGGAATATACTTCACATCAAAAAACACAGAAATAGATGAACTTCGTACAAAATTAGAAACAATGAAAATACCAGAACAAAAAGAAGCAATGAAAGAGATAATAGCAGGTATGACAATAGGAAAAGATGTATGTCCCTTATTTCCTCATGTAGTAAATTGTATGAGAACAAAAGATATAGAATTAAAAAAATTAATATATCTCTATATAATAAATTTTGCAAAAGCAAAACCAAGTGAAAGTATCCTTGCAGTAAATTCATTTTTAATGGACGCATCAGATCAAGATTCTCCAATTATAAGAGCACTTGCAATAAGAACAATGGGTTGTATTAGAGTTGAAGAAATTGTAACTTATCTTTGTGATACTTTAAAAAGTGGTTTAACTGATAAAGATGCTTATGTTAAAAAAACTTCTTGTATTTGTGTTGCTAAATTATTTAATACTTGTCCTCAATTAGTTAAAGATAATGGACTTATTGAATTATTAGAAAAAATGTTAGATGATGGAAATTCTATTGTTTTAAGCTCTGCTATTGTTAGTTTAAGTGAAATTAGTTTGTTAAGTGGAGAAAATTATCTTAAAATTAATTCCAAAATGCTTAAAAAAATATTAAATGCTTTAAATGAATGTAATGAATGGGGACAAATTTATATTTTGGATTGTTTAGTTAATTATAAAAAAAAAAAAACTAAATATGCTGAAATGATTATTGATGCCACTGTACCACTTTTTTCACATATTAATCCTGCTGTTATTATGAGTGCTTGTAAAGTTGTTTTGAAATATTTAGATCATGTTGATGATGAGAAAAAAGTTCATAGTTATTCTAAAAAAATATCACTTTGTTTAATTAGTTTAATGGATTCTGTACCTGAAATTCAATTTTTATTATTAAGAGCTATGCATTGTATAATACAAAAAAGACATTATTTATTTGATAAAGATTTTAAATCTTTTTTTATTAAACCATATGAACCAATTTATGTTAAATTTGAAAAATTAGATATTTTATATAAATTATGTGATAATAAAAATTATGAAAATATACTTAATGAATTAAAGTCTTATGCTAAATTAGAATATGATTTAGAATTAGTAACAAGAGCAATAAAATATTTAGGTAAAATTAGTTTTAAATTTGAAAAATCAATGTCACTTTGTGTAGATTGTATAACTGATATATTTAAATTTAATCAAGATTTTACAATTGATGAAGGAGTAATAGTAATGAGAGATATATTAAGAAAATATTCAAATGAAAGAAAACCAAAAGAATTATTAAAAATAATAAATTCAACTTTA
>JAEEGK010028016.1_pt1 | contig 11334 bp, 9 predicted proteins | sample 8958771 | NCBI WGS metagenome assembly JAEEGK01 (sample SAMN16246547, study PRJNA631951) | gut metagenome | biome: gut microbiome; feature: rumen; material: SC-attached | host: Bos | place: Iran: Karaj | collected 2018-10 | reverse complement strand
GCGGGCTGTCCGCCGGGCTGCGATGACGAGATGAGGAGGTATCTGCCGTAATTGAACATCAACGCGATGAGCGCGGGGTCTTCCTGTTCCTTGAAATTCTTGACGCGGAGGTCGGTGGTCTGCGTTGTAGTTTGGTTTGTGGGCAGGATGAGCGATGCGCGGCGGTATTGCTCGCCGTACTTCTCGATATGTTTTGGAAGGTCGTCTTTGTAGTCGTCTTTCAGGGAATTGTCCATTGCAGATTGGGACTTTTCTTGGGCGTTGCCGCTGATGTCGTGGTAGTTGAGGAAGTTGGTGGCAGACGTTACGCGGATTTCGGCGTAGTTGCCTTTGGAGACGCGCAGACGCTCGCCAACCCTTACTACTTCGCCGTCGGTCCTCAATACTACTATCATTACGTCCTCCAATTTGCCTCTTACGCCTTCTTGGTCTTTGCCCAATATCTTGATTGTCATCTGATTGCGTGAAAGGCTCATCTCGCTTTTGAGCGGGCAGGCGTAATCTACGGAGAATGACACCGCGCCTTTTTTGGAGGCTTCGATGCGGTGGATGAGCGCGTCGCTGTGGAACGACACGTATGATGTAACGTTATATTTTACCTTGCCTTTTGTATAAGTCGTTGTGGCAACGGCAGAATTGAGGTCGAGGGTGCGGCTGTAATTTTGCGCGGGCGTCTTGTCGTCGTGGTAAATCCTGAGTTCGCCGAGCGTGAGGTAACTCATACCATTTTGACCGGTGAAGAATTTTGCGTTGATGGTGTCCTGCGCCTCCACGGTCTTGCCGTCTTTGATGAGTTGTTGCACTTCGGCGAGGTGGCTGTATGCGCTGTCGCTGTTGTTGGAGTGTGGAGAACCCGCCCAAAAAGTCTCGTCGTTGAGTTGGATGGTCTCAGAGGTAGGGTCGCCGTATATCATCGCTCCGATGTGCGAATTGCCGATTGGCAGAGCCTCTGTCCATTGCTTGGCGGGGCGGTCGTAATACAGCGTGTTGGATGGTGTGATGGTGGCATCCAGTTGCGTTGACGTGCCTTGTTGGGCGTTTGCCGATAGTGCGGCACAGAACGCCAAAGTCAGAATTGATAGTCTTTTCATATCTAATGTTTTGTGTATTATTGTTTGATGGCAAAATTAATAAAAAAAACGTACATAAACCCAATAAGTGCGAAATTAATGTTTTTGGGGGATTGATTGTGGATTGGATTGTTGATTACAGAAAAGAAAAAAATAGAGGTCGGTAGCGGAGTCGAACCGCTCTAAACGGTTTTGCAGACCGGTACCTAACCGCTTGGCTAACCGACCGTCTAATGTTTTTTTGACGCTGCGAAATTACGGCAAAAATTTGAAACTACCAAATTTTTTGCCGTTTTTTTTGCAAAAATTTTCTTAGTGACCCCGGCGGGATTCAAACCCACGACCTTAGGAACCGGAATCCTACGTTCTATTCAGCTAAACTACGGGGCCTTTTGCAGTCGCGGTGCAAAGATACGCTATTTTTCCACAAGTTCAAAATCTATTTTGAGATTTGCCTTGTAGCCGAGGCCCTCATCGACCATATCTTCGTCAAAACCTTCGTATATCCATTTGATTACCATAGCCTTGCCGAGATAGAAAATTTTCTCCAACTTGACGAGCATCTCGTACACCATCTTGTTGGAAGCGGAACTGAGGATGGAAAATTCGAGTTCGATAACGAGTTGACCGGGGCTTTGCGGGTCGATGTTGCAAACTTCCGCAATGATAGGGTTATAGAAATCCGGCGCGTTCTCGGGGAACGACGGGCCGGCAATCCTAAGAACGTTCTTCTCTATGTCGAAGTCAACCGACGGAGTGTCGTCGGTCTCGTCTATTTTTATTTTTCCTTTTTCAATCATCTTTGTAGATATGTTTTGTTGTTCTAACTGTTGTTATTGCAAATATCAAACCAAATTTTGTAAAATTCGCTTTTATTTGTTTAAAACAACGATAATTGTACTTCGTCGCCGTCTGAGGGCATATAATTTTTGCCTAAGTGTTTGTAGGCAAAGTCTGTAACTACGCGCCCTCGCGGTGTCCTCTTGATGAGTCCTTCCATTATAAGGTACGGCTCATAGACTTCTTCTACCGTGCCCGCGTCCTCGCCGACTGCCGTCGCGATGGTGTTGAGCCCCACGGGACCGCCCTGAAATTTGTCGATGATGGTGCAAAGTATCTTGTTGTCCATCTCATCGAGTCCGAGCGAATCGATGTTGAGGTTGTCGAGGGCGTACTTGGTGATTTCGAGGTCTATTGCGCCTGTGCCTTTCACCTGTGCGTAGTCCCTCACGCGGCGGAGGAGCGAATTTGCTATTCTCGGCGTGCCTCGGCTGCGCGAGGCTATCTCTCCGGCTGCGGGTTCGTCAATCTCTATTTTCAAAATTCCTGCAGCACGTATTATGATGCGTGTCAACACTTTGATGTCATAATATTCAAGCAAAAGGTTAATGCCAAACCTTGCCCTCAATGGTGCTGTCAGGAGTCCTGCGCGTGTTGTTGCGCCTACGAGGGTGAAGGGGTTCAAGGTCAATTGCACCGACCTCGCCGCCGGGCCTTTGTCGATCATAATGTCGATTTTATAGTCCTCCATTGCGGAATACAGGTATTCCTCAACGATGGGGCTGAGGCGGTGGATTTCGTCGATGAAGAGTACGTCCTTTTCGTCGAGGTTTGTGAGCAATCCCGCAAGGTCGCCGGGCTTGTCGAGCACGGGTCCCGACGTGGTCTTCATACCGACGCCGAGTTCGTTGGCGATTATATTAGATAAGGTGGTCTTGCCAAGACCCGGAGGGCCGTGGAACAGGATGTGGTCGAGAGCCTCGCCGCGCATTTTTGCAGCCTTGACGAACACTTCAAGGTTTTCGCGGAGTTTTTGCTGTCCGTTGAAGTCGTCGAAGGTGAGCGGGCGGAGTTTCTTCTCGATTTCCTTCTCTTTTTCTGATATGTCAAGTTTTCTGATGTCCATAGGAAGTCGTTAAATTTCAGCAATTTCGTCGGCTGTAAGTCCGGTAGCTTCTATGATTTGCTCTATGGACAGGTTCATCGCTTTAAGTTTTTGGGCGATGTCGATGGATTTGCTTCGTTCGCCTTGTGCAATGCCTTGTGCAATGCCTTCTGCGCGTCCTTCTTCCGTCGCAGTCTCGTATATGGAGTATGCGTCTTGGTAATGTTTCAACGCACGCTCGTATTGGTCACGCAAGCCGCCTTTGAGGTTCGCCACGCGCGACCTGTCCTCCCATTCTCGGAACACGGGGTTATTGATTGTCCAAGGAAATTGGTCTAACTTGCTCATATTCTTGAATATATAAATCAAACGGTCAAATAATGTTTTACATTCCTCCTTCTTCTTATTGAATAATGGAAGTTGCAGAAAGGTCATCCTTATGTCGTATGAGAATGGCCTCTTGTGCTTGGTGTCCATCAGGACGACATCAGTCCTAAAATCGGGCATATCGTCCAAATGGAAGTTCATAAACGCAACAAAATACACCGCCTTGATGTTGTAGTTCCAATCCTTTAAGCCCTCGCCCTGTTGGGAGATGGCGCGTGAAACATAGAGTATGCTGCGTTTTTTGAAGTATGTCTGTTTTTTGTTCTGCATCTCGACTATGATTTTTTCGCCGGTGGATGTAGTACACAAAACATCGTATATCAAAGTTCGGTCTTCCTCATTGTAAGTAACCTGTTCTTTGTCAGAGTATGTGATGTCAACTATCTGTTCCGCCCCTTTGAGGAGCGAGTTCAGAAAGTTGAGTAGCAACGGTTTGCTCGCCTCCTGTCCGAAGACGATTTTGAAACCTATGTCCGTAAATGGATTGATATATCGTCCCATATTGTTGCATATTTGGGGACAAAAATAAGAAAAAAAAATGACTTCTGCAACGGATTTGTTACTGTGAGAAAAAATATTTTGTTCTATGCTGCTATTGAGCGTGATTTTCTTGCTCTTTCTTGTATATCCCTGCAATGGTGTCCACCACGCTGTCGATGGTTTCGTAGGCGGCGATGAGGCGGTTGACGCTCTTGCTGCCGTCGTAGAGGCGATAATGTGTAACGCTGTCGATGTACGGCTCGTTGACTATCGGGCGGCGACCCGTAAAAATCGACTTGAATCCGTGGCAAAATTTATATAGCCTGATAATCCACTTGCTTGCCAATTTGGTGGGCGCAGGGAGCGACATCTTTTGGGCAATTATGTTGAAAAGAGTTAAGAAACTCATATTCTGCGAGTTGGCGATAAACTTCTCGCCGTAAATCTTATTCCGCGCCAACGACATCAGGCATTTGACCACGTCGTTGACACCTACAAAACCCGTAACGCCGTATGTAAAATAGCGTCGTTGGGCGGTTTCGGGAATAAGGTGCGACGTATCGGTAATCCAGTTGCCAGGGCCAAGCACCACCGTGGGCGCAAGTATCGAGGCGTTGAGACCTTCCTCCATTGCGCGGCGTACTTCCATCTCGCAACGGTAATGCACGATGTCGAATTTGATGTACTTGCCCTTGGGGTTGCGCTGCGATTGTTCGTTGACTTCCTTGTCGTCGGGCTCCTCGCCGAGCGCACGGTAACTGCTCAGATAGACGAAGCCTTTGAGGTCTGATTCTTGCGCGGCGTTCAGGATATTTTTGATTTCCAATACGTTGTCATTGATGCTGCGGCAACGCAGGAGGTTGGGGATTTTGCAGCAAAACACTGTGCAGACGCCCTGCATTGCGTCTTGCAGGGAAGTGATGTCGTCGTAGTCGATGTCTGCCCACTCGATTTCGTTGAACTGACCCTCGTAGTCGGCTGTATAAAAACTGAGCACGTGCTTGATGTACGCAGGGTCGTCGCCATTTGCCTTAGCGACGCGCACGCTGAGACCCTGACGTAGCATTGCGCAAGTGAGGTGCGCACCTACCATTTCCGTTGCTCCGATTACGAGATACACTTTATTATATAGTTGTTTTGATACTGATTTTGTGTTTTTTACGGTTTGCAAATTTAAACAATTTGGACGTGGCGTGTTTGCATTTAAAGTCATTTTTACATTAACAAATTGTTATTTGTAAATTTTTCGCAAATCCGCCGATTATTGCAAAAAAATGTCTAATTTTGCAATCTGTAAACGAACATATAATCAAGAAAATGAAGTTTTTTTATCATACATTGCTGATATTGGCGATGGTGACGGCTGCAAACATCGCCGCCGCGCAGACCCGCAACGTCCCCGTCAAGGGCTTCGAGGCGGATTCCATTGAGTGCGCCAACATCGGCAACAAGAAGTTTCATTCGGCGATAAGGCCGTATTCCACCGACACCGACGTGTCGCCCACATACGCGCTGCAAACTATTCAAGGCAATGGCCGTTGGATGTTGGAGCCGTTGGCTGAAATTGGTGTTGGCACTCAGTCGGAGTATTACTCCAATTATTATAGCGCAATCGGTGGTGCGTCAGGCACTTATTCATTGGGCGAAAAGTTGACGGTAAACATCTCCGCATACGGCGGCTACCTCTCGCCGTTGGGCACGATGGCAGGGTTGGCGGATTCGCTTGGACGATTCCCGCAGATGGACAAGTACAGCAAGAAAGGCGACGGCAAGTACGCTGTTGGCGGTGTGGAGTTTTATGCGAGTTACCGTCCGGCGGAGTTCCTGAGGCTGACGGCTGGCAAGGGCAAAAAGTTTGTCGGTGATGGGTATAGGTCGGTGATATTGTCGGCGTCCAATTCGGGAATGTATTATTTTGACACCGAGGTCGAAGTCGGCAATTTCAAATATCTGTTTTCCATCAACGGCGGCAGAAATTTTGACAACGGCGTTACCGCCACCGAAGCCACCACCAAAAAAGTGGAGCCAACCACTACCGACGGCTGGGCGATGAGGACTGTCTATATGATTAACCACGTATTTTCTTACAACCCCGCCAAATGGCTGAACATCGGTGGTTTTGAGACCGTGATGATGATAAGGCGCGACAGCACCGGCAGGACGAGGATGCCCGATTTGCATTATATGAACCCGATGTTGTTTTTCAGGCCGTTGGAGTTTTCGCTCGGCTCGCCTGATAATGCGCTGATGGGCGTGTTTGGCAAGATTACAATCAATAAGTATTTGGTTGGTTATGCGCAGTTTATGCTCGACGACTTCAACTTCAAGGAAATCAAGGAGCACAACGACACTTGGAACAACAAGTACGCTTTCCAGTTGGGATTGAAGGGGTACGCGGGCAAATTTAGTTACCTCTTGGAATATAATTATATACGCCCGTATATCTACTCGCACGACCGCCCAATCAATTCGTACACGATGTATGGGCAGCCGCTCGCCAATCCTTACGGCGCCAATTTGAAGGAGGCTGTGGTCAATGTTAAATATAAGATGCAACGTTTTGATTTTGACTTGCTTATCGACTGCGTGAAGCGCGGTTTGGACTTCGATATTTATAGTTATGGCAACAATGTGCTGCGTCCCTACACCTCGCGTCATCACGACCGTGGCAACGTCGTAGGTCAGGGCGTCGGAGTAAAAGTTTATAACATCTCACTCGACGCACGTTGGAAGCCCGCCGCATTGCGCAACTTCTGCGTCTTTGCGCGTCTCGGGGTTCAGCACGGCAGCGATTCCGACAATGCGTTCGCAATGGTGGGCGTCAAGACGAGCAAGTTGTTTTTTGACAGAAGTTTGTAGGAATTGACAATTGATAATTGACAATTGACAATTAAGAATTGATAGCTGATAATTTGTTAATTAACAACGAATTAAACGAATTAAGACAAATGATTTTGCCGCAATGTAGAGACGCAAAATTTTGCGTCTCTACGACGAATGAAACGAATCCATATTTTTGTGTTCGTGAAGCCGGATGGCATTGTCAATTGTCAACTGTCAATTGTCAATTAAAAAAAATATTAACACATAAAAGCAAAATATTATGCGCACGACAGATTTTCTTGTAGTAGGCAGTGGAGTTGCCGGTCTGACCTTCGCCCTCAAAGCGGCGGAGATTGGCAAAGTACTCATTGTTACAAAAGCGTCAGTAACGGACGCCAACACTAATTTCGCGCAGGGCGGCATTGCGGCTGTTACCGACATCACCGACTCCTTCGAGAAGCACATCCACGACACTATGGTGGCGGGCGACTTCCTGTCGAAGGAAAACATCGTCAAGATTGTGGTGGAGGAGGCTCCGGCGCGTATCAAGGATCTTGTGGACTACGGCATCGACTTCGACCGCCGTCCCGATGGCTCCTTCGACCTTCACAAGGAGGGCGGACACAGCGACTTCCGCATCCTTCACCATAAGGACAACACCGGTTTTGAGGTGGAGCGCGCCCTCGTGGAGCGTGCCTCCAAGCATCCCAACATCACTATGGTGGACCACCTGTTTGCGATGGAGTTAATCACTCAGCACTACCTCGGCGAGACCTGCACCCGCTACGACGACAATATTGAGTGCTACGGTATTTACGCTCTCAACGTCAAGACCGAAAAAGTTGAGAAAATTCTTGCCAAGGTGACATACCTCGCCACCGGCGGCATCGGCAACATCTATCAGGTGACAACCAACCCTGTGGTTGCAACTGGCGACGGCATCGCGATGGTCTATCGCGCCAAGGGTATCATCGACAATATGGAGTTTGTGCAATTCCACCCGACTTCGCTCTATCATCCGGGCGAGCGTCCGTCGTTCCTCATTACGGAGGCGATGCGTGGTTTTGGTGCAATCTTAAAGACGCCCGATGGCAATACCTTTATGGAGAAGTATGACGAGCGCGGCTGCCTTGCTCCCCGCGACATCGTGGCGCGTGCCATCGACAACGAGATGAAAATCCACGGTTGCGACTATGTTCTCCTCGATGCTACCCACACTGATACAGAGGCTCTTAAACAGCATTTTCCGAACATTTACTCGAAGTGCCTTTCTATCGGCATCGACATCACCAAACAGCCAATCCCCGTGGTTCCGGCGGCGCACTATCTCTGTGGCGGCATCCGCGTTGACGAATTTGGTCGCACCACCATCAAGCACCTCTACGCCGGCGGCGAAACAGCCTGCACTGGTCTCCACGGTGCCAACCGTTTGGCGTCCAACTCGTTGCTCGAAGCCCTCGTATTCGCGCACCGCTCAGTGGAACATTCCAAGGATTTGATTAAGAAACTCGATTTCTGTTACGACATCCCCGAATGGAATGACGAAGGCACTGTTATCAATGAGGAGAAGGTGCTCATTACTCAGACTTTCAAGGAGTTGCAACAGATAATGACCTACTACGTGGGCATCGTCCGCAGCAATCTCCGTATGAACCGCGCCCTCGACCGCCTCTACATTCTCTACAACGAGACCGAGGAACTCTACAAGAGGTCTAAGGTGACTGTTCCGCTCTGCGAACTCCGCAACGCCATCAACACTGCGTTCCTCGTCATTAAGATGGCTCGCCGTCGCCGTGAGAGCATCGGTCTGCATTACAACATCGACACGCCGCATAGGACGCCGAAACACTAAGATTTGTTTATATCTGTCGGGGGTAGGCTAACCCCTTGACAGATATATTTTTTTGGATAAATAAATAATAATTATTGTTATATAAAAATATTTGAATATGTATTTGGACATAAAAACAAGGATAATCATTCATTCGGTCGGCATTATTGTGGCGTTGTCGTCGCTAATATACTTTTTGGCTGCGGGCGGCACGGTGTGGCAATATGTTTGCGCATCGGGGCTGTTGTTGTGTTTCGTGGTTAATATGTGGTTGGATGTGACGTCGGAAAAGAAGAAGCACAAGGGCGACAAGAAATCTTAATTTTCTCGACGAGAAACCGCACTCGACGACGGGTCTAAAATTTTTTTGCAAAATAAATTTTCGTGTTACAATAATTATTGTTATCTTGGCGCAAAATTGTATGAAGATGAGTTTTGACGAAAAAATACCAAACATCCTTGTCGTGCTCTATGTGGTGGGCTTCGTGCTGTCGTTGACGGTGCTGATTGCATTGTTGTTGACGGGCGGTACGGTGTGGCAGTACGTAGCGGCGGCGGTGATGCTGTTGATATTTGGGTGTTTGATATATTTTGGGCAGTTGAAGACAAAAAAAGATATGCCCGAATCTGTCGACGGATCCGACTCCGAACCCTTCGAGGAGGAGCAGATGCCGCAGCCCGCACCGCAAATCGTTGAAACTAAACCTAATACCATCCCCAAGCTGTCCAACCTCATCCGCACGCCGCTTGGCAACGTGTTGGGCGTCGCCAATTTGATTGCTGACAATTTCAATCCTGACCAAAAAAAGCAGTACGTGGATTCGCTTGTTGCCTCCGTGGAGACCATCACAGACATTGTTGGCATCATCAACGGCGAATCGGGTAGCAGTGCGCTCTCCATCAACGTCAACGACAGCGTAAGGGTGTTTGACCTCCGCAACCTCATCACGCAGACCGCCGAACTCACTCCCGGATTGGAGCTGAAACTCGAAGTCTATGGCGAACTCCCACGGTTGAAGGGCAATTCGGTGAAATTGAGGCGAATATTATTGTCGATATTTGACTTTTTCCTGCAAAATACGCCACAGAATACACTTCCGGCGCAGGTGACGGTCGTAGTCAACCGCGTGAGGATTCCCATCAAGCCCATCAAATATAGGTTTGACGTGAAGTCGGATTTTGGTATTCCCGGACTTGCTGACGCAGAAATCCCTGAGCTTGACATCGCCAAACGCCATATCGAAGAGCTTGGCGGCAATATTAAGCGGCGTTTTGAGGACGACAGCACCTTTATATATTTCAATGTTTGTTTTGAGGACGAGGAAATTGCAAAAGCGGAGCCTGCCCCCACGAATCGTGTTGAAGTCTATACCAACGAAACCGCTGGTTTCGCCCCTGTTGCCAAGACCAAGACTCTTGTAGAAGCGGATATTATTGTCTGTGACGACAATCCTATCAATCAAAAGGTTATGAGCCTTAGCCTCGACAAGCACGTGAGGTCTATCGCCTTGGCTTCCAACGGTCAGGAGTGCGTGGATCTTATTGCCTCGGGGCGTTATGATGTGATTCTGATGGACATACAGATGCCTGTGCTTGATGGTTATCAGGCGACCATCAGGATACGTGACGCGGAGAAGCGGTCGGGGGTGTATGTGCCAATCATTGCCGTCACTGCCAATACAATGTCCGGCGACCGTCAGCACTGCCTCGAAATCGGTATGGACGATTATATCAGCAAGCCTTTCCAAATAGAGGACGTCCTCAGAAAAATGGGCGAACAATTGGTTAAACATCCGGTGGGGTAGGGGCAATTATTTGCCTTTTGGGGATTTCTTGTTTTCCAATGCCTTTTTTTCTTCGCTTTTTAGTCGGCGTTCCACCTTTTTTACGTCTTCGGCGGGAGGAAGATTTTCGGGAACGATTCCGCGATCCAATAGCATTTCCCTTACAGCCTGATTGTTGTCAACGTGTTCTTTTGTAATAGCGTTTTCTCCTTGTAGGTCTTTGGACAGAACGTTTACGTTGGTCATTTCGGCGGCAAAGTCTTTGGCTTTAATGCTAATCGTTGGAAGAAAATCCGCCACAGGACGGTTGTCAGGGACACCCATTTTCTTCTTCATCATTTGCGTGGATAGGTGAAACAATGCTTGGTCTCCTTTGGAGCGTATATTGGCAAACCCCTTGTCGTTGACACCTCTTTCGTAGATAATACCTGACAGTTTTTTCTCCGTTTCTTGTAGTTTTGCCCTCGCTTGTACTCTCTCGCTTTCCAATAGACGCTGTTCGATTAGTTCGGCTCGGCGTGTCTGTACTGCAAAATAGTTTTGGGCAAAGGCTATTTGAGGTTTGCGCGGGTCGCCATTTTGCGCTATTAGATAGCAAGCATAACGGGTAAGGAGAATGTCATCTATCTCTTTTACAGCACCTTTGGGCATAGGTATCGTTTTGCTGACGTCAGCAAAATGATCAGACAGGTTGTTGCCTGCATTTGTACACGCTTCTTTTGCTTTGTCAACTACATTCATAAAATTACGCCATTGTGTGTATCCTAAGGTTGGATACAAATCTCTTGCGCTCCAACATTCAGTACCTTCGATTGTTGATGCAGCGTTCTCGAATTGCTCGAATAGTGCTTTGATTTCTTCGGTTTTCATTTTTTGTGGTATGTTTTACTTGTGTTGATGAACACAAAAATACGCATTAATTCTGAAACTTGCAAAAATAATCAGAAAATTATCCTTATCTTTGTCCGATGAAGTAAACATTTTTTCACGCTTATGGAACTATTTGCCTTTGCCCTTCCTATGCTGTTCATCTTCCACGATTTGGAGGAGATAATCGGTATGCGGCTTTTTCTT
>JAEEGK010028013.1_pt1 | contig 11335 bp, 8 predicted proteins | sample 8958771 | NCBI WGS metagenome assembly JAEEGK01 (sample SAMN16246547, study PRJNA631951) | gut metagenome | biome: gut microbiome; feature: rumen; material: SC-attached | host: Bos | place: Iran: Karaj | collected 2018-10 | reverse complement strand
TATTAATAATAAAAAAAAATTGTGTTATTTTTATATTTATATTAACTTTAAATATTATTAATATTAAATTAAATAATAAATAAGATTATGACTATATTAAAAATAAAGTATTCTTTTGTATATTATTTGTTTAAAAAATAAAAATATAAAAATAAAAATTCATTTTTATTTATTTTTATTTGTATATTTTTATTATTTTGATGGACAATAAAATTTTTATTAATATTATTATAACTATTTACATCTAAATATTCAATTCCTTTATAATCCATTTTTATTTTTATATTAAAATCTTTAATTAAATCTCCATTAATATTTATAATTCCTATATTAATATTTTTATTAATTTTATATTCATTATATTCAAAAAAATATTCTCCAATAATTACATCTTTAATTATTTGATAATTACTTCTTATATTTTTTGAACATATAATAAATCTATTTAATAACGATGTAACATTTTCAAATAAATTATTTGCAATAAAAAAAGCGGGTGTATTATGAAAATAGTTATAAATAAAATCATTAAAATTATTATCATAATCTCCTAATTTAATAATATGACCTATTTTAAAATATCTAGATAAAGATTCATTTTCATATAATCTTTCACCCATACCTCTTTGATCATCTTGAGTACTTTGTCTATTATATATAATCATTATTTCTCCTTCTCTTATACTACTTGCTGATTGAGGTCTATCATTAAATATTGTGAGTTTTCTTAGACTATCTTTAATTGAAATTGAGCCCACAATAGGATAAAAATTTGAAGATATTATTTCACCATCAGTAATATTATAGTTAGGTCTAAAATTTGTTATTCTTTTAATAGTATCCATTCCGTTATTTTCAGTATAAAATATGTTCTCTTTTTTATTGTTTATTAAAATAGAATTATTTATATTACATTGAAATAATATCAAATAATTATAATTAGTATTATAAAAAGGAAAAGATATTGTGTCTAATTTTATAAAAAAAGGGTCATAAAATATAGAAATAATTGAATAAGATTGATTAATATTTATATGAATAATATTTATAGATAAATTTCCAATGAATACTTGTGTTACATTTGGATTAATACGTGAAATTATTGGATATTCTGTGTTTGGTGTAAAAATATAAGCACCGTCAGCATTGCTTTGTAAAGGACGAGAATGATCAACAGGATATGAATTATTATTTCTTTTAGAAAAAAATCCTTCATATTTTCCACCTAATATTCTAAATTTATATTTTTCTAGTTTATTTTTTATTTTGTTAAATATTGATATATCAAAAAAATTATTACTTAAATTATAATTTAGATTTTTTATAAATTTTTTATTTCTTATTAATTCAAAATACGTATCATTATTATTTTCTTTGAAATCTATTAAATTTTGCATATTTTTAATTTCATTAAAAGTTTTTATTAATTTTATCGAAGAAAATAAAATATTTTTATCAAAATTATAAAAAAAATTCAAAAAACATAAATTTTCATATAATAAAAAATCTTTATTTGCACAATAAAAATCACTTTCAATTGTTTTATTATAATAATCTTTAATATAATAATTATTATTAGAATTTGGAATTTCAATAGTTATTAAAACTTTTCCTTCAATTCCAGGATTAAAAATTGTAATATTTTTTTCAATTTCATTTTTTTCATTATAATTTTCTTTACTTATATTAAATGAATTATTACATCCAAAATTAACAATAGGATTACTTAAACATATTCTCGAAATTTTAATTTCATCAAACACAGAATTTGTTAAATTAATTATTTTTTCATTACAAACAGTTAAATTATCATTAATAAACTTAATATAATTTAAATTTGTTATTTTATTTGATGTGCCTGAAATTGCATCATGATGCATTAATAATCCAATTAAATTTTTTAGATTATTTAAACCATCAATATATTTTAAATATTTTAATCTATATTCAAATAATAATTTACTAAAAATTAAATAATAATTTGATATTTGATTTATATATCCTTTTAAAAAAGGACGAGAAGTATAATAACCTGTCCAATATGAATTGTTTTTATCTGAATAAGGGAAAAAATCTATTTTTTCTTCGGTTTTTATATTATTATAATATGTTTTAATTGAATCAAAATAATTTTCAATAGTTGAATAAAAAACATTTATTTTTTCTTTTTTTTTTAAAGAATTAAAAAAAGATAGTTTTTGTTCATTTGGTATTGAAATATCTGTTTCATTTTGGTAAATTGATAAAATATCCATAATTTTTTCCATTTTTTTAAACATAACATTTGATTTATTAAATGAAAAATCATCGCCTAATAAAAATAAATATTCTTTATGTTGATATCCTTCAATTAATTCATAAATTTTATTAGAAAAATAAATAGTTTCATTTATAAAAGCATTTTCATTTGAATTTTTAAAATGAAATTCACTTTCATTATATAAAAATTTAGAAAAAACAGAAACACCATAATGTAACCCTAAAATATGTGTTAAAATTTTATTTTCTTTTTGTTTTAAAGGTTTCCAAAAAAATTCCAAAGTTTTATTTTCTATTCTTTTTTTAAATTCTTGTTTATCAATTCTATTAATTACTAAATTTTCATAGCCTAAAACTGAATTTATATAACTATTTACATTACTATGCCCAAAAGAATCTAAATACCAACCTGTTTTAACTGTATAATTAAATTCATTTTTAATAAATTGTAAACCTAATCTAAGTTGTTCTATTATATCTATATAATAAGGTGTTGCCTCATCATTCATTACTAATCCCCCTCCAACAAATTCAACACGTTTATCTTTAATATGATTTTTAATTATATCTTTTTGTTCTTCATTACAATCTAATTCATAAAATCTTCGAAAATTTATAATTTCACATATTACAAAAGTTCTATTTGTATTTTCTACTAAAAAATTAAAAAAAATATTGTTATAAATGTTTTCAACATATATGTTATAATAGTTATCTACTGTCATTATCCATCCTGGATCATGATGACTATGAGAAACTACATGAACATTAATATCTAATTTAATATTTTTTATAATAAATAAAAAAATTATTATATATAAATCCATTGAATTTCAATTTTAATGTTCAAATTTAAAATAAATAATAATAATTTATAAATAAAATTATTTAAAAATATAATAAAAAAATAAAATATGTCAACAGAAAATAAAACCGATAGTAATTATGACCCAAAAAGAAAATTTGATTTTATAGTAAAATTAATTTTTATTATATTAAATTATTAAATTTTTAGCCAGGAGATGAAATGACTAATGCAAAAAATGATTTAATTCATGTAAATGATTATGATTATGGAAAAATAATAAAAAATTTTCAATTAGAAGAACAAATAAAAAAAGACAAAAAAAGACGATTCAAAGATTTAGTAGAAACAAATAGAAAATGGAGGCCATTAGTAAATCAAATGAGAGAAACTGTAAGAGAAAATGAAATTAAAAAAATAAAAACAGTTTTAGATTTTCATAATAAAAAAAATAAAAAACATGAAATGAATCAACAAAAAATTCGTGAACAAAAAATGGGTGAAAATTCCAAACAAAAAAAAATAAAAGAAGAAAAAACTTTGGCAGCTCAAAAAAGATATGAAATAAAATTACAAAAAGATGAAGATGATAGATTAAAAGCAGAAAAAGAAGTAATTCAAAATTTAGAAAATCAACAAAGAAATTATGAAGAACAAAGAAAAAAACAAAAAGAAAATTATCAAATATCAAATAAAAGATCATATGATAATCATATAAAAAATCTAAAAATAAGAGATGAAAATTATGAAAATTTAATAAAACAAAGAAATGAAAAGTCATTTGAAAAATATACAAAAACTTATTGGTTTAGAAAAACAATGTTGCAAAAACATAATAATAAAAAAAATGATAGATTAAGACATTTAGAATTAATAAACGAAAAAAAAGAAGAAGTTGAAAAAAAAAGATTAGCTGATCAAAAAAGGTTCATTAAAAAATTAAATGAAATGGAGAGAAAAAAATTAGAAGCTCAAGAAAGAAAAAAAGATTATATTGAAAAATTAAGAAGAAATCATGAAGATAAAGTTTTAAATTGTAAAGAAACATTAGAAACATATAAACAAGAAGATGATGAATTTAGAGAAGACATTCTTGAATATCAAAGAATGTTAATTACTAGAGCAAATGAAAAAGAAAATGCAGTTAAAATGAAAAAAAATAATGCAAGAGAAAATATTATTGTAAATCAAATGGAATTAGAAAAAAAAATGAGTCAATGGAATAAAGATATGAATAAAATTAAAGATCAATCTATGTGGAAATTAAGTTTAGATAAAAGAAGAAAATTATATCAAAATATTTTAAAAGAAGAAGCTGAAAGAAAAAAAAAAGAAGAAGAAGATAAAAAATTTAAAAATTAATATTTTAAATTAAATTTATTATGTATTATAAAATTTATTAATTATTTAATATAAAATTATAATATTGTATTATATGTATTTTTTTAATTAAAATTTTATTAAAAATTATTAATAATTTGAAATTCTTTCAATTCGAATATTTATTTCAATAATATTAAAATAATTTAATGTTTTTTTAATTATGAAATTTAAAATTTCATAATAAATTTGACTCATTTTTTTATGAAATAAATCTAATCCATCAATATTAATTTTCTTTCTACAAATTGGACATTGTTTTTTTCCTTGAGTGATCCATTCCATTAAACAAACTAAATGAAAATAATGATTACATTCTAATTTTCTTCCATAATTTAAATTTTCAGTGCAAATTATACATTCAATATCTTTATTTTCTAAATTTTCTAAAGGCATTTCTAAATCTTTTTTTTTTATAAATTTATATAAATAACAAATTTTTAATAAAATATAAATTAAATTGTTTATTGTTATTATATTTATAATAATAAAGAAAAAATAATCAATTAAATTTTTATTTACAAATAAAATAGTTCCATAAAAAATCTCAAAACATAAAAGAGAATTTAATATTAAATCAAACAATAATTTTATTTTTAATTCTAAAAAAAATTTATTTTCATTTATATTATTTCCTTCATATAAAAAAAGATTACTAATTAATAATTGAATTTGATGAAAAAATAAATATAAATTTTTACTAATTAAAGTAATAAAAATAACGAAATTATTTTTAGAAGGAATTAACATTAAAAGAAAAATTAAAACATTTAAATTTATTAAAGCAAAAAAATATAATAACCAAATAATTTTAATTTAAAATTATTAACAATATTATAAGTATGTTCAATTTTATATTTAAAATAATAAGCAGATAATTTTGAATAAACAAATAGAAAACATAATAATGTGTCTATTATTAATATAATAAAAACATCAAAATTAGTAGATAAAAAATTTTTATTCATAATATAAACTAAAATATTTTTATAATAAGGACTAAAATAAATAATATCTTCAAAAGTAAATGAAATATTATTTAATGAATAATCATTATCTTTAATTGTATATAAAAAATAATGAGTTATTTGAAAAAATATATAAAATAAAATAATTAAAATAATATATAAATATATATATATGAGAGACAATTTTTTATTTTCAAATATTTTTTGATTAAATTCTAATTCACCTGTTTTTATTAAATTATTTAATTTTATTATTTCATATATAAATAATGATAAAAAAATTATTAAAATAGGTGAAATATATAAAAGAATTTTAGGATTTATTAATATATAAAATATATTATTATGTTTAAGTAATTCTTTTAATTGTGCTAAATTTGAAATATTATTTTCGTTTAAGTTATTATTATTATTATTATTTTCTCTTGTCATAATTTCATTTAATTCTCTTAACATTCGTTGAATGTTTTTATTTCTTATATTTTGTTTTTGTTCTTCTGTTTCTTGAGAATTATCTAATTCATTATTTGACATTAAAAATAGAATTTTTTGAAATAATTAATTTATTAATTTATAATTAAAAATATATTTAAGAATTAATAATAACAAAAATTTTGGTTGAAATTTATAAATTGTAATAATAAAAAAATTATAATAATATTTTAAATAACTTAAAAAAACAATATTATTAAAATAAAAAATAATTCATAATTTTTTAAATTTTTGAATTTCATTATTATAAACAATTTTAATTTTATCCATAATTAAAGCATCATAAGTATTAACTTTTAATTTAGGTTTTATTTTTTTTCTAAAATTTATTGGTTTTATTTTTAAACTCGGAGATAAAAAATCATCATCTTTTTTATTTTCATTTTCATTTTCTTTATTAAATAATTTAATATTTAAATTAAATTTATTTCTATTAGATAAAAAATTTTTACTTGTTTTTAAATTATGAATTTTATTAAAATCTTCTTTTTTTCTTTCAGTATTTAAATTTAATGAAGATCTAAATATTTTATCTAAAGCATTTCTTTTAATTTCTCTATTATTAATATAATTATCATCAGAAAAAGTAATTAAATTAGAAAATTTTGACATAGAATTAAAATTATTTTGTGATTTAACAAAAGGCAAAGAAAGAACATTTGTATTTCTACTATTTAAATTTTTTTCATTTTCAAAATTTAAGCTTAAATTTTTTTTTTTATGAACAATTTTTTTTTCTTTAGAATTTTCTTTAATTTTTTCAAAAAATCCATTTAAATCACAAGTTTTATTTAAAAACATATTCGATTCAATTTTTAATTGACTAGAAATTTTTTTTTTATTTAAATATTGATTATAATAAAAAGAAGATTCTTCTAAATCTTTTATTTTTATTTTATTATAAACCGAATTTTTATGATAAATTAATCTTTGAATAATTAATAAAATTTTTTTAATTTCTAATTCATTTGTATAATCTTTTACACCTTTTTCCCATTTTAACATTTCAACGAATCTTGAATAAGGAAATTCATAAACTTCTCCTTCAAATGATGAGCAAATACAATTAAATAAACCAAAATTTTTATTTGAATCTATTTTAATACAATCTTTTAAACCCATAATTTCTCTTATATTAAAAATTCCTAATTTTATAAATTTTTTTTCAAAAATTTTTTCGTTTTCATTTTCTGTTCGAAATTTTTTATTTAATAATAAATCTTCGTTTTCTTTTTGTTCTTTTTCTGGATTAAATTCAGGAATTTTTTTAAAACTATTTTTTATTTTTAATAAAGTATTTTTTAAATAAATTATTGTTTCATTTATTTCATAAATATTTTTTGTTGTGTTTATTTCATATTCGCCATTTATAATAAAAAAAAGTTTATTAATTGGTTCATTTTCAATTATTAATTTTGTTAATTTTGGGAATTTTTTATAAGTAAAAAAGTTATAATATCTTTTTTCAAATAAATATCTACTAACATCACTAAAAATATTATAAGAATAAATAAAAGAAAAAAAAATTTTTTTAGTTTTTTCAATCGCATTTTTAATTAATAAATTATATTCTTTTTGTTTAATTACAGCAAAATCTGTTGATTCAGAAGAAAAAACTGTTGCTGTTCTTTTATTATTATAGTTATCTAATGCTTTATCACCAAAAGTTCTTCCTGTTTCTAAATAATTAACTAATTCAAAATTACATATTAAAACTTTTTTTTTATTTATATTATTTTGCTGAAATTTTTCAAATTCTGATAATTTTTCAACATCTACTTTATTCATTTTTATATATTCTTTAGGAGAAATAAATCTTTTAGTTAAATTATTTTCATTTTTTATGTGTTTAAAAACTTCCAATGCACCTTTCATTATTTTTAAATTATCTAAATAAACTCCACCTTTTGTTTTATGATTAACTAAATTTCTTATAAATAAATCAAAATTTTCTTCAACTGGAAACTTTAATAAATTTAATTTTATTGTTTGTTTTAATAATTCATGTTGATCATTTTTTCTTAATTTAAATAAATGTAAAATATATTCTTCTTCAGACATTAAATATTCATAATTTTTAATTAATAATATTGAAACTTTTCCTTTTAAAATAAGAAAAAATTCATCACCTTTTTCACCTTCTTTTATAATAATTTCGTCTTTTTCTTTATGTATATATTTCATTATTTTACAAGTTAATTTTAAATGTTCTGGATCTCTTAATAATTCTCCTTTTATTAAATCCATAAAATAATTTAAAGTTGTAACATAATCTATAATAATTTGAACATCTCTATTATGTGGTAATTTTTTTAATTCAGTAATACATTTTTGAAGATTTGGTTTATGTTCAGCAATAATCATTTTTATAATTTTTAATTTATTATTTAATTTATTATTATTAATAAAATAAGAATAATAATGAAATTGAAATATAATAATAATAATAATATATTTAAATTTTTACATATTTTTATATTCATCATAAGAAATTGTACATTTTATTGATTGATATCTTTTTAATTTAATATTATTTATAACATTTTCTAGTTTACCTTTATAACCTGCCTTATGAATTAAATAAATTAAAGTTGTCTTTTGATCCCAATTTTCATCTTCTGCAACTTCAGGTAAAAATGTTGCTGAATAATCTCTTCCATTCGCAGTAAAATCTATATCTATCCCATGTTTACCCACCTCCCAATCTAAAGGGTTATCAACCTCTTCAAAATTTACTAATAAAGAAACTTCACAATTTAAATTTTTTAATTCATTTATATTTATTGGATCGAATCTATCATCTTCAAATGCTGAAATTAGAGCATAATTATATAAATTTTTTTCAAGTTTTGAATTTGAAAAGGTTCCTATACAACCACGTAATTCTTTTTCCTTTCCTATTGTCCATGTAACAAATAAAGGATAACTTAATCCTTTAAAACTTTCTGGAAAATTAGGTTTTGTTTTTATATTATTTAAAGTGTTGTTTAAAACATCAAAACAAAATTTGCATAATAATTTGTAATCAAGATTACTATTATTTTCCATTATAATTTAAAATAAAATAAATAATTTATAATTTAATTTTATTAATAAATGGTAAATAATAATAGGATTATTATTTAATAAAATAAATAAATAAATAAATAAATATATATATATATATATATACTAATTATAAGAAATATATAAATATTATTTATATTTATATATAAAATATATTTATTATTTTTTAATAATTAATAATTTTTTATATGAAATAAATAATTATAAATAAAATTAATATATATATTCAATATATTACATTAATTTATTAATTCGAAATATATTTTTATTATTTTCCAAAAGAATAAAAAATTTTAAATATTAAATGTCAAGAGATATGTCTATCGATAATAAAAATATAAATAAATTTTTATATAAAAAAAACGGAGTCCACGTAAAAAATGATTTTGAAGAATTAATTAAAAATGTAAATAAAGCTTTTGATTTTTCAAAATTAGATAATTCTTTTGATAATATTCATGATGAAGAAAAAATTATTACAAATTTAAATTATGATGATAATATGTATAAAAATCTTGGAAGTAATATTATATTAGTTTCAGAAAAAAATAGCATTAATAATATTCAATCATCATTTATAAAAAGTATTGTTGGAAATTTAGTATAAATTCTAGCTTAAAAATTATAATATATTTTTATAAATTGATATATTTATTTTATTTATAATGATATAATCATAATGATAAATAGTAATTTATTAAAAGTAATTTATATTTTTTGTAAATTATATTTTTGTTTATATGTATAGATTAGAAAATTATTAAGTATTTGTTTAAATAAATAGTTTTAATCGATAAAATATTAAAATATAGTAATTTATAAAGTTAAATTTTTATTGTTATTTTTGTTAAATAAAAATAATTTATTAAAATATAATATTTAATTATAAATTATAAAATAAATAATTAAAAACATGAATTCAAAAAATAAATTTAAAGAAATTTTAAAAAAATTATATCAAGATCCAAGCAATAGTCAATGTTTTGATTGTGATAATCAGCCAGCTCATTGGGCAAGTGTCAATAATGGAATATATTTATGCTTAGATTGTAGTGGAGAACATAGAGGATTTGGAGTAGCTGTTTCATATATAAAATCAGTGACTTTAGATCAATGGAATGAGAATCAAGTTAATTTAATGAAATTAGGAGGAAATTTGAGATTAAAAAATTTTTTAATTTCACATAATATGCCCGATTATATTGATAAACAAACAATTTATAGTTCAAAATTAATGAGTCATTATAGAAAAATGCTCAAATGTGAAGCAAGTGGACAATTGTTTATGGAACCTGAACCTCCTATTGATAAATATTGGGAATTAGCTTCAAAAGAAGATGATAATTTTAATAATAATAATAATTATAGCAATAATTTATTTTCAAATAATTATAATAATTCTTTGTTTAATAATACAAATAATAATCAAAATAAAAATAATAATTCAATAAATATACCTAATTATAGTAGTAATAATAATAATAATTATTATGATTCATATAATAATAATAATAATAATAATAATGATTATTATCGTTCAGATTTTCCAAAAAGAGAAATTGTTATAAACGAAGATCAATATCAAAAAGCAAGATATTATGCAGAACAATCAAAAAATTATGAAACTAAATCATCTATTCCAAGTGAACCTAAATTTAAATATACAAATCCTATATATAAAAATGATTCAAGATTTGCTTCTATAGGAAGTGAACCAATTGATAATAGTGTTTTTAGTTCAGGAGATGGGTATTTAGGAACATTTGGAAATATTTTAGGAAATGTTTGGAACACAGGTGTGAATGTTGCATCAACAATTAAAGATAAAATGAATGAATATGATGTTGGAAATAAAATAGTAACTATAGGAGGTGCAGCTGTATCTGCTATTGCTTATACTGGAGGAAAAATAATTGAAAAAGGTTCAGAAGCTATTAATTCAGAAACTGCTCAAAATTTGGCTTCAAAAGTTGGGGAAGGGTTAAGTAATATTAAAAATAAAATAACAGGAAATAATGATACAGCATTTGGAGGAAATAAAAAATATATATCTGATAGTAAATATTCATCAACATCAAGTGATAATTATTATAATTATTAAAAAATTATATTTTTTATATAAATATTTTAAATTTAAATATTATAATTGTAAGATATTCTTATATTTATAATATTATAAGTTATTAATAATTTAAAATTATAATTAAAAGTTATAAAAATTATTATTATTTATAATTTATTATATAAATAATTATTTATATAATTTTTAATTATTATATAAATTATTTTTTATATTGAAATCCATATTTAAAGGGGGATGGGGGATTGGGGATTGGGGATTGGGGATTGGGGATTGGGGATTGGG
>JAEEGK010028011.1_pt1 | contig 11336 bp, 15 predicted proteins | sample 8958771 | NCBI WGS metagenome assembly JAEEGK01 (sample SAMN16246547, study PRJNA631951) | gut metagenome | biome: gut microbiome; feature: rumen; material: SC-attached | host: Bos | place: Iran: Karaj | collected 2018-10 | reverse complement strand
ATATAAAAGCCTTCTATATGAAATTAAATGAAGATGGTAAAACAGTTGCAGCTGTAGACTTAGAAGTACCAGGTGCAGGTGAATTAATGGGTGGTTCACAAAGAGAAGAAGATTACGATAAATTAGTTAAACGTATGAGAGAAATGAACGTACCTGAAACAGATTGGTATTTAAACTTAAGAAAATATGGTGGATGTGTTCACTCAGGATTTGGTATGGGATTTGAAAGATTATTAATATATTTAACAGGCGTTGAAAATATTAGAGATGTTATTCCATATCCAAGAACTCCAGGTAACTGTGAATATTAATATAAAGATGATTATTAGAAATAATAATCATTTTTTTTCATATTATTTAATGGTGATATAATGAAAAAGCTACTCTTTTTAATACTATTAATACCATTTAATATAAAGGCATCCAGTATGATCGCGTATGATATGGATACAAATCAGATACTATATTCAAATAATATTCATGAAACTAGACCAATCGCGTCTATATCTAAAATTATGACTGCCATACTTGCCTGTGAATCAGGTAAATTAGATGACATGATAATAGTAGGAGATGAAATAAACAAGTCATATGGATCAGGTATATATATAAGAGTAGGAGAAGAATTAACATTAAGAGATTTAGTATATGGTTTAATGTTAAGAAGTGGTAATGATGCATCATTCGCAATAGCTAAATATGTAGGAGGATCAGTAGATAACTTTGTAGTATTAATGAATAATAAAGCAAAAGAATTAAATATGCAAGACACTATATTTAATAATCCAAATGGATTAGATGATAAAGGTGGCAATATATCATCTACATATGATATGGCATTATTAACTAGCTATGCCATGAAAAATGAAGAATATAGAAATATAACCAAAACAAAAAAATACACATTAAAAACAAATATGAATTATTATTCATGGACAAATAAAAATAAGTTATTATTCATGTATAAATATACCACAGGAGGTAAAACTGGATACACCAAAATAGCTAAAAGGACATTAGTAACTACCGCGTCAAATAATAATATGAATTTAGTTATAGTAACATTGAATGATGGTAATGATTTTATCAATCACAAAAATATGTATGAGAAACTATTTAATGAGTATAAAGGATATAACATATTAAAAGAAGGAGATATATCAGTATCAAATTTTAAAGATAAAAATAAGTACTATATAAAAGATAGTTTTAAATATGATTTAAAGAAAATAGACAAAGATAATATTGTACTTAAATTTGACATAAAAGATACACAATTTGATGGAAATAAGATAGGTTTAGTAAATGTTTATCTAAATAACGAAAAACTTTACACAGCAGATTTATATTTAAATAAAGCAAAAAAGGTAACATTTTGGCAAAAAATATTAGGTAGGTCACATGATTAATATAATATTTGGATTATTTATAATAATAGGTATAGTATTTTCGTTTTTTACTGGTTCTTCTAACATAATATCTAACACAATTGTTAAAAGTGCATCAGATACTTTTACCATCATAACAGGACTATTTCCTTTAATGGCATTATGGTTAGGTATCATGAATATCGCATCTAAATCAGGATTGCTAACTAAATTCACTAAGTTATTAAGACCATTATTATCTTTCTTATTTCCAGAAGTACCAAAATCACATAAATCACTAGAATATATTTCGTCAAATATAATAATGAATATGTTTGGTCTAGGTAATGCGGCTACACCAGCAGGTATAAAAGCATTAAAATCATTAAAAGAATTAAATAATAATAGTGAAACAGCATCAGATAGTATGATTACATTCTTAGTACTTAATACTACAGGTTTTACCATTATACCTACAACAATACTATCATATAGATTAATGTATGGTAGTATTAATCCAAACGCGATTACTCCAATATGCATAATCGCATCATTATTAGGTACAATAGTAGGTATCATTATTAATATTATCCTAAGGAGGTTATTTAAATGGCATTCTTAGTATTAATGATAATCATATATGGATTATATAAAAAAATAAGTATATATGATGATTTCGTAGAAGGCGCGAAAGAATCATTTAGTATTATTTTAACCTTATTTCCAACCTTATTAGGAATGGTATTATGTATTAATATATTAGTTAATTCAGGTTTATTTGATTATTTATTTAAAATAATTAAAATAAGTATTATCCCAGTAGATATAATTCCACTAATGTTACTAAGACCAGTATCAGGTAGCTCAACATTAGCTATCCTTTCAAATATATTAACTAAATTTGGACCAGATAGTTATACAGGAGTACTTGCTTCTACCATGATGGGATCAACAGATACAACTATTTACTGTTTAGCTGTATATTTTGGTGCAGTAGGAATAAAAAACGCGAGATACGCTATATTAAATGGTTTACTTGCAGATGTTATGGCATTCATTATATCAATTATATTAGTTAAGTTATTATATAATTGCTTTTTCTAGATATTTAATATATACTTATTGTGGTGATTTATATGGAACGTTTACAAAAAGTTATAGCTGCTTCAGGTTACACATCTAGAAGAAAAGCAGAAGAATTAATTATCAATGGAAAAGTAAAAGTAAATGGTAAAACTATAGTAGAATTAGGTACACAAGTAGATTCTAAAGATATAATCGAAGTAGAAGGAAAAGTATTAAATAAAGAAAATAAGGAATATATTTTATTATATAAACCAAGAGGAGTAGTTACTACAACAGATGATGATAAAGGTAGAACTACAGTAATGGATTTAATTAATACAACTAAAAGATTATATCCAGTAGGTAGATTAGATTATGATACAACTGGTGTATTATTACTTACAAATGATGGTGAATTAACAAATCTATTAATCCATCCATCTTCTAATATCGAAAAAGTATATGTAGCTAAAATAGAAGGTATTTTATCAAAAGAAGATATAATTAAACTATCTAAAGGTGTAATAATAGATGGTAGAAAAACCTCTAAAGCATTAGTTAAAGTAGAAAAAGTAGATAAAAAAAATAACGTAAGCTACGTTAAATTAATCATTCATGAAGGTAGAAATCATCAAGTTAAAAAAATGTTTGAAGCAGTTGGATATCAAGTAATAAAATTAAAAAGAGAATCATTTGCTGGATTAGATTTAAAAGGATTAAAATCTGGTGAATATAGATATCTAACAATTAAAGAAGTAAAAACATTATATTCATTATGTAAAAGCAAAAAAGCAGCCTAAGCTGCTTTTTCTTCCTTTTCTTCTTTCTTTGTTTTCTTTTCTTCTACTTCTTCTTCAATACTAATAGCTTCAACAGGACACGCACCTGCAGCTTGATTAGCTAGTTCAATTTCTTCTTTTGTTTCTATGTTTTCTTTTAATGGATGAGAATAACCTGATTCATCAAAATCAAATAATTCGTTCGCGATTGATACACACGCGCCACATCCAATACATGCTTCACTTACACAAATCTTTTTCATATAAATCCTCCTATTACATTATAAGAAAAATACATAAAAAAATCAAGGAAATAGTATCTAAAAAATGATATTTATGGTATTATTATATTAGATAGTTAAGAAGGTGATTTGTATGTCAAGAATGGATCGCTACTACGAAAAACATCCTGAAGATTTAAAAAGAACACACAAGAATTCAAAACTTTATGATGAAGTATATAATAATGCAAATTATGATAATGTAGAAAACATTAATCTAAATGTAGGAAAAAGAGTAAATGTTAATGATATTAAAGAATTACTAGAAAAACGAGAACTATATAATAATGATAGAGATTATAGAATAGTAAAACCAGATAGTGCAGTTGAACAAAAAATACAATATTATGAAATAGAAGAACCATCCGCGTATGATCTTAATGAAATGATAGGCAAGGCAAAAGAAGAAAGACCAGTTGAAGAAAAAAGACGTAGTCTTGCTGATACTCAAGCATTAACATTAAAAGAATTAGTAAATAGTAAATCATACGCTGAAAAAGAATCATTAGATTCTAAAGAAGTAAGAGATCTATTAAATACAATATATGATACAAATCTTCTTAGATCAGATGATGGTGATGACCTATTAGATGGACTAAAATCAACAGGTAAGACAATAGTAAGTCCAAGTATAAAACAAGTATTAGAAGATGCAAAAAAAGAAGAAGAACCAGAAATGGATAATTCATTCTTCACATCTAGTTTAGGTTTTAAAGATGAAGACTTAAAGAATGTTAATGACACATTAAATGATTTAAAAGAGAGTAATGAAAAAACAACACAATTTTTAATAATTCTCGCGATATTATTTATAATCGCAGTAATATTTATAATAATTAAATTTGTATTTTAAAACATCGTATGATGTTTTTTAATTTTATGATAAAATAAATATGAGATGAGGTGACTAATGGAAACAAAAATAGATAGATTAGATCATCAAGGTAGAGGTATATCTTTATTAGACAAAGTAACATTTATACCTAATACATTACCAGGTGAATTAGTAGATATTGATATAATTACTAGCAAGAGTAAGTATACTATTGGTAAAGTAAATAAGTATATAAAAACTAGTGAAGACAGAATAGAACCATTATGCCCATACTATAATATTTGTGGTGGATGCGAATTAATGCACCTATCATATGAAAATGAATTAAAATACAAAGAAAATAAAATCAAAGATATTATGAATAGATACGCTAAACTAGATAATGTATCTAATATAGTTGGATGTGACGAAGAATTAAACTATAGAAATAAAGTAACATTTAAAGTAGATAAAAAAATAAGTTTATCTAAAAAAGAATCACATGAATTAGTCAATATAGATAAATGTTTGTTAATATCAGATAGAATGAATAGCTATATTAATAAACTTAATAAAATGGATTTATCAAATGTAAATGAAGTAATCATAAGAGAATCGATAGATGACATCATGATTATATTTATGTGTAATGAAGATATTAATATCGATACATCATTACTAGATTGTAATGTAGTAAAGTATTATAATAAATATGAAATATTAAAAGGTAACAATTATATTGTGGATAGAATAGGTAATTTATCATATAAAATATCTCCATCATCATTCTTCCAAGTTAATAGATATCAAGTAAAGAAATTATATGACTTAGTATTAGAAAATATTAAACCAAATAAGAATGATAAAATATTAGATTTATACTGTGGAACAGGTACAATAGGTTTATATGTATCTAACTATGTAGATGAAGTATTAGGTATAGAAATAAATGAAGAAGCTATTAAAGACGCGAATTATAATAAAGAATTAAATAATATCCACAATATATCTTTTATTGCAGGTGATAGTAAGATAATCCACAATATAAAGTTTAATCCAAACAAGATAATAGTTGATCCACCAAGAGCAGGATTAGATAAGAAAGTAATCGATGATATATTAAATATAAATCCAGAAAGAATAGTATATGTATCATGTGATCCTATTACTTTAGCTAGAGATTTAAACATCTTAAAAGAACACTATAATGTGGAAAAAATAATACCAGTTGATATGTTTCCTAGAACTTATCATGTAGAAACAGTATGTGCCTTAGAAAGGAAGTAGATTATGAGTAAGTATGTTAGAGTAATGGATGGATTAAAATCTAATGCTAGTGGGGAAGAATTTAAGCTAGATGAAGTAATTACAGCTAATGTATGGAATCCAACAGAAACTGAACCTGAAAAAATGGGAGGATTTAATTTTTCTACAGAAGATAAGATTTTAAGATATATATTTAGAGGAGATACAATTTACGATGTAATAATTCCTGATGATGCTGAAGTAATTAATGTTGATGAAGAAAAAGGAATTTACAGAGCAAACAAGATTATAGTAACAAATCCAAAAATAATAACTGAGGATATGGTTATAGATATATATAAGAAATCCACATTACCTACAAATAGATATTTTCAATGTATATACTGTCTATTATTTAGAAAATATATAAATGCTTCTAGATATATTATTAATGATATAGTTAATAAAGAAAATATTAATGAGGCAATAAAAGAATTTGAAGATTTTGCATCTAGAACAAATGGCAATACTACTGGAATATTTGATTATGATAAATTGTTTCCAGAAGCAAAAGAAATATATAAAGTATTATTAGATATAAGGGATAAATAGATATTAAATAATAAAATAACTTAAAGTAATAGTATGTGTCTTAGAAAGAAGGTAAAATGATGGATAAAAAAATAAAAGATATAATGTCATTTTATGCATTATGTAGCAAATTAAAAGATACAATAAGAAAAGGCCCACTAACATGGAATGCAAATAGAGAAAGAATTGAAAGCGTTGCAGAACATATTTATGGTGTTCAAATGTTAGCAATTTCTATCTATTATCAATTTGGATATAAACTAGATTTAAATAAAGTAATCTACATGCTAGCTATTCATGAATTAGAAGAAATAGAAATTGGAGATTTAGCATTCTATGAAACAACTAAAGAAGATAAATTAGAAAAAGGAAAGAATGCTACAGATTTCATTTTAAAAGATTTACTTGGGAAAGAGGAAATATCTAATTTATTAGATGAATACAACGAAAGAAAAACAGAAGAGGCTATATTTGCATATCACTGTGATAAATTAGAATGTGATGTTCAAATGAAGTTATACGATCAAGAAGGATGTTTTGATTTAAATAATCAACCTAATAATCCAATTATTGATTTACCTAGTGTTAAGAAAGTACTAGATAGTGAAAGTAGTATTTCAAATGCATGGATTGAATTTGATAGAAGTAAATTCGAAGATGATCCTGTATTTATTGAAATTATAAATTGGTTAAAAGATAACAACATATAGAAATAACTTAGCACTGACACTGATACAACCCATGTAGAAACAGTATGTGTCTTAGAAAGGAAAAATTAATATGAATTATAATTGTTCAAATTGCTTAAATGTTCAATATGATTTACTAAAGGGTATGTTTTTTGATACTAAAGAAGAAACTGCTAATTATGTTTTATGTTCATCAAAAATAATGGATGATTATTTCTGGAATTTAGCGTATTTAAAAAATAAGATAGATAATAATATTTTATTAGAAATAGAAAATAAATTTAAAATAATAAATCGTACACCATCTATGTATATCGGTAAAAATGATAGCTCTTTTAATGATAATAAAAAGTTCTTATTAGATAATGGTTACCAATTAATTGATACCGGTGTATTTATGATATTAAATGATTACAAAAATATTGATATTAAATTAAATATAAAAGTTGTAGAAACAGAAAATGAATATAATGATTTTATGAAAGTACTTTCATCTGCGTATAATGATAATGTAGAAAATCCTGATGAAAATGTATATGAAGGTGCAGTTACTAAATGTTATTATGACGCTATAAAAAACTCAATAGGTAATGGTAAAACGTATCATATTATTGGTTATAATGAAGATAATATTCCAGTTAGTGTTGCAACCCTAAATATTAATAATGGTATTGGTGGAATAAATAATGTTGGAACTAGACAAGGATATTGGAATAAAGGATATAGTAAGCAAGTTTTATCATATTTAATAAATCTTTTTAAAGAAAAAGGTGGAAATGATTTATTGCTATGTACTGAATATCAAAGTAAGAATCAAACATATTATGAAAAACTTGGATTTAAAGAGATATATGTTATGGAACAATTTATGAAATAACATGTTTTCCATATCTATACTAAATGTATATTAGAAAGGAAAAAGCTATGAAGTTAAGTGAATTGGAAGTAGAATCTTTTAAAGTTGGTGAACCTGCTAATACAATATATGATGATTCATTAATAACTGATGTCGTATTTGAAGGAATTAGTGATAGCTTAAAAAATAATAAATGGTGTGTTGTATTTGGAAATAGTGTTCAAGTTGATGAAAGAGTAAAAACTGTAATCGAAAAATATAACGAAGGTAGATTTGAAAAAATAATACTATGTGGCGGAACAGGTGGAATAAGTAATTCTGCTAATACCAGTGAATCTGAAGCAAGTAGATATAAGAAAAAATTAATAGCAGCCGGAATACCAGAGTCATGCATATATTTAGATGAACAATCTCAAAATACTTTTGAAAACATAACTAATGCGATGAATATAATTATTAGTGAAGATGATATTGTTGATTCTTTATCTATTATTACAAGTGAGTATCATTTAAAAAGATGTTATCTTGCATTCGCAAAAATGTATCCTCATGTAACAGTTACAACTATCCCAGCGTATGATGGATATTCTGATAAAGATAATTGGTTTGATAGTAGTAATGAGTGGGATACAGGCAGATGTATGGTAACTTGGGAAAGAAATTTACTTACTAAATATGCAAAAGATAATAAAATAGCTGATTGTGATATAAAACAAGAAAAAACAAAAATAAATCTATAGTGATTTATACTATACAATCAAATAGGGGGAAAATATGATTTATACAGGTAGTTATAGTAAATGTAAAAGTGGTAACTTAATATCTATATCAGGTGATCATGGAAAAAAAGCTAATTTTAATGGTAAATTTATTCGTGAATTCGCACCTAAATTATCATTTTGGAAAATTTGGGAAGAAAATATCGGAAAAATTGATGTATATGAAAATACTAAGTTTTATATAAGAGAATACTATAAACAAGTATTAATTAATATAGATATAGAATCACTTCTTAGTGGAGAAATAGACCCGATTTTATTATGCTATGAAGATTCTAATGATTTCTGTCATAGACATGTTTTAGCGGAATATATTGAACTTAAATATGGTATTAAAGTAGATGAAATAGAAATAGATGAATATGGTAATATTACTCATAAAGAAAGACCAAAATATATTAAAGAAATACTAATTGATGTTATAAAAGAAGAAGGATTAGAAGAATTATCTGGACCTAAATGTTCTGATAAACATATGGTAATAAATAGAAATATTGTATAATTAAATATAGAGGTGATAATATGAAAAATAAATTATTATTAGGAATTATTTTAATAATTTATATAATAGTACCAATATTGATATTATTATTCCTATATTTATATAATATTAAATTTTATTTATTGACTTTCATAGGAATAATTATCTACACATTAATGAGATTTAATAAAGTTTCAAATAAAGAATTAGGAATAACTAAAGAAAACTTATTTAAATCAATAAAAAGAAACATATTAATAATTATATTAATGATAATTTTAATATTTGTATTAAAACTATTGCATATAGATAAATATAATCCTAACGAAACATTAATATTTTATTTATTCTATATTTTCATATCTTGTCCAATACAGGAATTCCTATATAGAGGAGTATTTGGATACTTTGATTTAAATACTAAACATAAATATTTATGGATTATCATTTCTAGTCTATGTTATGCTTTTGTACATATCATTTATAAAGATGTATTAACTTGTGTATTAACATTTATGATTGGTATTATATGGTATATGATATATAGAAAAGATTATAACCTATGCGGTGTAACATTAAGTCATATTATATTAGGAATAGCTACTATTGCGTTAGGGATAGTTAATTAGGAGAAGTATTATGGGTATAAAAGAATATGATAATAATAAACTAATTGAATTCTACTTTTCAAACGGATTAGAATTTAATGATTTAAAAAAGTATTTTGGAGTTAATACAAAATCATATGTTATTTCAGAAAATGGTAAAATAGTAGGTGCAATATCAATTTCTAAATATAAAGATAAAAACTTTATTGAAGCTATCGCGGTTGATAAAAAATATCGAAATAAAGGTAATGGTAAAAAACTCCTTGATAAAGTTTTATCCTTATTAGATTCACCAATATATACTATTTCTAAAAATGATAAATTCTATTTAAATAATGGATTCAAATATACTGATGAGGATATAATAGATAATAACTGTAAGAAATGTAATAAATATGGTAAAACCTGTTTTCCAAAAACAATGAAATATGAATAATATATTATTGAATTTATAAGCCATATTATGTATAATAGTTGCATCAAAAAGGAGTATTTATGAAAAACTACAAGAAATATATATTTGATTTAGACTATACTTTATTAATACCTAATTGGTCTAGGGAAGATGATTACTTTAAAAAGAATGTTGCTATTGAAGAACAAGAAGAGTTTTTTAAACAAAAGCAAGATATAATCAATAGCTATGAAGCAAAATATCCTAAATATGATTATAATTCATTAAGTAAACACTTTGAAAATTATGGTTTCCATCTTAGTGAAGATGTTATTAAAAGTTGGGTAAATTTTAATGGTGCGACCATAAAAGATGAAATACCAGATGGTGTAATAGACTTATTTAACCACTTAAAGAAACAAAAAAAGGATATAGTAATTCTTACTTATTGGTTTGAGAAAATGCAAATGCCTAGACTACAAAGAACAGGTCTAGCTGGTTATATAGATAAATTAGTTACTGGTGAAGACGCGATGAAACCAAGTATAGAATCATTCAATATCGCGATTGGTGATACAAAAAAAGAAGATTGTATAATGATAGGTGATAGCTACGAAAAAGATATCCAAGGCGCTATTAATGCAGGTATAGATTATTACCACATAGATGATGAACATAGTATAAGAGATTTATACGAAATGATTAAAATTATTCCAGAAGAACCAGGAGTAGAAAAAAGAATCTAGAACGAAAGGAATATATTTATATTCCTTTTTATTGTTGATAACCATTTTGGTTTTACTACAAAGAATCTTTTATACTATAATAGATTTAGTTTAGAAGGTATGCGAAATTGTAAATAATGAATTAAAGAAATATATTGAACAACTAAAAAAGAATAATATCATATAGCTAAATATAAAAATGGAGTATATCCATTTTTTTCTTTATATTTTCTTGAAATGAGATTAAATATATTTTATAATGAATATAGTATGGAGGTAGTAAATGAAGTTTGATAATTATATAAAAGATAATCGCGATAAAAAAATTAATATCTATTTCGATATTGATGGTGTAATTGCAGAATATGATGTTGGTAATTTTGATTATAATACAATAAGACCAATGAAAAGTAGTATTAAAAGAATAGAAGAATTAATAAAACAAAATAACATCAACGTAGAATTATTATCAATATGTAAGAATAATAAAGTAGTAGAAGAAAAATATGTGTGGCTAAAAGAATACATGCCATTTTTCAATTTAGATAAAGCAAACCTAATATCTAAAGAAGAATATCCAGATATATCTTCACAAGAATTAAAAAGCAAATATTTAAGTGAACATACTAACAATGATGATATCAATATACTAGTAGATGACG
>JAEEGK010028010.1_pt1 | contig 11336 bp, 11 predicted proteins | sample 8958771 | NCBI WGS metagenome assembly JAEEGK01 (sample SAMN16246547, study PRJNA631951) | gut metagenome | biome: gut microbiome; feature: rumen; material: SC-attached | host: Bos | place: Iran: Karaj | collected 2018-10 | reverse complement strand
GATAATCGGCAGGATTTATTCAGCAGCGACGGTGCAGACAAAAGCTGCGAACAGCAGCGTCATACATAGCTGCTGCACATTCTCTTTCCCGCCTCCCGGAGGCAAAATGCCTGCACGGGCTCCGTGCGAATTCTGATTTATCGCAAGTACACTTTTCTTAAAAGGGAAATCCTGAAAACAAAACGCCCCCGATACGCGGTTGTATCGGGGGCATACTGTTTACCGTTTCTTTGAAGTTGTCGCTGCGGCAGCGGTCGTTTCCGTGGTATCGGTCACATCTGCGGTATCGGTGGTATCCGTTGTTGTCTCCGGCACCGGATCCGGCGGCAGCAGCGCAATGTCATGCTGCTGCGTGCAGAACTGCCAGAGATATGCCGCATAGCCCTTCGGCGCGAAATGAATGCCGTCGCCGCTCTGATACTCCGCCTTCAGTGCATTCCACTGATTCTTCAGCTCCGGCGTCACATCCACATAATGACACAGCGGAGAGGCATCTGCGTATTCCTTCAGCGCCGCATTGTATTCATCGACCTTCGCATTCGTTGTGAACGAGATGCCCGCCATCACCGGCGTCGTCGGCACAACGATCAGCCTTGCATGCGGCAGAACCTCCCGCACAGCCGTCAGCACGGTCTCATAATTCTCGCAGTATTTCTCCTTTGAGGTCATGTGCAGGTCATTCAGCCCGAAGGCGAAGGATACATACTGCGGGTGCAGCATTTTCAGCGCTTCAAGGAGACTGACATCCTTCCCCTTGACCGTGAACTCCTGCTCAAGCACATTGCGGATGCCGATGCCGCCGTGCGCGAGGACATGATCCGCAGGAACAATGCCGTAGGTCTTGAGCCCGAGCGTGATGCTGTCGCCGATAAAGACCGTGTCGCTCAGAAGATCGTCTGCATCCTCCGGGAATTCATAGACGCGGATTGTGCTGTCAAGCTCCACATCGGAGAGCACACGCGGCAGCGTGGGATAGGTCGTGAAGGTCGTTTCCGTTGTCGATTCGGTCGTGGTCTCCGTCGTCGTGGTAACTGTGGTCGTTGTTGTTGTCGTGGTTGTGGTGGTGGTTGTCGTCGTCGTCACAGGAAGTGTGGTCTCAGGCAGGGAAACGGTCGTTGTAACAGTTGTTTCGGCAGGCAGAGAGGAATCTCCCTCCGCCGATGGCTCCGCCCTGCCCCCGCCCAGAAGAATCGCGCCGACAAGCAGAACCTCCGCTGCGATTCCGATGAGCATTCCCGTGCCGTCTGAACAGTGCATGTCTTTGTTTCACTCCCGTCATCTGATAATCATACTATATTTATTCCGGGCTGCCGGAATCGTCGTCGAGTTCGTCAAGCTGGATAAACCGCTGCTCATAGGGGCTTTCCGGCTCCTGCGGCATCTCCGTATCCGGCTCCATGTCAAGATCGGTGACACCGAGCTGTGCCGAAAGGAATTCCGCGGTGATCTGCCCTCTTCTGCCGCGGTCCTGCAAGCGTTCCTTCACAACGCGCTTTGTGATCTGATACACCAGCGCGAAGACCGGGACGCCGAGAATCAGCCCCGGAACACCGAAGAGCCCGCCGCCGAGCAGACAGGCGAACAGCTCCCAGAATGCCGGCAGACCGATCGAGCTGCCGACGATACGCGGGTCGATCAGATTCGCGTCGATCTGCTGGAGCACAACGATAAAGATCAGGAAATACAGCGCCTTCGCCGGGGATTCCATCAGGAGCAGCAGAATGCACGGGATCGCGCCGAAGATCGGTCCGAAATACGGGATCATGTTCGTCACGCCGATGATGACCGCGATCAGTGTCGCATAGGGCATGCCCATGATCTTGTTGCTCATGAAGCAGATGGCGCCGATCAGCAGCGAGTCGATCATCTTGCCGAGAATCGCCGTGCCGAAGATCTTGTTTGCGTTGGTCATCTCCTCGTCGATGCGCTCCGCAGCAGTCTGCGGCGCAACGGCATAGAGAATCTGCTTCCACTGCCGCAGGAAACGCTCCTTGCTGATCAGCAGATAGACTGTGATGACAAAGCCGACCACGACGTCATAGACAAAGCCGAATGTGCCCGCTGCGCCGGATGCCAGCACGGAAAGAATCTTCTGCGTGATGTCAACCGTATCGACCTGCCCTGTGCCGAGCTCCGAGGCGGAGATGCGCTCAATCAGCTCGTTGATATATTTCGTCAGGGTGCTGTTATTGTGCAGAAAGCTGTCCACCCACGCAGTGAGATTGTCGATGTATTCCGGCAGCTTGTCGATAAAGGTCGAGATGCCGTCCACAACCTGCGAGAAGGTCGAGACCGCCAGCAGGACGACCGACCCTGCAAAGAGCAGCACCGCGAGAAAGGAGCCGAGCACACGCGGCATGGCGCGCAGCTTCTCATGCTTTGCGATTGTCTTTGCAAACATCCGCTTGAATCTGCGCTCTAAAAATTCCATCGCCGGATTCAGGAGATAGGCAAACAGAACGCCGGTCAGCACAGGCCCCAGCGCGGAGAGAATCTTGCCGAGGAATCCGACCACCGAGGAGATATTGATAAATGCGAAGGTCACGGCGATGCAGCCGCTCAGCACAAGGAACAGCGTGACAGGCCGCATCTGTGCCAGCACGATCGGTTCACGTTTCGGGCGCTTCATACTGCCCATCGTCCTGTCCCCCTTTTCGGTTTATTCGTTCGGGTGATCTTCCGTTTCCTGCGTTCCGTCCTCTGCGCCGCCCAGCAGCGTGCTGCTGTCATAGCGCTCATAGGGGTCTTCTGTACCGGCAAGCATGCTGGTATAGTTCATGTCATATTCCTCCTCCGGAGCGGGAACATCCGCCTTGCCGGAAGCTGCCCCTTTTCTGCGCCGGAGCGAGATGACGGTCACGGCGGCAAAGAGCAGAAGCAGCGCCGCGATCACGAGAATCAGAACAAGTGTTCCGTTCAGACCGTCCGTGCGGAAGCGCACACCGGCATCGGAGGCATATTTCTTCGCTGCGGAGCCGGAGCTGCCGCGCAGTGTGAAATCCTCCTGCACGATCACGCCGTCGGTGTTCTCGGAATCGGGATCGGAGCGGAAGCCGAATGCCGTGTCGCCGATCTCAGTCACACTGTCCGGGACCGTGACCTCATGCAGCCCTGTGCAGCCGAAGAACGCCGCACTGCCGATCGTTTTCACGCTGTCCGGAATGCGCACGGATGTGAGCCCGGTGCAGCGGTAGAAGGCATATTCGCCGATCTCGGTCACGGTGTCGGGAATGACAACCGAGGTGAGCGCGGTCTCCGCAAAGAGCGTTCCCGCAATGGCTGTGAGCCCCTTCGGGAAGGTGAACTGCGCAAGGCTCTTGCAGCCGGAGAAGGCGCCCTCGCCGAGCGAGCTGACAGATTCCGGCAGACGGATCTCCTTCAGGTCTGCCGCGCCGGAAAAGGCATATGCCGAAATGACCGTCACGCCGTCGGGGACGGTGTAGCTGCTCCCCTCCCTTGCCGCCGGATAAAGCATCAGGCGGCTGCCGTCATTCGTAAGCAGTGCGCCGTCATCCTCGACCTTGAAGGCGGGATCGGAAGCTGTGCCGCGGAGAGAAATCTGCTCCACGCCGCTGCATGAAACAAACGCATAATCGCTGATTTCGGTAATTGACGCCGGGAGCTCTGCCGCACGCAGCGCATCGCAGCGCACAAACGCCATATCGCCGATGCTTGTCACGCTGTCCGGGATGAAAACCGATTCCAGCGCGGCATCATAATAGAACGCATATTCGGGGATTGCCGCAACGCCCTCCGGGATCGCAAGGGATGCGAGCGAGAAGCAGCAGGAGAAGGCATGCGGTCCGATCTCGCGGACGGAATCCGGCAGCGTCAGCTCCCGCAGAAGTCCGCAGTAATAGAATGCGCCGTCACCGACGGTCTCCAGCGCATCGCCGAGCGAGATCTTCTCCAGCCCGATGCACTCGGAAAAAGCGCCTGTCTCCAGCGTTTTCACGCCGCCGTCGATCGTGACCTCCCGCAGGTTTTTGCATTTGGAAAAGGCATATTCGCCGATCGCAAGAATCGGATATGCGCCGATTTTGTCCGGGATATGCACCGTGACAAGTCCTTCATCCGCGCCGACGATCTTCACGCCGTCCCCGGTTCTCTCATAGGTCAGCGCGTCATCGGAGAAGGTCTCGGGGGCGTCATCCGCAAAGACAGGGAACGCCGCAAGCGAAGCCGCGCTCAGGAGCATGCCCGCGCAGACCGCGGACAGAAGCCGTGTCAGTCTCATGGCTGTAACCTCCCCGCCGCGTCAGTCCTGCTTGTCCTGCTTCTTGCCGCGCAGCAGCGAGCGGATGAAGATGACAGCGATCGCGAGCAATGCAGCGCAGCAGGCAATCACGCCGATCAGTCTGCCGGTGCCGAGACCGGATGCCGCAGCCGCGGTTGTCACGGTCGTGGTCTCCGCCTCATTGCTGTCATCGGATGCAGCCGCGGTCGTTTCCTCCGCAGAAACAGGCTGGAAGAGGAATGCGCCGCCGTTTTCTTCATCCTCCGCGTAATCCTGCGCAGCCGAGCCGGCTGTGCCGTAAATGATAAAATCCTTGACCGCCGTAAGCGTGCCCTCCGCATTCAGGTTATAGCCGAATGCGGAATAGCCGATGGACATAACGGACCGAGGAATCGTAATCTCCTTGAGACCGGTCTCAGCAAAGGCGCCCTCGCCGACATAGGTCAGCTTGGAGGGCAGATCGACCGACTGGAGCGTTGTGCGCGCAAAGGCACCGTCGCCGATGGAAATGAGCGACTCCGGCAGATGCACGGTGCTGAGGCTTTCGCAGCTCAGGAAGGTGTAATTTTCGATTTCCTCGACGCCCTCCGGGATGGTAATTTCCATCAGTCTGGCGCAGCCTGTGAATGCGCCCTCACCGATCGCCTTCAGCCCCTCGGGGAGCGTGATCTTCTGGAGCAGCGCACAGTCCGCAAATGCCGAATTGCCGATATCCGCAACGCCGTCCGGCACGGTGATCTCCTCCGGGCGTCTGCCGATGGGATAGCGCACGAGATAGGTCTGATCCTGCGCATAGAGCACGCCGTCCACGGATTCGTAATACTCGCTGCCCTCCGCCACACGGAATTCCGTCAGGCTGCTGCATGCGGCAAAGGCATATTTGCCGAGATCCTGCAAGGACGCCGGGATCGTGACCGCCTGAATCTCGGTATTATTGAGAAACGCACGCTCGCCGAGCGTCACGACAGGCATGCCCTCAAGCTCCTCGGGGATGACAACCTCGGAAGCACTACCGTTGTAATCCTCGATGCAGACGGCTTTGACGGATTCATCCGACTGCATCACAAGGACAGAGTAGGTATAATCGCCGCTTGTGTAGGTCGGGATCTCGGCCTCGCTGCTCTCCTCCTCGAGTGCGGCACAGGGCAGCGCGGTACATGCCGCAAGCAGGGCGGCAAGGGATAAGGTGCGCAGAAGCGCGGTTTTCTTCCAAAGAGACATGTGGGTTCCTCTCCTTCTTTGCGGCTGCATCTGCGCCGCGGATGAAACGGGACAGCATCAGCGGCTTCTCCCGTGCGAAAATTTCCATTTCCCGCTGCATCTCTGCATTCTGCCGTTCTTTCTTTCGGCAAAGTGCGCCCGGTGCAGCCTGCGGATCTTCCCGATCCCTGTCTCTGCCGGCGGCTTCCGCAGACAGATACTTATATTATATCATATTCTGACGAAAAAGGCAATGGGCGCAGCGCAAAAATTCCGGCAAAAGGCGCCGCCCGGTGACGCATTTGCTTGCATCGCGGGAAAAAAAGTGCAATTTTCTGTCATTTCTGATAAAAATTGACGAATCTGAAAAAAGGGCTTGATTTTTTTTCCGAATTGTGATACAATAGATGCTGTTGACAAGTCTGTAAAGGAGGTGCCGGCTATGGCAAAATGTGAAATCTGCGGCAAGGGCGTTACGTTTGGTATCAAGGTCTCTCACTCTCACCGTCGTACCAACCGTACCTGGAAGCCCAATGTTCAGCGCGTCAAGGCGATCGTGAAGGGTACTCCGTGCCACATCTACGTTTGCTCCAGATGCCTCCGCTCGGGTAAGGTACAGCGCGCAAACGGCTGATTTTGATTGACACATGACATGAGGCGTATCCGTGAAAGCGGATACGCCTTTGTTATATATCGGAGGTGACAATATGGCAGTGCTGCTCAGTGCGAATGACATTGAGGGCTTCATCGCGGCTGTGATCGCGGTCGGGCTCTGTCTGCTCGGCATTCTGTTCGCGGTGCAGAATGCGAAACGGTCGGTCTTTTACAGTATATGGAACACCCGGTTTCACCGCGCAAGGATCACCTTCACCGACTCCTACGAAACAGATGTTTATATCAGATGGAAGCGCGTGACCGGCCGTGTATACAGTGTGCATGTCGAATGGACAGACAGACAGGGCGAAATGCAGGAGGCTGTCATTGAGACGCAGAACCCCCTGCTCGGGAAATACTGTCAGCACGCAGAGACCGTTCTGATCGCGGAGGTGCAGCAGCGGACAAAGAAACAGCGGAAGCGCCGTGCGCCGAACCCGGACGGTGCCGCGCTGAAAACGGATACACCGAAGGAAGCTCCGCTGAAAACGGCGTTCCGGCAATATTTCGGCATACGCAAAGATGAGCCGCTCGCGGCGCCCGTGCCGGAGCATGAGATCATGTTCTTTGCGCAGTGGCGCTGGCACAAGCTCTGGTCGCTGTTCTATGCGCTGATGCTGCTGCCGATCGTGCTGCTGCTGGCGGTTCTGATCCTTGCCTTTGTGATCATGCCGATCCTGAATGCGCTGGGATACAAGGATCCGAGCGATTTTATTCAGCATCTGCGGGGCGGGGCGTAACTGCCCGTCCCCTCTGTCCTTCGGACATCTCCCCACCCCGTGGGGAGTCACCCCCGCTGGCATGATTCTCAAGTCATCTGACTATCCCGTTCCCGGCAACGCACCGGTGACGCTGCTGTTCGCAGCTATTGCAGTAAATGCTTTGAAGGATGCCGGTGCAGACAGAAGCCGCGAGCAGCGGCGTCATACCTTGCCGCTGCACATTCTCTGCCGCGCCTCCCAGAGGCGGGGAGCCCCCGCGGGCATGATTCTCAAGTCGGCTGACTATCCCGCTCCCGTCTGCTCTGCGGTGACGGAGAGGTCAAGGCAGCTGCGGTCACGCCGAACCCCTCAGTCGCTTCGCGACAGCTCCCCTGTTAGGGGAGCCGAGAAACGGAGCCAACGGGAAATATATTCATGCAGACAAAAGCCGCGAGCAGCGGCGTCATTTTTAGCTGATGAGCGCTCTCTGCCGCGCCTCCCAGAGGCAAAACGCCTGCATGGGCTCCGTGCCCGAAAAAAACGGGCGGCTCATCCGTCATAGATGCAGAGGAGGGAGGTGCCCGCTATGCAGAATACTCAGCTCCGTGCTGTTCTCGCTGCCGTGCGCGCAGGCAGTGAGGACGCCTTCGATCAGCTCTATGACGCACTCAGCACCCCGGTCTATACCATTGCGCTGCGCATCACCGGCAGCCGCACTGCCGCCGAGGATCTCGCACAGGAGGTCTTTCTCCGGCTCTGGCAGTCGCCGCCCGATGAAGCCGTCCGCAATCCGCGTGCATTCATCTTTCAGACCGTCCATAATCTTGCGGTCGATCACCTGCGAAAGCAGCACACCGAGCCGCTGCCCGATACCCTTGCGGATCCGGGCGACCCCATCGGCGATATGCTCCTGCGCGAGACCCTGCGCCGCGCCATGCTGACGCTCACCCCGGAAGAACGCGAGACCGTCTCGCTGCACATCGACGCCGAGCTGCGGTTTCATGAGATCGCGGCGCTCACAGGCTGCTCCCTTTCCTCAGTCTACCGAACCTACAAGCGGGCGCTCAAAAAGCTGCGCACCGCCCTGCAAACGGATGAAAGGAGCGATGAGATATGAAGCTCAGAAATCTCGTATTCCCTGTGATTTTCTGCATGTGGATGCCAAACATGCCCGCCTTCGCAAGCGGTGAGTACAGGGACATCACGGCACTGCGCGAAGCGTGGTACAGCGAAAACGCGGCGACTGCCGCCGAACAGGGCTGGTATCCTGACGGCGTCTGCGGCATCTGGCTCGATCGCCGCGTCTATATCGGCATCACCGATGATGCCCGCGGGGAAGCCGCAAAGGCGGAGATTCTGGATTCCCTGCAATACAGCGACAATCTTGTGTTTGTCACACAGCGATACACCCAGCGCGAGCTCACGGAGATCATGCGCACCGTCGGCGAAGAAACGGCGGCGGACAGCATCCGGGGCGTCAGTCTGCTCACGCTCAACGAACAATGCGACTGCGTGGAAATCGGCGTGGCCGATCATCCCTCGCCGGAGCTGCAAAGCTACATGGACTCCTGCACGGAACGCTGGGGCAATGCCGTCATGTTCACCGTCGGTGCGGCGGTGTATTCATCCGATCTGCATGTCGGCGGGCAGCCTCATGCGGAGATCGGCGCTTCCGGCGCAGGTCCGATCTATGAAGCCAAAAAGCCGCGTGAATCCGCAAAAATCGGAATCATCTGCGCGGCGGGTCTCCTGCTCTTTGCAGCCTGCGGCATCCTGCTGCTCAGACGGACCCGTGCGGCAGCGACGGCATCCGGCGGAGAAATTCCGCTGCATGTGAATGACCCCGCGGCGCTCCTGCGGCAGACAGCAGAGAAGCCGCCCGCAGAACTGAAATCCCGCATCAGACATGCGATCACAGAAACACGGAGGTAACCACCTATGCCCGACAAGCTGATTCTGCAAATTCCTGCGAAGATCAATCTCTCGCTCGATATTACCGGAAAGCGCGCAGACGGCTATCACACGCTGCGCAGTGTCTTTCAGGCAATCGGCATCTATGACACGCTCGCGCTCACAAAAGCAGACGCAGATACGCCCTTTTCGCTGACATGCGCCGACCCTGCCGTCCCCTGCGATGCGCGGAATCTCGTCTGGAAGGCGGCTGCGGCGCTCCTCGGCGACACACCGAAGGGGCTCACGGCGCATCTTGAAAAGCATATCCCCTCGCAGGCGGGCATGGGCGGCGGCAGCGCGGACTGTGCCGCGGCGCTGCTCGGTATCCGGCAGATGCTCTGCCCTGATGTGACCGATGCGGAGCTGCACGCGATTGCGGCAAGGCTCGGCGCGGATGTGGCATTTTTCCTCTGCGGCGGCACGGCGCTCTGTGAGGGCATCGGCGATCAGCTCACACCCATCGCCTGCCCCGGCGGCTTCCCGGAGCGGTATGTCGTAATGGCAAAGGGCACAGAGGGCGTATCGACTCCGGCGGGCTACCGCGCACTGGATGCACTTCCGGCACTCCCTCCCCCCGATACGGACGCGGTGCTCGCGCATCTCGCAGACAGCGACCCGATGGGGCTCTTTTCCGTCTGCGGCAATATGTTTGACGCGGTGACCGATCTGCCGGAGGTGCAGCAGATCCGAAAGATCCTGCGCGAAAACGGCGCCAGACCCGTGCTTTCGGGCAGCGGTGCGGCGGTCTTCGGCGGCTGCCGTGACAAAGCACATGCAGAATCCTGCGCGGCGGCGATCCGTGCGGCGGGGATTCCCTTTGCGGCTGTCTGCCCGCTCCTGCCGGGCGGCATCACGGTCACGGCGGAAGGCTGATTCCCGTGCAGCGGTTCACGCACGCATCCATATCACGAAAAAGCCCGGTGTAAGCTCTGCGCCGGGCTTGACATTCTGCGAAAATTGCTGTATACTATATAAGTATTGATTTTTGTCTCAGAGAGGATGGTATACACATGAAAATGGACGAGCAGATCCGGTCTATGCGGGAACAGATTGAAGCCGCTGCCGCCGCGATCACCGATTCCAGAGAGATGCATCAGCTTCGCAAGCAGTATCTCGACAACAAGACCGGTCTCATCTCCGCGCTGATGAAGAATATGCGTGATCTGAGCCCCGAGGAGCGTCCGGCGTTCGGCAAGATCGTCAATGAGCTCAAGACCTGGGCACTCGAATTCTTTACCGCGCAGGATGCACGCCTGAAGGCTGCCGAGCTCGCCGCGAAGAATGCCTCCGAGCAGATTGACGTCACGATGCCTGCTTCCGCACACTGCTGCGGCGCACTGCATCCGAATACGCTCATCGCAAATGAGCTGATCGACATTTTCGCGGGCATGGGCTTCACGGTCTTTGAAGGCCCCGAGATCGAAAACGATTACTATAACTTCACCGCGCTCAACACGCCGAAGGATCATCCGGCGCGTGATATGCAGGATACCTTCTATGTCTCGCCGGAGCTGCTGCTCAGAACGCAGACCTCCGCAGGACAGATCCGCGTGATGGAGAACACCAAGCCCCCGATCAAGATTCTGTCGCCCGGCAAGGTCTTCCGCTCCGATGACGACGCGACCCATTCGCCGATGTTCTCGCAGATGGAGGGTCTCGTGGTCGATAAGGGCATCACGCTCTGCGATTTGCAGGGCATGCTCGATGTCTTCGCGGCGCGTGTCTTCGGCGAAGGTGTCCGCACCAGACTGCGCCCGTCCTATTTCCCGTTCACGGAGCCCTCTGTCGAGGTCGATGTGAGCTGCTTCTCCTGCGGCGGCAAGGGCTGCCGTCTCTGCAAGGATACCGGCTGGATCGAGGTGCTCGGTGCCGGTATGGTCAACCGCAAGGTGCTCGAAAACTGCGGCATTGATCCCGATGTCTACACCGGCTTTGCATTCGGCATGGGCATCGAGCGCATTGCCATGCTCAAATACGGCATCCCGAATATCAAGATGCTGTTTGAATCCGATGTGCGCGTGCTGACGCAGTTCAGAGGATAAGCGGAAAGGAGAAGAAAGCTATGATCGTACCGCTGAGTTGGCTGAAAGAATATGTTGAGATTGATGTGACGCCGCAGGAGCTGGAAACAAAGCTCTTTGACTGCGGCTTTGAAGTGGAAACGCTGACGGAGGTCGGCGGCGAGATCTCCGGCGTGGTCGTCGGCAAGGTGCTCTCGCTTGAGCCGATCCCTGAGACACACCTGCATGTGTGCCAGGTGGACTGCGGGCAGCACGGCACCTTCCAGATCTGCTGCGGCGCAGACAATGTGCAGGCCGGCGGCAAATATCCCGTCGCGCTCGTCGGCGCACAGGTCTATGCAACTGCAAAGGATCATGTGACGGTTGAGGGCACAATGAAGATCAAGAAGGGCAAGCTCCGCGGCTTTGAGTCGTTCGGTATGCTCTGCTCCGGCATCGAGATCGGTCTGAACGATGACCTTTACCCGGGCGCAGAATACTGCGGTCTGCTCGTGCTGCCGGAGGATGCCGAGATCGGCGCCGATGTGAAGCCGATCGTCGGGCTGGATGACTGGCTCTTCGATATTTCCA
>JAEEGK010028009.1_pt1 | contig 11337 bp, 9 predicted proteins | sample 8958771 | NCBI WGS metagenome assembly JAEEGK01 (sample SAMN16246547, study PRJNA631951) | gut metagenome | biome: gut microbiome; feature: rumen; material: SC-attached | host: Bos | place: Iran: Karaj | collected 2018-10 | reverse complement strand
ACCATTCGCCAAGAATTTGAGGGTCATCCAATTCCTCCAGCAGCGCATGGATCCGCTTCATCTGTACTTCAAACTCCTGAAATTTACACCCCGCATATAGACCATAGCACAATCTAAGCAGCGACAGGGGATACTTCTTTTGAATGTCCCTCGGGCAGCGGCGCAGTACTGTTTCCGCCAGTTCTGCGTAAGAAATGCCATCAAAGCTCTCCGTGATGAGGCATACCAGATTGCAGGAAAGGATGCTCTCATCATCATCCGCATGGAAAAAGCAGTTGACTGCCGCGCGGTTCATGCCATTTTTCTGGTAAACCCTGCCGGCGTTTCGATATACCTCCCTGCGAAAATCCTCGTCCGTCTGCGCGAGGCGATTCCGCAGGAATCGCAGCATAATCTCATGAGGATAGAGCTCTCTGCGCGCCTCTTGATAACGAATGAGGGGAACCCTATGGATTAATTGCCGAAGTTCATCCCGCTGGAAGTCCTCAGGCGGCAACAGCTTCTCCACAATCGTTTCTGATAGTTTGTCAAAAAGGCAAAGTCGAAGCAAGATCTCCTGTGTGCCCTCCGACAAACGCTTCCAAAACAGAGAAAACAAGAGATCCTCAATATCCTGAATCCCCTCCTGCGGCCGATTTTGCAGATCACTTTCCAAGCATAGGGCAACGGCCGCCGCCCAGCCATCCGTCTTTTTACAGATCTCCCTGATTTTTTCCCTGCTCACCTCCGCGCCCATCTGCTTCGCAAAGGCATCCACGTCACGCTCATTCAGCATAAGGTCACGCCCACGGAAATAGCAGATAGAGCCCTCCAGGGAGGACAAAACGCTTCGATGGCGTCCAAAATTCTGGGAAATAAAAATGGTACGAAGGCCATCCTGACGGCGCTTTGCCAGGCTGTCTAAAACCTGTGGCTGCCAATTGGCCTGTGCAAACTGAAAATTATCGAACACTAAAGTGAGCGGCTCATCCACCTTGAGCTCCATCAAAATTTTTGCCGCCTGCTCCGCATTGCTTCGGTTGAGATACCCCAAATCCTGAAGCTTTCCCGCCGTGATTTCGTCCACAAGATTGATCTGGCGAATGAACCACCGAAAGCTACTGTCAGGAATGCTTTCCACGGCAGTATACCAGTAAACAGGCTCCTTTCTGCCGTCTAAAATCCGATGGACGGCCGTGGTTTTCCCATACCCCGCAGGCGCCTCCAAAACGGAAAGCGAGCAATCTAAAATGTGCTCAAGCTTATTCATTAATTCCTCTGAAAAGTAAAATTGTTCCATGCATTTTCCCTACACAAATGCTTGATTTTGCCAAAAACCCACCGTTTTTATTCTAGCAAAAATTCGCCACGGATCCAACATTCTCATAAATTTTGCCAGGGAACCATTCTAATTCTTGATTTTTATTGGAAGTATGGTATGATGTAGAAGGAAAAACTGCTTACGAAACAATAAGGTCCTGATCAAAACCTTGTGAGTGGTTTTGATCAAAAACTATGAAAAAGCACTTATGAACTGTTAAAAAGTTAGGAGAATCCCCTTATGGAAACGATATTTCTTCTTGGAGCAGGACTGTTGATCATTATTTTTGCGGTTGTCATTTCCGTGGTAAGCTCCGTCGTCAGTGCCATCGCGGCAGATCAGGACGAAGCTGATGATTAAAAAGGATGGATTGTCGCACGTCAAATGCGTGAATCCATCCTCACAAAATCCCTTGTAATGATATGACAAGAATGCTACCGCCCGGCATGCATGATTGTCATATTTTTTGTCTATATCTCATCCAGTGCTCCCATGGTCACGGCGCGCAGCCTTCTCACAACATTCACGTTTCCGAAATCTCCCCGCTGTACAAAATACAAAAATACCAGCTGATCCCTGGGATCCATCACGACAAAATTGCCTGTCCAGCCATCCCATCCAAAGACGCCCGCATTTCCAAACACGCCTTCCGTGACGGGATCTAGGAGCGTTCTCATCAGACACCCATAGCCAAAGCCATCCGGCGCATTCCAGTAAAAATCATCCTTCTGTGCCTGCGTCAAGGCATCCTTTTGCATAAATGCGACGGTTCTGCTTCCAAGAATGCGCTTCCCGTTGTAAACGCCTCCCTGAATCATCATCTGTGCGAAATGCGCGTAATCATCCAAGGTCGAAACCAATCCCGCCCCGCCAGATTCAAATGCAACGTCCTCCCCATAATACACGGCAAGATGGCAATCCAATGAGGGTGCAATCTTTCCCTGCTTTTGATCATAGAGATAGATCTGAGCAAAGCGATCCTTCTTCGCCTCGGGCACAAAGAATCCCGTATCCTTCATGTCCAATGGCTCGAAAATCTCTTTTTTTAAGAACTCGCCATATCGCATCCCGGATACTGCCTCGACCATGGCACCTAAAATATCCGCAGACAGTCCGTACATCCACTTCTCTCCGGGCTGAAAACAGGTTGGGATCTTCGCGATTTCTTTTGCATAGTCTCTGGTGGTAACCGTCTCTCCGTGAAGGCGACGATCTACCAGCTCCCCAAACAGCTTTGCCATGCGCCTGCCAGGCTCATGTCCCTCATCAGGATAGGGAATGCCAGAGGTCATGTTCAAAAGATCCCAGATGGTAATGGGGCGCTTTGGCGCCACCTCTTCTCCATCCTGCCAAACCTTTGTATTCCAAAATTCGGGAAGATAATAAGCTATAGGGTCATGCAGGTCAATCAGACCCCGCTCAGCCAAAATCATCACAGAGACGGCCGTCACTGGCTTTGTCATCGAAAACAGGCGGATGATGGTATCCCGCGCCATGGGTTGCGCCTGCTCCTTGTCCGCCATGCCAAAGGCTCCATAATAAATCTCTTTTCCGTGATGCAAAACCAGCGCACTTGCACCCGGCAGATTTCCCGCATCCACCTCGCGCCGCAATACCTGATCCATCAACGCCTGATAATCCTTCATTTTTTCCTCCTCCAGTACACTATTTCCAAGAATGCACGGCGAAACGAGCCCTGCTCTTCTAATCTTCTGACAACGCTTGCTTTATGGAATTCCAAACACAAAAACACCTGTCATCCACAAGTATTACTATACTGGTTGACAGGTGCTTCGGTCAATAGACGATTCCGTCATGACATGTTCTATCTTGCAAAACTTTCATTTACGAACTTATTTCTTCAGAGTGATCTCAAGGAGTACCACGCTTCTTGCGGGAAGCTCGAAGGAAAGGCCGTCCTTGGTGATGGTAACGGCGTCGAAGTCGGCGCCCTGTACCTTGTTCGGAGCCTTGAAGGTATTGTGTGCGTCCATCTTGCCAGTCACGATCTGACCCTTAACGGCCTTCACCTTACCGCTTGCGAAAGCGATCTCCATGGCCTCGGAAGCATCCAAGGACATGTTCGTCATGGTAACGTAGAGCTTGCCATTCTTGTCAACGGTCACGGACTCCGTCGGCTTCTTTGCCTTCAGGTTGCCGATGCCCGCCTCGCTGTTTCCGGTGAGGGTGGACTCTACCAGGTCATTATCCTGATGTACCTTGTACAGGTTGAATACGTGCCAGGTCGGGGTCTTGATCATCTTCTTGCCTTCGGTAAGGATCACGGACTGCAGTACGTTCACCATCTGTGCGATGTTAGCCATCTTTACGCGGTCACAGTTCTTGTTGAAGAGGTTCAGGTTGATGCCCGCCACAAGCGCATCCCTGATGGTATTCTGCTGATACAGGAATCCGGGATTGGTTCCGGGCTCCACGTCATACCAGGTGCCCCACTCGTCAATGATCATGCCGATCTTCTTGTCGGGATCGAACTGATCCATGATGGCACCGTGACGCGCGATCAGCGTCTCCATAAACATGGTCTTATCCATGGTGGCATACCATTCTTCCTTGGAGAACTCCGTTGCGGATCCCTTGTGCTCCCATTTACCGCTGGGTACCGTGTAATAATGCAGAGAAAGACCGTTCATGAAGCCAAAGCCATGATCAAAGCAGGTCTCCAGCACCTTTTCGGTCCAGTGATAGTCATTACTGTTTGCACCGCAGGCGATCTTTGCGATGGGATGCTCATGATCATAATTGCGGATATAGGTCTGATATCTGCGGAACAGGTCTCCGTAATACTCGGGGCGCATGTTGCCGCCGCAGCCCCAGTTCTCGTTGCCGACGCCAAAATAATCAACCGTCCAAGGCTCCTCATGACCATTTTCCTTACGCTGGTCAGCCATGGGGGACACGCCCTTAAAGGTCATGTACTCCACCCACTCGCTCATCTCCTGAACGGTGCCGCTTCCCACGTTGCCGTTCACGTAGGTCTTACAGCCAAGCTGGCGGCAGAGCTCCATGAATTCATGGGTGCCAAAGCTGTTGTCCTCAACAACGCCGCCCCAGTGGGTATTGATCATCTTCTTGCGCTTTTCCTTAGGACCGATGCCGTCCTTCCAGTGATACTCGTCTGCAAAGCAGCCGCCGGGCCAGCGAAGCACGGGAACCTTGATCTCCTTCAATGCTTCCACCACGTCCTTACGCATGCCGTTCACGTTCGGGATGTCAGAATTCTCCCCAACAAAAATTCCCTCATAAATGCATCTTCCCAGATGCTCAGAAAAATGTCCCTGCAGTTCGGGATTTACGTGTCCCTGCTTTACCTCAGGATTAACAAATAATTTTGCCACGCTGTTTCCTCCTTTATTACATCGTAAAAACGATTTATTTTCAATTCTTAACTATACTATATCTGTAATTTCGGAGAAATGCAATGCTTTTTGGCAAATTTTATAAATCGTTTTACCCTTTCTTGTCACATTCCTGAAACAATCAAAAAAGGAGCCCTGAATCCTCAGCACTCCTTCCATCAAAACTCAATTGATGCTCTCCAAAACGTATTGTAACACGCTCTTCCTGTCCGTGACAATCTTTACTTGGCAGAAAAGTCCGCTCATCAGGGAAATCGTCTCGCCTTTCTTGTTGGTCAGCGTTGTCGCGTCACAGTCGATCCAGACCGGGAAATAAGACATGCCGCTGTTTTGGTCAAATTCCGCCTCCTTGGCAATCTTGCAGATGCGTCCGGTGAGGGTTCCGTATTCCGTGGAGGGGAAGGCTCCAATCTCAAACTTTACTTCCTGCCCCTCGCGGATCTTTCCAATATCAGTGTTCAGCACAATGGCCTGCGCCTGAAAGGTCTTTTGTTGTTCCGGATAAATTTGGCCAACCTGGCTGTCGGCATACAGGATCCCGCCAGTTTCTAATTTGTCTGATGCGTAAAAGTACCCATCGTCCTTCGCGCGAATGACAAATTTACCATTGACAAAATCTTCCGCAGCAATGCCCTGGGTAAGTTCCCGATACTCCTCTTCCAGCGTTTGGAGTTCCTTTTGCACGCTTGACTTTTCATTCAAAACGCTACGCGCAAACGTGATCTTGTCAGTCTTGACCTCTTCCAACTGAAGGAGAAAAAGTTTTTTCCGGATCTGGAATTCTTCAAAAAAGAGGTTGTCCTTCATGGCGTCAAGCTGCGCCGCGTCAAGCTCCTCCATCGTCACCGCGTCGCCATTCAAAAACCCGTTATATACCTTCAGAATGGCCAGATGCTCCTGCGCTTTCCGCAGCTTTTCATAATCATCATTCATGCCATTGTCATTTGACAGGCTTTCCAATTCCAGCAGCGCGTCACCGCTTTGCACTCTTTGTCCGTCCGAGACGCAAACCTTTGTGATCCTAGCGTTATAGTCACAATTCACCGCCACGCGGTCCCCCGTATCCAGAATAACGCCGTCGCATTCCGTGACTTCGTCGATCTTGGAAACAGTCATCCACAGAAGGGAGATGATAGTGATTCCAAACAAAACATATACAAATCCCACGATCGCAGGATTTGGTTTTTTCTCATAAATCTCCGTACTTTCCGAGAGATTTTTCATGTCTATTATGATCGGTTTCAACTCGCTACCCCTCCATGCCGTCGCCCAGAGACTGCTGCCTTACAAGCTCCGCGTATTTTCCGTTCATGGCGATCAGTTCCTTGTGCGTTCCCTCTTCGATGATCCTACCCTTTTGCATGACAAAGATTTTGTCCCAATTCTTGATCGTGCTAAGCCGGTGCGCGATAAAGATTGTCGTCACGTCCTTTGCGTATTCGTGAATCGTCACGTCCAGCGCCCTTTCCGTAATGGAATCGAGATTGCTGGTCGCCTCGTCAAGGATCAGAACGTCCGGCTTTTTCAACATTGCCCTTGCAATTGCCAGTCGCTGTCTCTGACCACCGGATAAGTTGGCTCCGTTCTCTTCCAGAAAAGTTTCATATCGAAGCGGGAGCTCGTTGATGAAATCATGGGCCTGCGCCATCTTGGTCGCTTCCACGACTTCATCCATCGTCACGTCATCCATGCCCAGGGTCAGATTTTCATAGATGGTCCCGCTGAACAAGAAGGTTTCCTGCGGGATGTAAGCAATTCTTTCACGCAGCGCCTCGATCTGGATGTCTTCAATACTCCGGTCGCCAATCAGGATCTCGCCTTTTTCCGGCGCATACATGTGCAAAAGCAGCTTGGAAAGCGTCGTCTTGCCGGAACCGCTTTCTCCCACAAACGCAACGTTGCTTCCCCTTGGAATGTCCAGGGTAATGCTTTCCAACACAAGCCGCCTGGTACCATATCGGAAATCCAGATCACGGATCTTTATGTCTCCTTTGAGGGTTTCCGGCACGGCCTTATGCAATTCTCTCTCCGTCTTTTCTGCCTCCAGGTCAAGGATCTCGCCCAATCTGTCCGCTGCCACCACGGCAGTCTGCATTTGCGGCTGTAAATCGATCAGGTTCTTGATGGGATCCAAAAAGTATACCAGCAACGCATTGAACGTGATCAGGCCGCCGGCCGTCATTTCGCCGTTGATGACGCTGACCGCGCCAATCCAAAGAATGACCACGCCGCCGATCAGCTCCACGGTCGTTTTTAATCCTTCCTGGACGTTGCCTACCCAAGAAAGCTTGAAAATGCTTTTCAATAGCCTTACAAATTTGATTTCCGTGTTATGCTTTGTCCTGCGCTCCGCATTATAAGCCTTCACCGTCTGAATGCCGTTTAAAGATTCCACCATGTAAGACGTCAGCTGCGCGTTATCCTCCATCACGTGTTCATTCAGTTTACGGTACCAGTCCTTAAAGACCAAAACGATAACGGCGTAGAGCACCACCATGACCACCGAAACAAAGAAAAGCTTTACGTTTTGCGTGCATAAAATGACGGCGCCGGCCACCACCATCAGGGTGTCGATCATGATCGTCAGGGTCGCTCCCGAAATGGCATCCCGGACCTTTCCTGCATCCGTAAAACGGGAAATGATCTCGCCCACTTTTCTTGTTCCAAAGAAATTCATGGGCAGATCCATGACGTGACGGTAATAACCAAGGAGCAGGGAAATATCGAGCTTTTGGCTCAGGTACAACATCATGTGTGCCCTGATCATGCCGAGTGCAACCTTAAAAAGACTCAGCAGGATCATGCCGATGGAAAGCGCCGTCAGCGTTTTCATCAAACCGCAGGGCAGAACTTTATCGATCAGCGCTTTGAAATAAAAAGCGCCCAACATTCCAAAAAGCGTATAGATCAAAGACGCCAGGAAAATATGAAGAAAAAGATTCCTTTGAGGCAGCAGAAGATGGAAAAACCGGCTGAATAGCCCCTTGGTCTCCACTCCCTTTTTGAACGTCTCATTTTTTGTTAAAAGAATCAGCACGCCGCTCCACGCATACTCCGGCGGCCTGTCTTCCGTACCAGTCTCTCCAAAGAATTCCTCTGGTTTTAGTTTTACGATTCCCTTGCCGGGGTCGGCGATCACGATCTCTTTTTTGGTGATCTTATGCACCACGACATAGTGCATAAGATTCCCGTTCACGATCATATGTGCAATGCAGGGGAGTGGAAAATCCGAATAAAAATCCTCTTTTTCGCCCTGTACGCCTTTTGCGGTAAAGCCAAGGCTTTCCGCTGCCTTAACCATGCCATACGCATTGGTTCCCTGCGTATCCGTTCCGGCAACCTCGCGGATTTTCGTGATTCCAATCTTATATCCATTCTGTTTACAGATCGTTGCCAGACATGCCGCACCGCAGTCCGTTACGTCATGCTGCTTTACGCAATAATACCTCATGAATCCCACCCCATACCATTATTCTGTCCGGCGTTAAGCCAGGGAGCTTCGTTTGTTTCCAACCCTTTTATTCTATGACAAACGATGATTGTACGTCAATGATGTCAAAACGGGCTAAGTCATGCCGAAGCATGCTCAGCCCGCCTAAGTCTTCTCATATTCAGTTTTTGCTTTTAGCACCCAAAAAGGCGTCTCATTACTTACGAAACAAGTGCCTAATTAATATGCCTTACCCTTGTAGTAATATCTGATGCCGCTGTTGCTGGATACCTGAACCAGTCTGATGAGGTTCCAGTTTGCATCATAGCTGGGAACATAGTAGAAACCGCCATTAACGTTCATCATTTCGTTCTCATTCATTACGTTAAACATATTACTCTTCCTCCTCTTAAATAAACTTGAATTGTTTTCAATTGCCTGCGCATGACAAATTGAATATTATAAAATGGTTACGTGTCGACTAAAACCAAATTATACCAATAGGCCAATCCCTAATCTAGATTTTATTATGGGTATCCACCGTTAAAAAATCAACCAGATATGGATGAACGACATATTTTTTTGATGAACGACGTATCGGCTCTATTTATTTCTGTCGATCGTAATTTTTTTGATAAAGGAAAAATATGCTTTTTTTACGCTTTGATAATACTTCCTTCCAATCGGCACGGAGCTGCCATTCGTCATCTGCAGCGCCACCCCGCTCATTTTCTCAACGTATTGAAGGTTTACCAAATAAGATTTGTGCGTCCGCAGCATGGTTGTCCCCTTCATCTGCGCTTCCATGGCTTTTATGCTGTCATATCCCGTGATCTCATCTTTCTTGGAATAAACGCTGACGTAATTCCCCTGGGCCTGGATAAAAAGAATCTGATCCAGCTTCAAATAACAATCTCCGTCTACGGTTTTAAATGAGACGTCAATGTTCTCCCTGTTTTCCCGGACCACGGTCTTAAGGCAGGTTTCCACGCCGATCCTGTCAACAGGCTTCTCTAAAAAGGCCAGCGTTTTCAGGTCAATGGTTTCCCATCTCAGCTCCTTATGACTTGTCACAAAAACAATCCGCCAGATCCGTTCATTCCCGCGAACTTTTTCCATGACCTGAAGGCCATCCATCCCAGGCATTTCAATGTCGAGAAAGAGCAAATGAATCTTATCGCCCTGATAGGCAAGCACTTCTTCCCCGGACGCAAACTCTATGAATTGACATTCTTGATTTTGCGCATCCAAAAAAGAACCACATAGTTTTTTTACGTGGTCACGATACGCTTCTTCGTCATCGCATATGCCAATGGTGATCATTTCCCCCTCCGCGCCAATAGAATTCCTTTCTTTTATTCTACATGATAAGAGGGAAAAACAAAAGACTTTTTCAAAATTGCGCAATTTAAAAACACCACTTATTATAAGTGATGTTTTTAGTAACCCTCATGATTTCTCCGGCTCATGACTTGGTGTTTATTTTCCTCCCCCCAGAAGAATCCACAAAAGCTCCCACCAATCGAGCTGAGCCGAAATAATGCTTCCACCAAACATCGTTCCTCATCCCCCTTTTTATAATTTTATTATGGGAATGCCCCAAGAAAAAATCAATAAAATTTGGATGAACGACGTTTTTTTTGATGAACGACGTTTTTTCCTGATCAAAGGATGATTTCCACGGTGAAAACGCCCTGTTCCACGCTCTTATGAAATTCACCATGAACTTTATCAACGGTATTCTGGATATTCAGCAGTCCAAACCCATGATTCTGAAAATCACTCTTTGTGGTTCCATAATGACTCTTCGGCTCTAAATTCTGCCGACAAGAATTTGAAATGCGAATGCATATCCGATCACGGAAAGTGCCGCAAGAAATCTGGATTTTTTTCTCCCTGCCCTCCTCCACTTGTCTCGTTGCTTCAACCGCATTACTCAAGAGATTGGAAAAGATGACGCAGAGATCAAAAACTTCCAGTTCCGTATGTCCAAGAAATCCACCGTCCCATTCCCATTGAACGCCTTCTTCCATCGCTTTCTGATGCCATTCGCTGATGATCGCATCCACGGCTCCCACGCCGGTAAACTTTTGAACCTCAAGCTTTCGCGTTTCCGCACGCATTCGCTCGACGTAGGACTTTAATTGCGGCAAGTCATTTGTTTGAATGCACTGCTCCAATGCCGTCAGATGAGCATTTACGTCATGGCGAAACCTTCGGATTTTCTGGTCACTTTCCATGATTTCCTTGATATGCGCCTCTTGCCTTTTCAGCGCCAGCTGATAGTACTCATTTTCCATCTTATATTGCATGGCATGATTTTCAATGCTGGTTTGCCAGAAGATCAGAATGACAAAAATAAGCCCAACAATTACCCAACAAATGGACAATTGCAACGTCCAGTCGGAAAACTCCGTTTTTCCTTCCATCACTCCCTGCGATACCGCAATGATGACAAACAGACATCCCGCGCCCACAAGGGCAATCGCGTACTGTGGAATGCCGAACCTCACCATCTCTCCCTCTACGCGCAGTCCTTTGAAAAGGAGAAAGAATATAAAGAATAAGAACGGGAAAAAAAACTGCATCAACAGACTCCATAAATTGGAATCGATAAAAGCCTGGTATGGGATCTTAAACACGAACGTCATAAGATAACTGCCCAAAATGTTGACCGCGCCCGGGACAAAAAAAACCATGGGAGACAGTAAAAGCGCCGTGATGCGCTTTTCTTTTACGAGAATGATGAGCGCCAAAATGGTAACGATGGTTATGCCTGGTCCCTTAAATGCGAACTCACCGGTCAAGTACATTGCCAAAACCAACAGGCAGGAACCGCCGATCACGGCAACCGATAATTTTGCGTTCCTATGAAATGGCACGCGCAAAATCCATCTGTAAACGACGTAATAGTTTAGAAATGCCATCAGAAAACTCGCAACCCACACAATCATTTTTTGCCTCTTTCAAAAGTCCGCAACCCGATTACCCCAGATCATCTTCTTACCCAACCGCACCATTTTAAAAATACACTAGTTTCGCAAGTCTGGCAAGCAAAAAAGGAGCCCTGCCTGGCAGGGCTCCCAAAAAAGTTTCCGTTTTCGTTTATCTTACGCCCAAGGATTCTCGGTGATGTAAGGAACGGACTTCGGCTGGTTATAGTTCAGATCCTCTACGGGAACGCCGATGAACTTGAATACTTCATACAGAGCCTTTCCGAAGTGACCGAA
>JAEEGK010028007.1_pt1 | contig 11337 bp, 6 predicted proteins | sample 8958771 | NCBI WGS metagenome assembly JAEEGK01 (sample SAMN16246547, study PRJNA631951) | gut metagenome | biome: gut microbiome; feature: rumen; material: SC-attached | host: Bos | place: Iran: Karaj | collected 2018-10 | reverse complement strand
ATACTATTAATTTCTAATATTCATTTTCCAGAATTTTTATTCTTTTTTTTAACGTGAAATAAATTTTTCTAAAATTCCCGGAAAGTAAAATAATCAAATCTCTATCTAATCTTTTATCCCTTTCAATAATCTGATATAAATAATTATTACATTCCTCAAACATTCCAATCCTATAACAAACATGACACAAATGTTTTAATTCATTTGATTTCATTTTTTCATAACCATCAATCATTAAAAAATTAAAAAAAAACTTTAAAATAATTTTTAAAAAACATTTTTAAAAACAAAAAAATTAAAACATTAAAAACTTAAAAAAAAACTATTATAAATCTAAAAAACCTAGTTTAATATTTTAAGCACCTTCATGCATTCTATGAACACTAGTTAAAGCAACTTCTCTGAAATTTTTTCCATAATAATTATCAGAAACAACACCTCTCCTAAATCCTTTATACCCAACAATATAAGGTAATTCACTCGCATAACTTTTTTTATTTTTACAAGCTTCTTTAAATTTATCACTCATTCCTTCTTCTGCTTTTTCACATTCTAAATTATAATTACTATCTTTATTTAATTGGTCAAAATATAAAATAGCTTTTTTTTCTTCATCTTCTAATTCTTTCCTATGTTGTAAACTAGCTAAATCATCTTTACTCCTCATTTGTGGAATAGTATAACTAGCTTTTTGTATACTAAGGAATCTTTCACTGGGAGGAATATCAGCATCTTTATTATAATCTCCTTTAATAGCTAAAGCAGTTGCCTTCGCATATGAAGTACCAAAAATTGGACTTCCTTTCTTTCCTGCTGGTTCAATACCTGATAATTTACCTCCGTATCCTGGAATATGTTCTGGATATAATACATGCTTTGATCCATCTATCCATGTTCGAGCTTCTTTTGAACGCATTGAATATATTTTATCCTCTTCTAATTCATATTGCTTTGAAAAATTTCCGTTGAAGTAATCCTTCTTATAATATGTGTAATCCTTATTCTGAGTTGGAATAAATGTCTGATCGAAATCAGGCTCTTTGAATAAAAAGGATTTTATAAAATTGTTTGTTGCTCCAACTGTACGGCCTACTACTTCATATTTGTATGGAATGTGTCCCATATAACCTGGGAAGTTCTCACGATACATATTTTTCTTTTCTACTGACATTTTTTTTTTTGTGTGTTTTTTTTATTTTTTTTTTTTGATTTTTAGATTAGGAGTTATTTAAAATTTTAATTAATTTTTTAATTATTTGTAATTTATGATTTTTTTATTATATATTATTTCTGTTTTGTATATGGAGGAAAATAATAATAATTATGACTCTGTTGCATATAACATCAAAAAAATCTTACCCAATTTATTAGATATTAATAATAAATCAGCAAATAATATAGTTAATAAAGTTAAAGTAAATTCATTTTTTAATTCTCATGAAAACAAAGCAAAAGAAAAATTATTAGATTTAATAAAATTATCAGAATTCAGACATAAATATGCAAAGAATGGAGAATCACTAAATGGAATAATAATAAAATCATCAGAAGATTTTAAAAAAATATGTCATAATATAACAGATGATAATAATTTTGTAAAAAATGCTTTATTACAAGAAGAAGCGAAAGTTTTAAGAGAAAAAGTGAATTATAAAGAAAGAAAAAAAGTTTCAGATTTAGTCTCAAAAATAAGAGATCATTTAGAAGGAAAAAAAATAATTATTGTTCCCAAAAAAAAAGTAATTCCTAAACTTAATTTAAGAACTTTTTATATTGATCAATCTGAAAAAACTAATAATATATTAAATGATAAATTTAATAAAGAACAAAATAGTATAAATAAAAATTTTTCGACATATAAGGATAAATTAACTTTATTAAAGAATTTTCCAGAATTAAAAAAAAGAAATTTTGGAAATTTTGAATTTTCATATAAATTAGATTGTTTATATTATAAAAAACCAAATAATAAAGAATCAAAGAAGAAAAAAACAAAAAAAGAATCAACAAGTTTAAATCAAATAAATAGAATATTATTAAGTGATGTTGATAATAATTCAACAAAAAATTTAACTGTGAAAAATAAATTAATAAATTTAAAAGAAAACTTATCAAATGGATTTCCAATCAATAATTATAAAGATACAATTGATGTTGTTAAAAGTGAAACAAGTAATAATTTTCTTTATGGATTAAAAATGACTGAAAAGAAAAATAAATTTATAAAATTAATGGGAAAAGGATTAAATAAACCTTATGAATATGATACAATTTTAAATAAAGAAAAATTAAAAAAAAATAATGATAAAATGCTTGAACAATTAACTCAAGATAATATTATTAATGAAGATAAAAAAAAAATTTTTTATTCAGATACTAAAAACTATGAAGATGAATTTAAATTATTAAAAAAACAATCTGAAGATTTATTACAAGATGATTATTTTATTAATAAATTATTTCAAAATCAAAAAAATTATAAAAAAGTTATTGCTAATAATTTAAAAAACAAAAAAAAAAATTTAAGAAGTTTAAGTGATGTATATAATAATCAATTAAGTAATAATCAGCCTAAAGTAATAAAACCAAATTCAACTTTTTTTAATATAAATAATATTGATATTAATACTATAAGTAATAATACTAATGAAATGAGTACTACAACTAATTTTGATATTATAATTAGAGAAAAAAGAAATCAAATTTTAGGAAGAAATAGACAATATGATTCATTATCAAATAAAACTTTCTCAAAAAGCAATGTATACTATCAAGAAAAAAATCTTTTGAAAATAATAAATTAATATCTTATTATTTTATTTTTTTTATCATTAATTAAAAAGTATATAATGTAAATATTCAAAAATTTAATTAAAATAAATAAAAAAATCAAAAAATTAATCACAAATAAAAACACTAAATAAAATCTTTTTATTTCTTTCTTAAAAATAATATTTATTGTTTATATTTTTCAGCAGCATGAGCTTTAATAGCAGCATTTCTTTCAATAGTTTTAGTTCTATCTTTATTAATAAATAATTTTTCAATAACACAATAACAAGGTTTAATAGGTAAAAAAACATTTTGTCCATTTTGTTTTTCTCTTTGAACTTTATCAACATAAATACAATTTCTTTTTCTATATACTTGAACTACTTTTCCTGATTTTCCTTTTGATTTTCCTTTTAAAATTTTTACTTCATCTCCTCTTTTTATTGGAAGTGATCTTATTTTATATTGATCTCTTAATGTTTTTGTTAAATGACAACTCATTAATTTTCTCTTAACTGATGATGGTGCTCCTAATGCATATTTTCTTTGTACTCTTCTTGATGATGATACTTTGTGTGTTTTCATATTTAAAATATTTTATTTTGTGGATATTCAAATTTTATTAATTATTTTTTTTGGTTTAATATTTATTTTTTTAAATAAATATTATATAATTTTTGTTTTATCAAAAATACTTTTTTTTAAAGAAATTAAGGTTTTTAAATCAATGAATTCAGATTCTCAAATCATTTTTTTATTAAATTTAAAATCATTTAAGGGAAATATTTTTATTAATTGTTATTCTATTATCTAATTATTAAAAATTTCGATAAATGAAACAAACACCAAAAATAAATTAATATAAATAATTAATAAAAATAAATAATAATTTAATATTTAATTTTTATTTTTTTATTTTTCAATCTCTTAAAAATGAAAGAATCATTTATTAAAAGTAAAGAATATGAAATGGTAGATAATTACCAAGAAAAAGAAATATTAAAAGAAAGTTCATGTTTTAGTAAATTTTTCTTTTGTTGGGCATTTAAAATAATATCATTAAGCAAGAAAAAATCTTTAAAAACAGAATATTTAGGAAAATTAAATGAAGATTTAACAAGTAAAACTTTTTTCAATAACATATATGATATATGGGAGAGAAAAAGATACAAAGATATAAAAAAATATCCTTTATTATGGACATCAATAAGAGCAAATTTAGGACCAATAATTTTAATATTTCTTTTAACATTTATAAACTCAGCATTAAATGTAACATCATTATATTTATTTAGAATATTTATTAAAATATTTACAGAAAATAAGCCTTTAGATACAGGAAATATATCTTTAGGAGCAGCATATTTAATTGTAAGATTAGTTGATTTTATTCTTCAAAGAAAATCAGCTGAATTATTAACTAAAATTGGAGATAAAAGTGGAGTTGAATTAAATTGTTTAGTTTATGATAAATTATTAAAAATATCTCCTAGTGTTGAAGTTAAAAGCGGTCAAATATATAATTATCTTCAAAGTGATTCTCATAAATTATCTAGATTAATGGGTTGTTGTCCTAATATTTTAAATATACCTTTTTTAATGTTTATGTATAATTTCTTATTATTTAAATATATGGGAATATCATTTATTTTCGGTTTTCTAGTTATGCTTGTTTTCCTTTATGTTAATTATATTTACAGAAAGAAATTTTCATTTTATTTAAAACTTCATATGAAAAAAAGTGATTTAAGAATGAGAGTAACCACAGAAACATTTAATAATTTAAAAGTAATAAAATTATATGGATGGGATGATGTATTTCAACCAAGAATAGAAAAAGCAAGAAACGAAGAATTAGATGCTTTAGAAAAAAGATATAAAATAACTCAAATATCTCAAACTTTATTATGGTTAGCTCCTATTGCAATGAGTGTTGCTGCTATTGGAGCTTATCAATTTTTAAATGACTCTTTTAAAATTGAAGATATTTTCACTAGTTTAGGTATTTTTGCTTCTATTCAAAATCCTATGAAAAGTCTTCCTACTACATTAGATATTATTTTAGAAACTTTAGTTTCTTTAGGAAGAATTGAAAAATTTTTATATCAACCTGAAATTAATAAAAAAAATATGATTTGTAATGATTCAGAAACTATGAAAAAAAATATTGCAATTCAAATTTTAAATGGAACTTTTACTTGGGGGAAAAAAATGGATAATACATATAAACCTGTTTCAGAAAAGCAATTTGTAAAAATTCAAAGTATGGAAGATCCAAACAAAAATAAAAAAAAGAACGAAGAACATATTGAAATGAGTTCTGTTTCAACATCTCCAAATGATGAAATAACGAATAAAATAATGAAAGAAATACCAAATAATACATTATTTGAAAAAGATATAATAGAAGATAAAAATATAATTGAAGAACCAAATGATGAAGAATTAGTATTAAGGAATATAAATTTAGAAGTAAAAAAAGGAGAATTTATATGTATTATAGGAGAAGTCGGTTCAGGTAAAACATCATTAGTTCAAGCAATATTAAATAATTTAATAAGTTTAACACCAAGAAAAACAAAATTAATAGTAAATGGAAGTATAAGTTATGTTTCTCAAGAAAGTTGGATTCAAAATACAACAGTTCAAAATAATATATTATTTTCTCGTGCTTTAGATGTAGAAAAATATGAAAATATATTAAGACTATGTGAATTAAAGCAAGATTTAAATGTTTTAGTTGGAGGAGATTTTACAGAAATAGGAGAAAAAGGAGTAAATTTAAGTGGAGGTCAAAAAGCAAGAATAAGTATAGCAAGAGCAATGTACTCTGATGGTGATATATATATTTTTGATGATCCTATAAGTGCTTTAGATGCTCATGTTGGAAAAAATATTATGATTAATTGTATTGCAGGATATTTAAAAGATAAAACTAGAATTTTAGTCACCCATGCTTTACAATATACTTCCTTTGCTGATAGAATTATTTATATGAAAAATGGAGAAATTAATTGGATTGGGAAATACACTGATTTAATTAAACAACCTTTTTATTCTGATATATTAGAAAAAGTAAAAAAAAACGAAGAAGATGATAAAAAAAATGAAAGTAATGGAAGTGATGAAATAAATACAAATATAGAAAATGGGAAAAAAGAAAAAGATTTGGATGAAATTTCAGTTGGTTCCGTTGGAAGTACAATAAGTTCAGATGCTAAAAAGCAAATAAAAAGAATAACAAAAGATGAAGGAAAAGAAACAGGAACAATAGATAAAAAAGTATATTTTGCATATTTTGAATATATAGGAGGTTTATGTTTAATATTATCATTATTAATTTCATTAATAATATGGCAATTATTAAGAGTAGGTTCAGATATGTTTTTAGGTTATTGGAGTGAGCATCAAAAAAAAGAAAAAAATTTAATATATTTTTCCATTTATGCTACTTTAGCTTTAAGTTCAACTATATTTAATTATATTAGAACTTTTGTTATTACTAATGGTTCTTTAAAATGTTCTACTAGACTTCATAAGGAAATGATCAATAATTTAATTAATGCTCCTATCAATTTATTTCATGATACTATTCCAAAAGGACAAATATTTAATAGATTATCTAAAGATTTACCTACTGTTGATACTTATACTATGTTTTGGTTTATGACTTTAACTTCTTTTGGTTCTTCTTTTTTAGGAGCAGTTATTATTTGTTCTATTTATCAACCTTATTGTTTATTCTTTGTTCCTTTCTTTATTTCTATTTGTTGGTGGCTTAGTAGATTTTATATGAATTGTTCCAGAGAATTAACTAGAATTGAAGGAATATTAAATTCACCCATATTAAATTTAATTAATGAAACAATTCCTGGAACTGCTACTATAAGAGCTTATAATTTTGAGAATAAATATATTTCTCAATTCCAAAAAAGAGTTGATGAGCATTTTAAAGTATTATATTTCTTAAATGGAACTCAACAATGGTATTTGATGATGTTAAATTTTGCATCATTTTTATTTTTAGCGGTAATAGTAGTATTTACCTTAATGTATAAGGAGACATTTACAGCAAAAGTAATAGGAATATTATTAACATATTGTATAGTATTACAAGCAGATTTAATAGAATTTTTAAGTTCATTTTCGAATTTTGAAAACACAATGACGAAAATGGAAAGAAGTTTATCATATACAAATATAATAAGTGAAAGGCCACAAAATACATTAAATGATAATATAAATTGGCCAACAAAAGGAGAAATAAAATTTGAAAATTATAGTGTTAAATATAGACCAGATACAGAAATAGTATTAAAGAATTTAACATTAAATATAAATTCAGGAGAACATGTAGGAGTTGTAGGAAGAACAGGAAGTGGAAAAAGTACAATTGCATTATGTTTATTTAGAATATTAGAAGCTTATGAAGGGAAAATATATATTGATAATGTTGATATTAGTACTTTAGGTTTAAAAAAATTAAGATCTTCATTAACAATAATACCACAAGATGCAACAATAATGGATGGTACATTAAGATATAATATTGATCCAATTGGACAATTCAATGATCAAAATATTGTTAATGTTATGAGTAAAATAGGTTTTGAATATATTATTCATAATCATCCTGATGGTTTAAGTCAAAATATAAGTGAAAATGGAAGTAATTTAAGTATTGGAGAAAAACAATTAATTTGTATAACTAGAGCAATTTTAAGAAAAACTAAAATTATTGTTATGGATGAAGCTACTGCAAGTATTGATTTTAAAACTGAAGAAATTATTCAAAGAGCTATTAATGAAATTTTAAAAGAAAGTACTTTAATTACTATTGCTCATAGAATTAAAACTGTTATTAATTCTGATAAAATTTTAGTTTTGGATAATGGAGAAATTATTGAATATGATACTCCTGATAATTTACTTAAGAATAAGGATAGCTTCTTTTATGATTTTTATAACAAATCACTTCTTTAAGGTTGATATTGTTTTTATTTTTCTAGTGTTTTATTTACTTAGTTTTGTTGTTTAAAATTAGATTAATTGGAATATATATTTAAATTTTTATTAAATTTGAATTTTTTATGAAATTGGAAAATTATAATAATTATATATTTTTTTACATAAAGGAAGATAATTCATCTTCAAAAGACATATTCTCACTTTTTTTATAAGTAATTGAACTTTCATATTCATCCAATTCTTTTTTTTCTTCTCTTTTTTTGTTTTTTTTTAACATTTCATATATTTTTTTATCAGCTTCAACTTGAGCTTTAATTTTACTTGGAACAGAACTATAATTTTTTCTATTTGAATTTCTTCTTGAATTATTTCTTAAATTTTTATTAGATGAAGTTCTATAATAATTATTTCCCATTTTTAACATTTGTAATCCACTTTTAAATTTTAAATTACTTGAAGAACTTGAATTAGATAAATTTCTTCTATATCTAATATTATTATTATTATTTTTATTTGGAGTTTCTATTAATTTCTTTGTATAAGTATTATTATATGTTGTTTTATAATTTGGTTTTTTGAAATTCTTATTATTAGCATTAAAAATATTATCTTTTTTATAATTTGGAAATTTATTTTGTTTTGGATATAATATTTCATCAACCATTTTTACTTTTGACATTCTTGACATCAAAGAAGTATCATTTGAATTTTCTATATTTATATTTTTTAACATTTGATTGTTATTAATATTAATATTATTATCTACATCAAAAATTGTTTTTGTTTCTCCTTTTCTCCATTTTGAACTTGGTCTGTTGTTTGAAGAATTTAAATTAGAAACTTGAATTGATTTATTATTTGAATTATTATTTTGATTATTATTTAATTTTTTTAAATTTTTTTTCTTATTTCTCTCTTCTTCTTCGATCATATCATTCACTAATTCTTCTATGTCTTCTAATGATAATGATGATACTTGATAATTTTTTCTTAATGTTAATATTGCATATTCAATTAATAATATCGATAGATTTTTCCATTTACTTTCTGAAAATAAAGAAAGGAAATCTCTTATTATTTTTTTCTTATAAAATTCTTCCATGTTTTCAAATTAAAAAGTATTTTAAAATTATATAAATTTATTCAAAAATAAATATTAATTATATTAATATTAAATATATTAATATTAATTATATTAATATTATTATAATAAATATTTATAATTAGTATATTAAATAAAAATATATTTTTTAGTTATTCTTCCAATTAAAATAAATAAACAGAATTAAATTTAAAATAAAAATGAATTCAAAGGAAAAAGGATTAAATTTTATACAAGAAATAATTATAAATTTAGAAAACACTTATAAATCACCTGAAAAAGAAATAAGAAGAAAATCAGAGAAATTTTTAAAAGAAGGAGAAAATAATATATTAAATTATTTTCCTATAGCATTAGAAGTAATAAAATCAAATCAATTATCAAAAGAATTGAATAATTCTTTAGTAATATATATGAGAAACACAATAATAAATAAGAAAAAAAGTAATGAATTATCAGAAGAATTTATAATAAATTTATTAAAAATAATAATAGATTGTATTCTTGATACTTCATATCCAGATAATTGCTTAAAAGAAATGAATAAATGTTTTGAAGAATTAATAGCATATAATATAATAGTACAAAATCCAAAAATAATAGAAGAATTAATGGAAATATTTAAAAATAAAATTATAGAAAATGCAATTAATCCTTTATCATATAAAGGATTATTATATATTTTTGAAAATATTTTATGCTCTTCTTCAATAAATACAAAAAATGCAGATAATATAATAACATTACAATTAACTTCAACTGATATTATGATAAAGAAAATAATTGAAATTTTAAGAAATATACAAATTAATAATGATAATGATAAACAAAAAGTTTGTATTTTTTTAGATGAAATTAAAGTATTATTTAGTTTATTATTAAATATATCTATTCATTCTCAAAAAACTTTTAAAAATTCAGATAAATTGAAAGATTTATTAATTGGAATTTTTATTGATTACGGTGTTCAAATGATAGATATTAATTTTGAAGATAAAAATAATATTAGTTATAAAATGAAAACTAAAATATTAAAATATATTATTTCTACAATACCTTTATCACCTAATTTTATTCAAAATAAAGGTTTATTATTAAAACATCAAAAATTAATTATTTATTGTATAAATACTTTAGAAACTCCAGGTACAATAAAAAAAATAATTGGAAATACTTTTTTTGAAAAATTTGCAGAACAAATGATTCTTTATTTAAAAAAAATAGGTTTTAGTGATTCATTTAAGGAAGATTTTGAAAAATATTTATTAACATTAACTAAAAAAATTGTTATTCCACTTTTGGTTTCAAGTGAAATTGAATATGAAAGTATTGAAGATGATGAAGAAGGAAATAATTATGCGAACTATATTTATGATATTGTTTTAACTAGAAAATCGAAAAATTTAAATGTTTCAATAAGTAAATTTTTATATTTTGGGAGTAAATCAGAAAATTATTTAAAATTCTTATTAGAATATTCTATTGATTGTATTCAATTAACAAATGGAATTAAAATAGAACAAATTATTAATCCAAATATAGTAAATTTATCAGAAGATTATATGTTAGTTAATAAAAATATTAATGAAGTTATGAGAATTGAAACTTGTTTTATGATTCTTTGTATTTTATCAAAAAGAATTTCAAAATCAGAAAATCAAGAAATTTACATTAAAACTTTAATAACATTTTCAGAACAAAATTTAAATTTACTTTCAAATTACATTAATAAATTTCCTCTTATTAAAGAAAGAGTATGTTTATTTATTTCAATATATATAACTCAATTTTTAAATTATAATATGAATTTAGATACTTTCAAAAATATATTTGACTTTTTATTTTTTAATATTTTCAATGAAGGAAAACCTGTTGGAAAATATGAATCATTTGAAGCAATCAAAAACGCAATAACACATAAATTTTTTAATAATAAAATAATTGAAGAACTCATTCAAAAATACTCAATTAAATTTATTTCAAATATTAAACAAGCTAAAAATCCAATTTATTTTGAAATTTTATCTGTAATTACAGAATCTATAAATGATGAAGAAATGTTATTAGAATTATTAAATTCTTTATTTATTAGAGTTTTAAAAGAAATTTCTCCAAGAAGATTATCACATAATACAAATAAAGAAATGAATGTTGAAGGAAGTTTAACTAATAATTACAAAGCAATTATAAATAAATGCTTTGAAGTTATTAGAGCTATTTTTAATAAAGAACAATTTATAATTAAATATTATTATAAAATTGAAGAAATGATATTTCCTTTAATTAAATATATGAAATATCCTAATAAAATTGATTTTGATGATGATATTGTTATTATTATTACGATTATTATTAAAATATTAAAAAAAATCCCTTCTATTGCTATTTCTTTATTACCTGAATTGCCTAAATATTTAAGAAAAAATAAAGGAATGAGTTTATTATTATATGAATTAATTAATCAATATATTATTAATGATAATGAAAAAATTTTA
>JAEEGK010028006.1_pt1 | contig 11337 bp, 9 predicted proteins | sample 8958771 | NCBI WGS metagenome assembly JAEEGK01 (sample SAMN16246547, study PRJNA631951) | gut metagenome | biome: gut microbiome; feature: rumen; material: SC-attached | host: Bos | place: Iran: Karaj | collected 2018-10 | reverse complement strand
CTTGTCCTCCCACTTCTCCTCGTAGTTGACACAGTAGCCGTTGGTGAACTTGATGCTCTTCATCTCCTTGTTCGTCTTGGTCTCGAGGAACTTGATCTCGCCGTTCTTCGGGAGGTTGCGCTCGCACATCCATGCCAGCAGGTCGGGAGTACCGTCGTTCAGGGCCTTCACGCGGACAGTGAGTTTACCGCCTCGGGGGATACCGGCCATCTGGCCTTCTACGTCTGTTGCCTGACTGAACTCATAAGTCACCATCAGTACTTCTCTGTCTTTGTAACCATCAATGGTCATTGAAACTGGAGTCTTTGCCATAATTTGTTTCCTTTCTTTAATTTTTTAATGTAAATATTTAAATGTTTAATCTCTTTCTCTTGTTGTCTTAAGAACTCTTTTTGTTCCTTTTGACGATGCAAAGTTACGACGGTTTTTAGTCTCATTCCAAACTTTTTCTCTCTTTTTTTATCAAAAGCTATGGACAAAGAACCCTTTTATGGACAAATCGGGTAAAACGCGCTGATTCCTGTCCATAAAAGGGTCTCAACAGGTCAGAATTTATCACAGCGGGGACACCTGTGCTCACAAAGTGTCAGCCCCCTTGTGAGACGAATCGGTAAAAAGCAAAATCTCAGATTATCGTTTATGCTATAACCGAAGCATGGCGGCCTCTGGATGGCACCGTCGTTGTCTTAGTACACCTTCTGTTATCCTCTTACCCAGCATTTCAGGGGCCCGCTGCCACTGGCCTTGATGCCAGAGGTGGGGTCGCTGACAAGTTGTGCCAGTTCCCTAGAGGCTTTTGTACGACTCAGGGCGTTGAGGTTCGCATATTCCTGCAACCTGATGCTTCCATTCTTGTCGATAAACGCCAAGGCGCGTTCAAGCCTTTGTTGGCTCGAGAAAGGTGAGGGCGAAGTTGCGAAGTGTCCGCTTCGTTCGAAAGTGTTCTCGCGATTGATTTCGTCCACCAGCTTCTGATCCACCCTTAAGTTAATGCCCTTGGCTCTCACGTGTAGGTATTTTGTCTTGGTCTTTTCTGTCTCTGCATCGGCAGAATCAGATATACTGTCAGTAAACTCCAACGTCAAAGAGAACACGCCTAGATTGTCAATCTTCAGGGTGTGCCCCATCGGCAGTACGTTTTTCATGACGACGGTCAGGGTGTCGAGCACGCCCCTGACAACTCCCTTGCTGAATGCAGGTGAATAGGTATTAACGAGCTCAACCACCTTATCGTAGTCGAACTCAGTATATACTTGCATCTTGGGGAATGCTTTGCCATTGCTGCTGTTCATGCCCTCGGGCATCTCCTTTACTACATAATTTGCCATAATCGCTATCTTTATTTTCTTGTGCTTAGTGCTTTTTTTACTCCTATATTGGTTTCCAATATTTCAAGCCTTGGAATATATATACCAGGCCTTAGGACAAATATTCCAGGACTTGAAATATTATCCAGTTGCAAAGGTAAGCAAATTTCTCCAACCAAACAAATGTTTTTAGGACTATTGATAGACTATCAATAGCAGAGTAAGCATTTTCTTCGTGGTCGTATCGCGGCGTGTAGCGAACCAGTTTGTGGACAGCCGCCTGATCCATCACCTCGTTTAACAAGTTTTATCCACATTCTCTTCGTCAAGTGGAATTTTTTCACTACCTTTGCGGCAGAATCTGTAGATAAATTAGGTAATATGCGGAAAAGATGTCTGTTTCTGATGATGGCCATGATGCCTCTAATCGCTGTGGCACAGGATGTTACGGCAACCTTGCCGGTCCCTGCCCAGAAGAGTGGTAACTTGTTCAAGATGGCTTCTGACTCCGCCAAGGGGAAGCCGGCACTGCTCCAGCCTCTCTATTGGGTGAAGACGCTCATCGACTCGTCGGCTGTGGCCACCGTCGACCGTAATTATATCGAACAGCCCAAGAAGCCTTGGGCCGTGGAGGCACGATCGACCGTAAACCATTCTGTACTGAAGATGGAGGCAGACTGGTCGTTTGAGGATCTCTTGGAAGGGCGTATCACAGCCAAGACAGACAACCGTTATCCAGTGTCGCTGGGTTTATGGGCTGGTTACAGGGGCTATGGCTTCGGCTACTCCAAGCAACTGAGCGGCGACGGCAGCACGTTCTCCTTTGGGGCGATGGGCGGCAGCTTCGGTATCAACATGCGTATCAGCAGCTATCGCAGCTCAACGCCATACGTGACCTACTTGTTTGCCTCGGGCGGAGAGGTGGATGCTGACGAGGGCCACGTGCCGATGGATGACCCCATGCGGATACGTTCGTTCTTCCTCGACGCTTATTATATGTTCAATAGCAAACGCTTCTCCTATTCGGCTGCCTATGACCAGTCGCTCATCCAGCGTCGCTCTGCGGGCTCGTTCATGGCTGGGCTGATGTACTATCACACCAGGGTGGCTTTCGATGACGACGCGTGCTGGCCGATGGTGTTGCTGATGAAGTCTATCGGCAAACTGAAGTTCACGCAGGCTAACTTAGGGGCAGGCTATGCTTACAACTGGGTGCCGGCACGGGGATGGCTCGTCAGCGCACAGGTGATGCCGATGATCACCTTCTATAACAGGAGTTCGGTCTACTATTATGATATAGTGGATGATCATGGACACAGCATTTTTGAGGAAGATGAAATCGACATCGACTGGGATGGCAATTTCACTGTCTTGGGAAAAGATGACGACACTACGGGCAACCGTGTGAGCTGGAACTTCGATGCGAGACTGTCGCTGGTCTATAATTGGAGCAATTGCTATCTGAGAGTCTACGGCCACTACAACCGCTTCCGCTATAAGAATGACGATGGCCTGGGCTGGCTGATGGACTGGACTGGATATGCTTCGTTAGGCATCAGGTTTTGATAAGTGAAAAGTGAGAAGTGAGGAACTGAGGGATCAAAGGATTGCCGTGCTGCTTTCTGGCGGCGTCGACAGTAGTGTCGTGGTGTACGAGTTCGCACGCCTCGGCCTCCATCCTGACTGCTTCTATATCAAGATTGGTCCTGAGGAAGAGGAGGAGTGGGACTGCTCGTCGGAGGAGGACCTTGAGATGGCAACGGCTGTGGCCCATAAGTACGGCTGTCGGCTGGAGGTGATTGACTGCCATCGCGAATACTGGGATCAGGTGACGAAATATACGATGGACAAGGTCCGTGCAGGCTTGACGCCCAATCCGGATGTGATGTGCAACCGTCTGATTAAGTTTGGAGCGTTTGATGAAAAATGCGGACATAGGTATGATCTTATTGCTACGGGGCATTACGCCCAGACGGAGATTGATGGGGAGGGTAGGAAATGGCTCTGTACCAGTCCTGACCCTGTGAAGGACCAGACGGATTTCCTTGCTCAGATCTATGACTGGCAACTGAAGAAGGCGCTCTTCCCTATTGGACATTATATGAAGGATGAGGTGCGTCAGATCGCAGAGCGTGAACATCTGGTGAATGCCCGTCGTAAGGATTCTCAGGGTATCTGTTTCCTGGGGAAAGTGAATTATAACGACTATATCCGTCGCTATCTGGGTGAGCAGCCGGGAGATGTGATAGAGTTGGAAACGGGTAAGCGAATTGGCGAACATAAGGGTTTGTGGTTCCACACCATCGGCCAGCGTAAGGGGATGGGCTTCAGCGGCGGTCCTTGGTTCGTGGTGAAGAAGGATGTGGGTAGGAATATTCTTTACGTTTCGCATGGGTATGATCCGGATGCGGCTTATCAACAGGATTTCAAGGTGCATGGGTTCCATTGGCTGGTGACACAGATGAGCCAGTCACCCAGTGTCACTGAGCTGCCGCACGAGATTACCTTCAAGATCCGTCATACTCCGGATTATCTGCCGGCTACGTTGGAGTGGACGGGTGACGGTAGTTTTGTGGTTCATGCAAAGGAGCGGATTCACGGGGTGGCACCAGGCCAATTCTGTGTCGTTTATGACAAGAATCACCATCGTTGCCTGGGCTCAGGAGAGATTACCTTGTAGGATTATCTCGCCATGTATTGTTGGCGAAGATTAATTTTTTCCTTATAAATATGTATTTTGACCCGTTTTTTTTGGTCATGTCAATAAAAATGTGTAATTTTGCGCCCGTTATAGAAAGTCGATTCCTATATAATCTGCGAGCCTTCAGCTCTCCGGCGGAGGGGGTAAGACTGCCTATATCCTTGATGGCCAGAATGTTAAATAGCTTCTGGTGGGGTGTTCGCCCTACTGGAGGAAGGGAAGAAAATGCAACAAAAGGAAAAGATTTGGACGGTGGTTCGCACCTTCAACAGACATGAAATGATCGTGAGTGACTTCCTCAAGCAGGAAGGCTTGACGTGTTTTATCCCAATGCGGTACACGGAAAAACTGGCGGGTGACGATCTGAGACCCCGTCGGGTGTTGGTTCCGGTCATTCATAATTACGTGTTTGTTGACCTTGAGATGCCAATGACACAGTTGAGTTCGCTGCTGGCAAAGTGCGCCACGCCCCTTTACATTCTGAAACATCGGGATACAGACCTTCCGGTAGAGATCTCCAACAGGGAGATGATGGAGTTCCGAATGCTGTGCGACCCGGCTTTTGAGCAGCGGGTTAATATTATCCAGCAGGAGGACGAGCCGGAAGTCGGAAAGGAAGTCGAAATCATTCATGGGCCCTTTGCAGGTGTTCATGGCAAGTTATACAGGAAACAAAAAAAGTACTGGTTCGTGAAGACCATTGCTGGTGTGAGCGTCGAGTTGCGCATCACCCGATGGTTCTGTAGAGAAGTGGAATGAGAAAAAATGAAAAGTGATATGAATAAATTTGTTTTGACTATGTTGCTCTTGCTCAGCGCGGTGCTGTCGCATGCGCAGGGTATGAGTGACGCTCAAGTGATGAGGTACATCCAAAGGGAGGTGAAAGCCGGTACCTCACAATCGCAGATCGCGGTTAAACTGATGCAGCGCGGTGTTGACATGAAACAGTTGCAGCGTGTGCGGCAGCAGGTAAATTCCGGGCAGCTTACCACGTCATCGACGTCAAGCACCAGTGGCGGTCCTGTTGACGGGAGCAGCCGTCTTCGTAAAAGCAACGGTTCTGTGATGGTTGATGCCCAGGGTAATCCGCTCTATTCTCCCACCAGCGCCTTTGCGATGGGTGCAGCTGGTGAAATCGAGAATATCGCAGAGCGTCCCAATGTCTATATTCCTGACAGCATGAGTACGATGATCAACGGCAAGCATGTCTTCGGACGTGACATCTTCAATAAGCGTATGCTGACATTCGAACCGACCATGAACATTGCGACTCCTTCCAACTATGTTGTCGGCCCTGGCGACCATGTAAACATTGACATCTATGGCGCCTCCCAAAAGTCTGAGTCGTTTGAGGTCTCGCCTGACGGGACTATCACGGTAAGCGGCTATGGCCCTATCCATATAGCAGGACTGACGGTGGCGAGCGCTAACGCCAAGATCAAAGAACACCTCGGCCAGCGCTATAAGAGTTCGAATATCACGATGACTGTCGGTCAGACCCGTACCATCATGGTCAATGTGATGGGTGAGGTGACAGCCCCGGGCACCTATACGCTCTCTGCCTTTTCCACCGTGTTCCATGCTATTTATATGGCAGGTGGCGTGACAGGCGTTGGTACGCTTCGTAACATCAAGGTTTACCGTGGCGGGCGCCAGTTGACGGTGGTTGACGTGTATGACTATATCCTTAATGGTAAGTTGACGGGTAATGTCCGTCTGGAAGACAATGACGTTATCGTGGTCGGAGCATACGACTGCCTCGTGGACATAACGGGACAGGTCAAGCGTCCGATGGCATACGAGATGCGTAAAGGAGAGAGCTTGGCCACGTTGTTGAAGTATGCAGGTGGTTTCTCAGCCAAGGCTTATAAGAAAGGCGTTCAGGTGAATCGCGTCTCGGGAGAGCACTATTCTGCCTTTAATGTTTCGGAGTTCGACCAGAGCAGTTTCAAGCTGATGGACGGTGACTCTGTGACTGTCGATTCCATTCTTGAGCGTTATGCGAACACGGTGCAGATCAAGGGTGCCGTCTTCCATCCGGGTATGTATAACTGGGGAACGACGAACAATTCAGTACGTTCCCTGATTGAGAGTGCCGGTGGTCTGACGGAGGATGCATTCACCGTACATGCCGTGCTTCACCGTATGAAACCCGACCGCATACGCAAGGTGCTTTCCGTGGATGTGGAGGGCATCATGGCTGGTACCGTGGCTGATATGCCGTTGGAGAATGAGGATATTCTTTTCATTCCATTCCGTAGTGAGACACTCAACGAGCGTATCATTACGATTTACGGTGAGGTTCAGATGCCTGGTGTCTATGAATATGCAGAAGACGAGACGGTTGAAGACTTCATTTTGCAGGCTGGTGGTTTGACGGATGCTGCCTCAACGGCCCGGGTTGATGTGTCAAGGCGCATTTCTGATCCCGGCGCCACACAGGCTTCCAATGAGATTGCCAATATGTATTCGTTTGTGGTGAAGAACGGGTTGGTAGTCGATGGTGACCGTAGTTTTACCTTGGAACCATACGACGAAGTCTATGTACGTCGCAGCCCAGCCTACCAGCCCCAGCGGAATGTGTTGATTGAGGGCGAGGTTTTGTTCCCTGGAAACTATGCTCTGACCACCAAGAACCAGCGTATCTCTGACCTTGTGAAGGCTGCCGGAGGCGTGACAGATCAGGCATACGTTCGTGGTGCCCGTATCGAGCGTGTGATGACAGAAGACGAGAAGTTCCGTAATCGTCAGGTGTTGGATCTGGTTCGTCAGAAAGGCCAGAACTCAGGACTGGATATGGTGATGCAGGACGAAGAGGCAGCCGATTACGATATCAACCAGGCACGTGACAGTGTGGAGAATGATACAGTACGTTACTCTGTTGGTATTGAGCTGGATAAGGCATTGGCTAATCCTGGCTCCGACTATGATGTCACTCTGAAGGAAGGTGACCGTCTGATTGTGCCGGAATATAACGGAACGGTGAAGATCAATGGTAATGTGATGTATCCGAATACGGTGGCATACAGTGATGGCAAGAAATACAAATGGTATGTGAATCAGGCCGGTGGCTTCGGAAGCCGTGCCAAGAAATCCCGTACCTTTGTGGTCTATCAGAACGGTACTGTGTCGAAGGCTAAGAAAGCCAGGATAGAGCCAGGCTGTGAAATCATCGTGCCTTCTAAGACGACTACTGCCACTGAGGTCATCGGACAAGTTGGAGCCGTCGGAACCTCCATGGCTACGCTCTTGACCTTGTTGATTTCTGTCGTCAATTTAGTGAAATAACAATTGGATGAGATATGGAAACAGCGCAAGATAAGAAAAAGAAAGAACCCATTATTGATTTTGCCCGGCTTTGGGCTGCTCTGGTACGGCGTAAGAAGACCTATTTCAAGGTGATTCCTACTGTCATCATGGCGGTATGGATCATCACGCTTGGTATACCAGATTATTACAAGTGTAAGATTCAGTTGGCTCCAGAGGATAACTCCGGAGGCAGTGCCAATACACTGGCCATGCTGGCAAGTTCCTTTGGTTTCAATCTCGGAGGAAGCTCACAAGGTGGCGATGCCATCAAACCGATGTTCTTTCCTGACCTGATGAATAACATCGAGTTCAAGACAGGCTTGTTTAGCATCCAGGTGCAGCGTCCCGAGGACAAGGCCCCGATGACGTATTATGAATACTTAAGAGATGAGCAGAAGGAGCCTTGGTGGGTTTCTGCGAGAGAGGGTCTGATGAAGTTGCTTTCCAGTAAGAAAGAAGAGAAGAAGGGATACGAGGGCGTGAATCCGTTTGAATTGACGCCAGAGCAAACGGCTCTTGCTGGTCTGATCAATACGAAAATCATCTGTGATATCTCCAATAGTCTGAAAACGCAGGAGGTGCTGGTTTCTATCGAGGTGACCGACCAGGATCCGCATGTGGCAGCCATGCTGGTGGACTCTGTGAAGGTGCATTTCCAGGAACTCGTCACGGAGTATAAGACCAAGAAGGCCAAGCGTGATCTGGAATTTACTGAGAAGCTCTATTGGGAAGCCAAGAAGGACTATGAACGCGCCAGGCGGCTGTATGCGGAGTTTATTGACAGTAACCAGGATCTGCTGTTAGAGAGTGTCCGTCAGAAGCAGACCGATCTGGAGAATGAGATGCAATTGCTTTATAACAACTATAATGCTGTCAGCACCCAGTTGTTGGCAGCCAAAGTACGGGTTCAGGAGGAGACACCCGCTTTCACGACCCTCGAGCCCGCGACGGTTCCTTTGTGGCCTGCTGGTCCTAACAGGAGCCGTCTGCTTGTGTTGTTCACTATCGTTGCGTTGTTCTTTACAACGATTTGGGTGTTGTTTGAAGAAGATGAAATCAGGCCTTTGTTGGGCTTAAAAGATAAGACAGAAGAGTAAAATGTTGAATGGTAAGACCGTTTTGATTACCGGTGGAACAGGTTCCTTTGGTAATAAGTTCGTGGAGACGATTCTTCGCGACTATCCCGATGTAAAGAAGATTGTTATCTACTCCCGTGGTGAGTTGAAGCAATACAATATGAAGCAGAAGTATCCTCAGGACAAGTTCCCGATGTTGCGATATCTGATAGGAGACGTCAGGGACCGAGAGCGTCTGATGATGGCTTGTGAGGGTGTGGATGTCATTATACATGCTGCAGCCATCAAACAGGTGGATACGGCAGAATATAATCCCCGTGAGTGTATCAAGACCAATGTCAATGGTGCCGTTAACGTAATAGATGCTGCCATCGCCTGTGATGTGAAGGATGTGGTGGCATTGTCTACCGATAAGGCTTGTGCACCTATCAACCTATACGGTGCGACGAAGCTCACCTCCGACAAATTGTTTATCGCAGCCAATAATATCAAGGGTGGACGTGACTTGCGTTTCTCTGTGGTCAGGTATGGTAATGTGATGGGATCCCGTGGGTCGGTGATTCCCTATTTCATCAAACTGAGGGATGAGGGCGCCAAAGAACTTCCGATTACGGATAAGCGGATGACGCGTTTCAATATCTCCCTTCAGGAAGGTGTCGACTTGGTGATGTGGACCCTCGGGCATCATTTGGGTGGAGAGTTGTTCATCCCGAAGATTCCTTCATATAAGATTACTGATGTGGCTACTGCCATTGCACCAAACCTGAAACAGGTGGAGGTGGGTATCCGTCCAGGTGAGAAGCTCCATGAGGAGATGATTACCGCCACAGATTCGTTGAGTACCATTGATGTCGGGAAATATTATGCCATACTTCCGTCGATTGTCTTTGATGACCGGACACATGAGGACTATCTGAAACACCATCATGCAAAATTCGTCCCTCAGGGCTTCTATTATGCCTCTAATAACAATGAACAGTGGGATACTGTGGAAACATTGCGTGAAAAGTTCACACAGGTGATTCCTGGATTTGAGGTGAAATGAAGAAATTGTTCTATTGTGTCAGTTCTTTGCATAGCCCTCATGCAGGGGTTATGCTGAACAAGATGCTGTCTGACAGGAAAAAGGGCGTGGAGGTTGTCATGGCCTATTGTGACCGGGCCTTGCCTTCCTGTTTTACCAATGTTCATGGAAATACGGGCATCTGTAAGGTGTGCAGGCATATGCACCGGCAGATTATCCATAACTATATGCCTGATATTCAGGTGATACCCATTTCCGCCAAACAGTTCTCCCCCAGTAAGACGGATTTTACCTATGATGACATCTTTGATTTGAAGAAAATAACCTATAGGGATGTTAACATAGGACTGTCTCTGCTCTCTTATTATACGACGATTACCAGGAAGCCTTCTGGTAAAGTCACGCCAAAGCATCGTGCTTATTTTGATCAGATATTGTCGGCTCTCTGCTCTTTTGTCGACTATGCCTATCAATTAGTGGATGAGGTTCGTCCTGATGCCATCTCGATCTATAACGGCAGACTTTATGAGAACCGTCTCTTTTATGAGATCGCCAAGGCAAAGGGCATTCATTTTGAATCGTTGGAAGTGTGTTGGCGCATCAACGAGCCTGCCTATCGGGTGGAGTTTGAGGGTGATTTGCCACTCGACATCCATCAGTTGACGCGTATGTGTCATGACATTTGGGATCATTCCAAGCGGTCGGAAGAGGAAAAGATAAAAATCGGGTCTTCGTTCTTCATTAATCGTAGGACGGGAAAACCAACCAATGACTTTATCTATATCGGCCAGCAGGTTAAGGATAAACTTCCGGAAGAATTCAATGAGCATGAGCGCAACATCGTCATCTATAACTCATCAGAAGATGAAATCGTGTCTTTAGGAGGTGACTGGGACGAAGGAAATCTGTTCGAGACACAGTATGAGGCGATCCGATTTGTGGTGGATCATCTGCCGGAGAATGCCCATGTGTATCTGAGGATTCACCCGAACCTGAAAGGCTTGCAGGCATCCTACCATACTGACTTGTATAAATTGCAGAACAGCCGTCTGACTGTCATCCCTCCGGAGAGCCCTATCAGTTCATACGCGTTGATGGACATGGCGGATAAAGTCCTTGTGATGGGTTCTACCATGGGTGCAGAGAGTTGTTTCTGGGGGAAACCGGTCATCAATCTGCATAAATCGGAGTACTATTATCTGAATGTAGGCTATAATCCGCAGACAAGAGAAGAACTGGTGCAGATGTTAGGTGAAGACCTGTCTCCGAAGCCAAAGGATGGAGCCCTGAAATACGGGTACTATTATATGGCCACTGACGAGCGTATACAATCGGATGATGCGGTTCCGTTCAACTGGTTTACCGTGTCTTTCCTCGGCAAGAAGATCCCCGGCTGTATTGAGTATCTGAAATTGTTTGGGTCCAGTGCCTTGTTCAAGGCCGTCTATCCGAGGTTTGCAGACCATTGTACCCGGTTCTTTAAAAACACCGTTTCTTTCCCAGGATAAATGAGTACAATCAATAAGATCGCAGACGGTGTCATCTGGACCATCGCCAGTAAGTTCCTGAGCGCAGCCTATGCTTTTGTGGCTGTTCCTATCCTGATAGGGCTTTACGGCAAGGCGGACTATGGACTGATAGGGTTGGCGTTGTCCATCAATGTCTATATGACACTGTTAGACCTTGGATTCTCAAACACTAACCTCAGGTATTTCTCCAATTTCCTGGCCCAAAATGATATAGAGAATGTCCGCAGACTATTTGGTACGAGTATCTGCTTTTACGGCTCAATTGGTATCATCAATGCGCTGATCATTTTCGTCTTGTCTTTCTTCGTGGGAGATATCTTCCAGGTGACTCCAGAACAGGTAGTGATACTGCGGAGTCTGTTGTATATCATCGCCCTGAATGCCATATTCA
>JAEEGK010028001.1_pt1 | contig 11339 bp, 7 predicted proteins | sample 8958771 | NCBI WGS metagenome assembly JAEEGK01 (sample SAMN16246547, study PRJNA631951) | gut metagenome | biome: gut microbiome; feature: rumen; material: SC-attached | host: Bos | place: Iran: Karaj | collected 2018-10 | reverse complement strand
AAAATAAAAAAATCTGTAAAAATCTGTGTCAATCTGTGGGCCACTACTCTCCCCCTCGGGGGAGCTGGAGAGGGGTTCCATAATCCAGCTGCTCCGCAGCGTCCTGTTATAATTTCATCCTTTTTTTCTTGTCTTTCCATTTTTTTTAAGTATCTTTGCAACATAGTTGTAATTTTAAAACCTGTCATCATGAAAAAAACATTATTTACTGCTATCCTGTTGTTCCAGTGTATATTGATGTGTGGACAGAAAATGGTGCTCATTATGCAGCCGAGGCCCAATTATAACATGCCTGGCGGTCCCGACGGTAAGAACTATGCAGCCATTATCAAAACCAAAGAAACCAAGAAAGGCATTGTCACCAAGAGCATCAATTTCATGAAGCGTTATGGGTTTGTGCCTGAGGACACCAAGGTGGATGCCATCGACGAGTCGTCGTCGGAAGTCAGTTATGACGTGTGGCTGCCTCTCACGCAGTTTTATCAGGAAATGATGACCTATGATGCCAATAAGCTATACTGCAAACTTCGTTTCGAGTTCCACGACTCTAATGTGATGATTGTCTTCCAAGACCTCCATAATGAGATTCTTGGCATTTGTGCGAAAGAGTTTACTGGCATTGACCAAAAATATTCCGACGCATTTTCTGATTATCGGGGTGAGGCGAGTGGCTTAACCTTGCAAAAGACCCTCATTGGCAAGTTTCTTGTTCACGCCAACCTTGATCCAGCTGAGCGCAAGGAGTTCCGTCAGAAACTGGATGAGTATTTCTCCGATAAAGTCAAGAGAACCAAAACTTACGAGGAGCTTGTGAAGAATGGCGAAGCCAAATGGCTTGATGCCAAAGGAGTCGTGAGACAATATACCGAGTTCCCTGTTCCTGGTGCCAAATACATGATCAAGTTGCTCAGTGAGCCAGGCGCAGAGAATATTTTGCTGGGAATTACTCAGAAGCGCTGGAACAAGCAGGTAAAGGAGATTTTCGAGAACCTCTTTAGGGCTTTCTGCCTGGAAGTGAACGGAGATATTGACGGTATCGCCGAGGATGGTAACCAGACATGGGCAATCGTCGACGGAAAACTGCTCCCCACGGATCCGAAACTCCAGAAAACCTATATAAAGAAAGGTCTTACCTTCTATAGTGAGGAACAATAATCACGATATATGATGAGAAAAGCCCTGATAGTCATTCTGTGCCTGACAGCCCTTTTCGCCCAGGCACAGAGCTTCGACTCGCTGAAACGCTCCAAAGGCAAGACAACCCTCCACACCGCCATCGAGCAGACCCTTGCCGGCAGGATGACTGTCGCTGCATGCAAGGACACCATCGCCTCGGCGAAGAGCGTGAAAGATCCTTATGGTGGCAAGACGCCCATCTATCTGGTGCTCGACTATTTAGCCACGCATAAGAAGCAGGAGTGCGGGAATGCCGAGCAGCTGCTCAGCGCCTTCATCTCCAGGCCCGACTTCGACATTAACCTGCGCTACAGCTCCCTGCTGCCGCCGATGGCCTATCTCATACGCACAAACTACGACTTCCTGGGCGGGCGGTTCAGTCCGGAGTATATCTCGAACAATGTGCTGATTCTGATGATTAGTGCCGGGGCGTCGGTGAACACTTTCAACAGCAACGGCGGTACGCTGATGGACTTCGCCATGGATACGGGCAACAGGTATCTGGCGCATTATTTCGTGCAGCAGGGCATCAACCTGCGCCATTCGGACAAGAAGGGCGAGGACGCTGTCTACAAGCTGATTGCCGACGGGCAGTTCGATGTGCTCAAGCAGGCGCTGGACAAAGGCAGCATCAAGATTGACATCAACTCGCTGCAGAACAACATGGAGGACATTGCCCGCCACAAGGAACTCTACGACTATCTGGCTAACCACTGTGCCCGTCAGGCCTCCGACTATAACGACATCGTGCTGTTCCGCAGCCGCTTTGCCAATCGCAAGGACCTGGTGAAGACGAGATACGAGCAACTGGCACGCAACGAGGCTGCCAAGGCTTCGAAATTCGAGGAAATCATCACCGTGGAGAACCGCTATCCCGACCTGCCTGCCATCGTGAACCCGCGAAAACTGGCTCTCTACAACAAAGACTGCCAGACATTGCAAGCCGTCCACGCGCGTGCCCTCGCCACGGCTGAGAAAGGAGACCTTTCCACCATGCGGAGCGAGAAGTTCCCCCGCGAGTTCGTTGAGAATTATTCTAAAAAGTATCAGTACGACCCCAATAACAAAGTGAGTCTGGCCCGCGAAGTGGAGGCTTTCTATACGGTTTGCGAGGCTTTGGACAGACATATTCCCGTGTATGACTGGAAGATAGACCACATGGCATCGTGGGCAAACAGCGTGAGCAGCATGTTTTCTGCCCTGACTTTAGGCCTCTTCCGAACGGGTAAGATACCTGAGGTGAGTTTCCCGGGCATGGAAGAAGACGAGCGGCTGCTGAGGAATGCCATCAGCGCCTGTAGTATGAGCAGCCAGCATGGCTACGGCCAGTTCTTCAGCAAGGCCTCGCCGGTGCTGAGAACCAAACTGAACAAGCAACAGCAAGAGGCAAAGAGCGTGAAACGCAGATATGAGGCCTACGAGGAAAGCATCAAAGCCAAGAGTAGGGCTGAAATGGCACGACAAGAGGCGCAGCGGGAGGCAAAACGCAAGCGCGAGGAGGCTATTGCCGAGAACCCCGATGTCAGCTTGAAGTCGATTGGAATCACTTATACCACCGGCGAATGGGACACCAGTTGGATTGACAAGATTCCTGTTCCCTTCGACACTCCCGACCATCAGAAAACGAAATACTTAGAGGTGAAATACTCTGATGGCACGAAGGGCTGCATCAGCAAGGTGCCCTCCAACGACTATTATGTGCCCAGTGGGGGCGAAGGCTTCCTGTGGGACGACAAATACACCAACCTCTCTGATGCTATTGCCGCCGAGTACTTCTTCCGTAAGTATGACGTGACGCGCACGAAGGGAAAGAAATAGGAGCACTTTGTGCAGTTCAAGGTTTAAAGTTCAAGGTTTAAAGTTCAAGGTGTAAAGTTCAAGGTTCAAAGTTCAAAGTTTAAGGTGTAAGGTGTAAGGAGCCAGGAGTTTCTTGGCTCCTATCTTATTGATTTTACGGTCTTCTTAAATCCTTTCTGGTCGAGCAGGATGAAGGTGTAGGTCTCGCCCTCCACGAAAGGATAGTGCGCAAACGACTGGAAATCAGGGATGTCGTCGTCGTTGATGCGAAGGATGATGTCGCCCTGGCGCATGCCCTGCTTATATTCGTCGCAGGTGTCGCGAATCAGACCTACGGCAGCCTTGCCGTCGACAGGCACGAAGGCCATGTCGAACTGCTTGTTGCGCACCTCGCACGTGTCGCTGTCGTTGTAGGGCTGGAACAGCATTCTCTTCTTCAGCGGGTTGATGATCAGACTGCCGTAGTTGAGCATCGCCGCTCCCAGACGCGAGCCGCCCTGCGTGGTGAGGCTGCTCACATTGTTGAACGCAAACTCACCCCACTTCAGACGGTCCAGCTTCAGGAACACCACCTCGTCGACCTCCTCGGCACCATAGTTGCCGATGCTCAGGTGTCCGCGGCTGCGGCCTTCCACCTGGTCGTTCACCTGATGGCTCTTGAAGGCGTGCTTGTCGAAACTCTGCTTGTTCATGGAATAGAACTGGCGCGTGCCCGTGTCGAACAGGGTCTCGTCGACATGGCGGATGAAAGGACTGATCCACACGTGAGGCACAAACCAGCGCAGCTTGTAACGGATCTGATAGCCGCCTTCCTGCTTGAAGAAATGTTTGCGGTCGGTCAGGATCATCCGCTTGTTACGCACGTCAATCTTGCAAAGCAGTCCCTTGTTCAGCAGATCAAACCCCAGGATGGCGTCGTAGTTACGGCGCCCGTGAGGCTGGTTGATCACCGTGGCCACATAGCTGCCAATGGTGATGCTGCCCATCTTGAATTCGGGAATGCGGATGACTTTCACGGTGTCCTTACGGCCGTTGGCATCTTTCGATACGATATTGCCCAGCTCGTCGTTCGTGTCGATGCGCCCCTCGTAGTAGACCATGCCCTGGCTCGAGCCCGTATCGAAATTAAACAGACGCTTCTCGCCATCCGCCATCTCCACCTCGATATAGATCTGGTCGTCGATGAAACGGATGGGAATGGTATCCACAAAATTCTTCTCCGACACGCTGAAGTTGACGGAGTAGCGGTGCATCTGTGCCTGTGCGCCAAGACAAAAGGCAAAGACGATCAGGGATAACCATCCTTTCCTACACATACTGGCGCAAAGATATCAATAATTCTCTGAATCTCAAAATGATTCGCAAAAAAACAGTAGAATCATCTCGTCACCCTTTGTCTCGTCCGAAGAATGCCTGAAGAGTAGGGGAGCAATCAGCCCTTCAGGCGTGTTCCTCTCATCGACAAGCCATTAACGCCCGGATAAAGATGCCGATTAGCAACGCAGAGGGCTACTCTGTGGTCCTAATCATGCTTGTTTTTTAGCAATATCAGGTATTCTCGTTTGTCTTCAATGTGCAGAAACAAAGACAAACAACTCATAGCTTCTTAAGGAATCTGAAGAATGGTCAGTAGAAATCCCACATGACAGCCGTGGCGGGGCTGCTCGGCTAATTCCAGCATACCACCTTGTTGCAGCATCATGCGGCGGCTGAGTGAGAGGCCGATACCGCTGCCGCCACGCTTGGTAGTGAAAAAGGGCACGAAAACCGACTTGCATACCTCTGCGGGAATGGGAAGACCGTCGTTTCCGACATACAGGCATATGGGCTGACTGGCTTCGAGAGAAGGTCTGACGGTTTCATCGTCGATGACTTGTATCACCATCTTTCGCGCATCGGCCTCCATGGCATTTTTTACTAAGTTCATGAGTACTTGGCGCAACATGCCGGCATCGGCACTAACTCTCAGGTCGGGAGAGATATTTACTTCCCATGCCAGCTGGGGATAGGCTTTGCTAATGTCGCCAACCATCGTTCTCAGGTCTACATCGCTCATCTTCGGTTTCTCCAGTTCGGACATCTTCCGGTAGTTGACCACGAAGTTGCTCATGTGCTGAGAAGTATCAAAAATGGCACGTATGCCGTCCTCGAGTGGTGTGCCTTTCACATCGGGCCGGTTGAGCATAGACTGACTGATGCTGGTGATGGGTGCTGTGGCATTCATCATCTCATGGGTCAGCACGCGAGTAAGCCTTTCCCACGATTCGACCTCGTTCTGATTGATTTGCTGGCGGACAGTCCCGCCCAATTGGTTCAGCGTCTCCTGCATGGCACGCTCACCAAAGAACATGCCGTTTGTGGGCATGCGGAAGGTAAAATCGCGGTTACGGATGGCCTCCTGCATCAGATGGGCACGCAGGCGAAGCTTCTGCTGGTGGCGAAAGAACCATGCAATGATGGTTACGATGAGTACACCTAATAAAATATATAACCACATATAGGAAGAATCTATTTACTCCCCTCGCCTTTTGGAGAGGGAATGGGGGTGAGGCTCCTGATCTTATTGTAGAGCGTCTGTCGGGTGATGCCTAGGAGTTCAGCTGCCTGGGTGAGATTGCCGTGGCAATGGTCGATGGTGCGGCGGATATGCTCCTTTTCCATCTCGTCGAGACTCACGATTTCGGCTTGCTTATCAAGCACATCCTTCAGCTTGCGCACCAGTTCGTCGTTGTCCCAGGGCTTGGTGATAAAGTCTGCGGCTCCATTCTTCAATCCCTTGACGGCGAGATTGATGTCGGCATAGGCAGTCATGAATACCACCGGCGTTTGCGGATGCTGCTTGCGAATGGCGCGGAGCCAGAACAAGCCTTCGTTGCCGCTGTTCACACCAAGCGTGAAATTCATGTCGAGCAAAACGATGTCAATCGCTTGCTGGGCCATCAGTTTCAGAATGTCGTCGGGCTGGGTGGTAGTCAACACTTGCTCGAAGGTAGAGTCAAGCAGATAACGCATGGCCGTCAGAATAGATGTGTTGTCATCAACAATCAATATCGTTCCGTACTTGTTCATGCTGCAAAGGTAATCTTTTTCCGTCAAGAAATCATACAGAAAGGTGTCTAATTTTTAGACGTTCTGCCTCTGGAAGGGCTAAAATGCTTGGAGTAGTTGATATAAACACCTACCTTTGCAATGAAACAAAAAAGAGCGTATGAATAAAATGTATTTAGTTCTCAGCCTATCTGTGTCTCTGTGTGTTCTGCCTGTTCAAGCGCAGGACATGACGCTACAACAATGTATGCGTTATGCGGTGGAACATAACCACGAGGTGAGGCAGGCTGAGTTGGAACTCGACAACTATAAGGCCGAAAGAACAGGAGCCATTGGACGATTCCTGCCTTCGGTCAATGCCAGCATCGGTACCCAGTATAACTTTGGACGTGCCATCGACCCTGAGACCAACGGCTATACCGATGTGAGCACTTTTTATAATGGTTATCAGCTGTCGGCCTCGCTGCCTGTCTTCGACGGGTTCAGCCGTCTGCATGCGCTCAAGGCTGCCAAGGCCGGCGAACTGATGGGGCAGTCGGCACTTCTTCAGCGTCAGAGCCAGACAGCCCTCGATGTGTTGCAAGCCTATACCAATGTGGCTTATTACAACGGACTGGTGAAAATGGCCGGAGAGAAAGTGCAAGAGACACAGTTGCTGCTCAAGCAGACACGGTTGCTTGAGGAGGTGGGCCGGAAGAGTGCCGCGGATGTGGCTCAGGTGGAGTCGCAACAAGCCGAAGCCGACTACGAGCTCATCCGTCAGCAAAACCTTTATGCCTCAGCCTTGCTGGAACTGAAAAAGACAATGAGCTATCCCATGAGCGACAGCCTGCACCTGGATTTTACTCCTAACATGAAAGATTCTCATTCCCAATGTGTTGGCAATTTTGATCCGACGTGGGTATGTTCTATGGATAACGAGCAGCATCCGGAACTGCAAGTAGCCCGTTATCGTATGCAGACATCCAAACATGAGTGGCATCAGGCTCGTGCTTCACTTTTTCCATCTCTCTCGTTGAGTACGGGTCTGAGCACCACTTATTACAAAACGCTGCACAACGATGCCGCCCAGTCGTTCAATCAGCAGTTGAAGAACAACATGGGCGAGTACTTAGGTGTTTCGCTCAGCATTCCGTTGTTCAACCGGCTGCAGTCGCTCAGCAGCATCCGTAAGGCGAAGAACAACTATCGGATAGCCTGCGAGGCTTACGACCAGAAACGGCTGGAACTTGAGAAACTGAGCCGTGAGGCATGGCAGGACTGGCAAGGCTATCTGAAACAGACCGCCCAGATGGAGAAGAAGGTTGAGGCCGATTCGCTGGCTTATCAGCTGACACGCCGCCAGTTCGAGGAAGGTCTCTCGACAGCCATCGACCTGCATACCACCTCGGCTCAGTTGCTGAACTCGAAGGCCACCCTGCTGCAATGCCGGCTGATGGCGATGGTAAAAGAACAATTAGTCAGATATTATAAAGGATACGCAATATGGACAGAGTAATCGAAAAGACAAAGACGCAGCGGCTGATGAAGTATTGGCCTTATGCGGTTGGCGGATGCTTCCTGCTACTGTTATTGGTTTGGCTTGTGTTTGGCAACCACGCATCGACGCTCAGAGTCAGTAAGGACGAACTGACCGTCAGCAATGTGCAACATGCCGAGTTCAAGGACTATGTGCGCACCAATGGTCAGGTGCTTCCCATCCAGATTGTGCAGATTTCGCCCGAGGAGGGCGGCATCGTGATGGAGAAGGTGGTCGAGGAAGGTATCCACGTCAAGAAAGGCGATGTGATAGTTCGCCTTAGCAACAGCAACCTTGACCTGCAGATTCTGAATGCTGAAGCAGAGCTGGCAGAGAAGCAGAACTTATTGAGGAATACGCAGGTAGCCATGCAGCAAGACCGCTTGAACAACCAGACGGAGCAGGCTCAGCTCGACATGGACACCCAGCGCAAGCAGCGTACCTACGAGCAGAACAAGCGGCTCTTTGGTGAGAAACTCATCAGCCGTGAGGACTATCTGCAGTCGCAGGAGGACTATCAGCTCGCTGCCCGTAAGCGGTCGCTGGTGTCGAAGCGTCTGAAGCAGGACTCGCTTTATCGCACCGTTCAGATGGACCAAATGGAGGACAACCTGCAGAACATGCGTAAGAATGTGGTGTTGGTGCGCCAGCGTAAGGACAAACTTGAAGTGCGTTCAGCCATCGATGGTGAACTGGGTCTTTTAGACGTAGAGTTAGGCCAAAGCATCCAGCCCGGACAGAAGATTGGCCAGTTGAACGACCTCAGCGACTATAAGGTGCAGGCACAGATAGATGAGCACTATATCGACCGCGTCCGTCAGGGGCTCACAGCCACTTTTACCCGTGCCGACAAGAAATATCAGCTGCAGGTGCGCAAGGTGTATCCGGAGGTGCGCGAGGGTAAGTTCCGCTGCGACTTTATTTTCAAGGGTGAGCGCCCTGAGAACATCCGCACAGGACAAACCTACTACATTGACTTGGAGTTAGGTAAGCCCGAGCAGGCAGTCCTCATCCCTCGCGGCACCTTCTTCCAGACCACTGGCGGACAATGGATATTTGTCTTGGACAAGAGCGGAAGTAAAGCCTACCGCCGCAACATCCGCATCGGACGCCAGAACCCGCAATACTACGAAGTGCTGGAAGGCCTGGAGCCAGGCGAGCGTGTTGTCACCAGCGGCTACGAGGCATTTAAAGATAATGAAGTGTTGGAAATCAAATAGAAATTGACAATTATGAATATTTTCAGAAACATGCTTTACATGGCACGTCGTTTCAAGACTGCAACGGCGCTTAATTTCATAGGACTCATAGTGGCTTTTGCCTCATGCTACCTGTTCCTGACACAGGTGGTCTATAACCATTCCTATAACAAAGGACTGACCAACTATGAGCAGTTGTATCGTGTAGAGGTGCCGGGTATGGCGGTGGATCGGGAATGGCAATCACATGTAAGCCGTTACATTGCTGAACAACTGACTGCCATGCCCCAAGTAGAGAGTATGGCTTTAATGGGAGGATATAACAATTGTACTGCCAAGAAAGACCTGACCGAGTTCTCCTTTCCTTGGTGCCGTGTCAGCGATGATGCACTAAAAACGTTTGGTGCTCGGCTAATCGATGGCGAAATCGCATGGAAAGATGGTGACCAAAAAGGATTGATCATACCGGCGTCGATAGCGATGAAGTATTTCGGTTCTGTACAGGTGGCTGGCCGCCACATGATGTGGGAGAGTGGAGACAGTGCTAGAGTAAGAGGCGTGTTTACTGACTTCCCGGAAAACTGCTCCGTAAGAAATTGCATCTATTCAAACATGCGCGATGAGAATCAGGGCAACATCAATAATTATAACTACATTTGTTACCTTAGGCTCAATGCTCAGATAGATACAGCCCAAGTTAACCGCAGCATGCGGGATGCAATGATGGAGAAGTGGTATCAGCTGTTTGTTGAAAACGGTATGGAGGCTCAATGGGAAGAAGAGAAAGGCAGCGTGTCATTCACCATGCGCTTGCAGCCTATTACGAAAACATGGTATTCGGGCGTAGATCCGGAACTGGACAAAGGAAACAAAACCGTAGATTGGATTCTTCGGTTATCGTGCCTGTTGGTCATCATCATCGCCGCAATCAATTTTCTTAATTTCGTGCTGGCAGAGAGTCCGATGCGCATCAAGAGTGTCAACACTCGAAGGGTGTTGGGCAGCAGTCTCAGTTCATTGAGAATAGGACTCGTCGTCGAGACGATTATCATATCACTTTTTGCGTTTCTCTTGGCCATGGTCATCTGCTGGCTGCTGTCGTACTGGCCATTTATCAGCGAACTCATGGCGGGGAGTATTGCGCTCAGCAAACATGTCCTGCTCACCCTCGCATTGGGATTAGTCGCTATTCTGGTAGGCGTCGTGGCAGGTATCTATCCCGCATTCTACGTCACATCGTTCCAACCGGCATTGGTTCTGAAAGGAGCGTTCGGGCTCTCTCCGCAAGGTCGCCAACTGCGTACGGCTTTGCTCTGCCTGCAATTCCTGATTACAAGTGTTATGGTCGTTTACATCGGAATCCTCTATCTGCAAAGCCACTATATCTTCAATTCCGATTACGGATATTCTAAAGATGAAATATTATATGCAAATACATGGGAACTGAAGGACAAACAAGATGCCCTGCGGTCTGAACTCATGCAACAGACGGGTGTGGTTGATGTAGCCTTCTCTCAATTCGCGTTGGGTTTCAACGACACGTATATGACCTGGGGACGAAGCGACAAAGACCATAAGATACAGTACACGGTGCTGCCCGTCGATTGTCATTATCTTCGCACGATGGGGATAAAGGTGGTTGAAGGCCGTGACTTCACTGAGCACGATGGCGACTGCTATATCATCAACGAGGCGGCCCGCAAGGAATGGGATTGGGTAGAAATGGACAAGAAACTACTGGATGATGACCTGCCGGTAATCGGCGTGTGCCGTAATATTCGCTTCGGCTCTACGCGTAAGAACAACAACGAGTCGCCGTTAGCCTTCATAATAGTTCGCGATATTTTAAAGAGCGAAGGGTGGGTTCCTCCATTGAATATAGCGAATGTTCGTGTGGCAGCAGGCACCGATAAAGTGCAAATGCGTCAGAAAATCAAAGATATTTGCATGAAGTTGGGAATGCAGCATGAACCTGAAGTGAAGTTCCTCGACCAACATTTAGAAGAACTCTATCAGGAGGAGTTCCGCTTCATGCGGCAGGTATTGGTGTTCAGTGTCATCTGCCTCATCATCACGCTCATCGGCGTGTTCTGTATGACGATGTTCGAGACTGAGTACCGCCGCAAGGAAATCGGCATCCGCAAGGTGATGGGCAGTTCTACCAGAGAGATTCTCGCCATGCTTTGCCGCCGCTATGTGTGGCTGCTGCTCATCAGTTTTGCTATTGCTGCTCCATTGGCATGGTATTTCGGCAATCAATGGTTGCAAGGCTTTGCAGAGCGGACTCCCATCTATTGGTGGCTCTTACCACAGGCTTTGCTCGCTGTGGGTATGGTGACTTTGCTGACCGTTATCGTCCAGAGTTGGCGCACGGCAAATGAGAATCCGATCAACAGTATTAAAACCGAATAGAATATGAAGAGCTATTTGAAATTTCTGTCGCGCAACAAAATCTATACATTTATCAATGTCGTGGGCCTTTCGGTGTCATTAGCCTTTGTCATCATCATCGGCCTCTATTCACAGATGGAGTTTGGCCGTGACAGGTGGCACAAGAATGCCGACCGCATCTACGTGACGTGCAATTACTATGAAAAGGA
>JAEEGK010027999.1_pt1 | contig 11339 bp, 8 predicted proteins | sample 8958771 | NCBI WGS metagenome assembly JAEEGK01 (sample SAMN16246547, study PRJNA631951) | gut metagenome | biome: gut microbiome; feature: rumen; material: SC-attached | host: Bos | place: Iran: Karaj | collected 2018-10 | reverse complement strand
ATCCCCAATCCCCAATCCCCAATCCCCAAAATCATTTTTATCTTTATAATTTGTTAAAATTATTTTATTAATCATAAAATAATGTTTTAAAATAAAAAATAAAATAGAAATAAATAAAATATATAAAAAGAAAATATAAATTAAAAAATATTAAAGAAAAAATTATTTTACATTTAAAAAATTAATTTTTTAAAATAATATAATAACAATTAAATCATAATATAAATAAAAAAATTAAATTCAATCTTATAAAAAAATGAACAAACTTATATTTTAATTTTAACTATCTTAATAATTAGTATTTAATCTCAATATCAAAATGAAGAAATAAGAATAGAATGTGGTAATCGTAATTCAAAAGGGTATTCTTGTATCTATTTTACCAGAAATACTTGTTACTTTGTTTCTGAATTTTGTCATATAACTAAAAAAATTCAAAGATGTGAAATTGGTGAAGTATCACCAACAAGAAAGCAGGTTCTTGAACTTTTGATAAAAAAGGAAATTGAAAGATATGGAAACAATAAAAAAAATAAATAAAATATCTTAATAAAAATTATATTATTGAGATTTCACATTTATTATTAAAATTAAAAACAATATTCAAAGAATTTTCATGTAAAAATAATAGGAGTAAATTTAAAGAAACTGGGCAGAGAATTTTAATTTAAAAGAATTAATATTATTCAATCAAGTATTAATTTGAAAATTTTTAAATTTTTAATTAAGAAAAATGAATAAATAACATTTTTTATAAGTTTTGAACAATTTGTAGGTTTAATTACATCTTATTTATATTATGATATATATTATAAAAGAATTTTTATTTAAAATAAAAACAAAATGAAAAATATTAAATTATATAAATAATTAAATCATAAATATTATAAATTATATACGAACTTTATTATATAGGTTATAATATATACAATAAATAATACATTATCTTTTAACCCAATGTTTATAATTTTTTCAGATTTGATTATATATAAAGGAATAAATTAATATTAATCATATTTGATTAAATAATTTAAAATAAATATTTTTATAACTAAGTTATATTTTTTTTTATCAAATTATTCTATTATATTTTTATAAAAAAAAAACAGAAAAATATATTCTTTTTTACCACTTAATTTATTAGATTATTAAAATTTATTTTTATATACAAAATTAAATATATATAAAATAAAATTTGTTATTATTTTTAATGGATAGAAGAATAGAATTAACTCCTGTTAGGAAAAACTTAAATTTTAATCAATATCAAAATATTTATATTGATGATAAATTAGTAACTTCTTTTCAACAATCTAAATTATCTGTTCCTGAATCAAAAAATATTAGATTTCGATATATTAAAAATGTATCGGATTTAAAAAATGATAATGGAATAAATGATATACTAAGAATACAAATTGAACAATTGAAATAAAATTATTTTTAAATAAAAAATAATATATTTAATAAAAAAACAAAAAATTACATATTTACATAAATAATTATTAATAATAAAAATATAAACTCAAAAATTTTTTTATTTCCAATATTTTAAAATTCTTTCCATTTCTAAAAAATCTGGTCTATTTTCTTCATTAATATCAAGCATCAAACATAATAAATTAATAAAATGTTGGCTATAATTATTTTTTAAAAGATCAAAAATAAAATTTCTAACAATATCCATATTAATATATTTTCTTATTTTATATAAATTATTAACATTAAAAGTAGATGCATATAAAATACATAAACCAAGAGAATAAACATCACTTTTAAATAAATTATGTTTAATATCAATTTGATTTGTTCTTAATCCATTATATAAAAGAGGACTCATATATAATTCAGTTCCTTTTAAAGTATTTCTATCATTACAAAATAAAATTTGTTTTGCTTCACCAAAATCTGCAAGTTTATATATTTTATTATTAAAAACTAAAATATTTTGTGGTTTAATATCTCTATGACTTATTCTTTTTCTTTGTAAAAATGATAATCCAGAACATAATTGTTTTAATATTAATATTAAATCTTCTTCTTTATAAAATTTCTTTTGAAGAGAATTATTTTTTATTTCTTTTTCCCAATCAGTAATACCAACTTCCATTAAAATATAAATCACATAAGTTGTTTTATCTAATTTTTTTTTATATAATCCTAAAATTTTTATAATATTAGGATGAACTAAGTTATTACAAAGATTATATTCTTTTATTAAATCTGATATTTCAATTTCATCTGATAAAATTATTTTTTTCATTGAATATAATTTACCATTTAAATCTTGAACTAAATAAATTTTACCAAAAGTACCTTGACCAATTTGAGTTATTATTGTAAAATCATCAAAATTGAATTCATTTAATAAATAATTATTTTGTTTTCTATTTAATTCTTCTGAATTTAATCTTGAATGAATTTTTTCTTGTTTAATTAATTCTTCTGATTTTATTCTTGAATGATTATTTTCTTTTGTATTTTCATTATTTAAATAATTTTTTTTTTTAAATAATTCTTCATTAGATAAAGGAGATCTTAAAGAAATTTTATTTTGAATAATTATTTTTCTTGAATTACTATGATTCATTTTTGATAAATTATTTTGTAATAATTTAGATTCTGATTTTAAAGGAGATGAAATGTTTTCTTTTTCTTTTTCTTTATCATTATATATTAAATGTAATAAATCTTTAATTTTACTTTTTTCATTTACAATTCCATTATTTTTAGGATAAAAATTTATTTTTGATAATGAATTTAATTTAACATGCCTTATTTTTTTTATTTTTAATGGTGTTTCTAATTTTTCTAAACTTCCTTTTCTATTTGTTAAATTATATTTATTTTGAAAAATTTGAATTTTTTGATTTTCCTCTCTTTCAGTATTACATTTTCCTTTTAAAGGTGATTTTTTTTCATTATTATGATTTAATATGTGTTTTAAATTTAATTTTAAATTTTCATTAATTAAATTATTTTTCATATTATTTTCTTTTCTAATAAAATTATTATCTTCATTTTCTTTTATATTATCTTTTTTATTCTCTTCATTATTATTTAAATGTATTTTAGATATATTTTCATTATTTAATTTTGAATTAAAATTACTTGTAATATTTCTCATACTTTTAAAAAGTTTTTCATGTAATTCACTTAAACTTCCAAAAGATAAAGCATTATTAATATTTCTACTATGCTTTTTAATAATTTTTTTTTTTAAAGAATTAAGATGATTATTATCATCAATACTTTCTATAAGAGAATAATTTTTTTTATTTTCTTCAATATCATTATTATCATTTTCTTCATTATTTTCATTATCTTTATTATCTTTATAATCATTATAATTATTATTATTTTTTATATTATTAATATCAAAAATATCAAATTTAGAACATTTAAATTTTTTTTTACAACAAGGACAATACCAAAAAAATTTATCTAAAAAACTCATAATTTTACATTTAGAACAAACAACAATATCTTTATTAGATAAAATTCCATGATATAAAAAACCATTACAATCATTTTTATGATAAAAATTAATTTTATATAATTCACTTTTTTTATAACATTTACATTCCATTTCTTTTGGTTTAATAATTTTTTTATAAATTAAAGCATTTTTAACAGCTAAATTTAAAATTTTATATTCTAAAGGATTAAAAACTTTAGCATAAGATTTAAATTCTTTTTTACAAACAATACATTTCCATAAAATATCCATTGGATTTATTAAAAATTTACATTTTTTACAATATAAATTATCATTTTTTAAAAAAAATTTATCACCACATTTTATACAACTCATTTGTTCACAAAATAATACATTACAATGATATTTTTCCCAAGTTGCAGGTGGTAAAATTTTATCTGATTGAGAAATAATTGAAGAATAAAATTCTACATTACAATATTCACAAAACATTAATATTGAATTTTCATAATAACACATTTTACAATTTGAACAAATTACATATAATATTTTATTTTTATTATATTGTTCTGTTATTATTATAAATTGTCCTTTACAAGTATGAATTGGTATTGAATTATAATTACAATGATTCATGAAGGTTGATAAAAAAGTAACATTTTTTTTATTTTGATTATATTTTTTAATTGCATTATAACATGGATTATACATTTTTTTATAGATATCATTATAAAAATTTCTTTCTGCTTTGTTTTTTATTATTTGAAAATCTTTATTATCATAAATGTCTTCGTCATAAATATCATTAAATATTAAATGCATTTTATTATAAAATTTCTTTAAAAAATTATCTTCATTTTCGATTAAAATACTATCACAATTATCTATAAATTCCCTTTTATATTTTTCATATATAGAAAAATAATCAAATGACTTTGAAGATAAATTTTTTAATATATCTTGTTTAAATTTAATATTATTCTCCATAATGTAAAAAATTAAATTATTAAAAATTTTTTTTCATAATTAAAATATAATTTTAAGTTTAATATGATAATTTAAATATAAATAACTTCATTTAATATTTTACAAAAAAATCATATTATTTTAAATATATTCAATTTTACAAATAATATCATTCCTCTCTTCAATATTTTTTTTATATTGTAGAGGAATAAAAAATCTTATTTTTAAAAGATTAACTTCAAATAAAGAAATTTTTTTTTCATCACCTGAAGTTTCTAATAAATGTTCAGTTAATTCTTCTTTACCTTGATATTTTGCATATGTAATTTGACATTCCTTATGTTCATTTTTCCATTTTAATCCACTTACTTTATTATAAAAATCAATTATACATAAAGAATTTATAAAATTAATAAATGCATATCCTAAATTTTTTGGATTATTTTTACTCATTGGTAAATAAAATAAATCATAATTTCTATATATATTTTTTTCATCAAATCCCATTGTTAAATCTATTTTTTTAATTAAATCATTTACTGTATATTTAATTGGAATATTCATTATTCTAACTGAAGTTCTTTTATCTTTTCCATTTATTATATTTTCGATATTAATTGAATATTTTGAATTATCTTTATGATTTTCATTATTTTGATTAACAATATTTGGAAAAATTAAATTGTTAGTATTTTTAATTAAATTATTATTTACTATACCTGTTTTAAATTTGTTTATAACATTTTTTGAATTTTTAGTTGATTTTGGAAATGTTTTACATGAATTGAAATTATTTTGAGTTTGATTAATATTACCAAAAACTGGAGTAAATAAATTAGAAGGAATTCTATTAATTGGACTCATAATTTCATTTATATTATTATATTTTTTTATTGACTGCCAGTTACTTTCAGAAAAACTTGATTCTTTTGTTGAAATAGAACCACTTAAATGTAAAGGAAATTTAGGGTGAAAATTTCCATATATATTATTACTATTATTTAAATAATTAATTGGATTATTGAAATTTATTTTTTGATTCAATAAATTATTGTTGTATTTATTTCCATTATTATTTAATTGCTTTTCATTATTATTTTCTTCAGGTAATGTAATTGATAAATTAGGTTTTTTTTGAATTGTAATATTTGCATTATTATTAAATGATAATTGTTTTAAAAAATTAGGTTTCTTATTTATCAAATTATTTTTTTGCAATATTAAATTATTTTGTTTTATTTTTAGAGCATCTCTTAATTCATTAATATTAGTTTCTTTTAATTTTTCTTCATTTTCTTTTTTTTTCCAAATTACATCCATAAATGGATCAGATTCTAATTCAATATTAGATAAATCTGAAAGTATTTGTTCTTCATCTATTAAATAATTAATAATTTTTTTATTCTAACTTTTATTTTCATGTATTGTTGTGTCAATATCTTTTTTTAAACTATTTTTATTATTTATAATATTTTTACTCTTCATAATCTTTACTTGCATCATAACTTGTAATATTACTTGATTTTGATTTTGCACTTGGAATTTGATTTTTGTTTATTAAAGAAGAATTTGATTTTGTGACCTTTAAATCAGACATTTTTAAATTATCAATTATTTTTTATTATTATTTTTTTTATTATCATTTATTTATCTTTTTTTTTAATATATAAATAAAGAATCATATTTATTTTTTTCAATTTAAAACCAATTATCTCTAACTATATAGATAATTATAATGGAAAAAATTAATATTCAAAAAATCATAAATAAATTATAATATATAATTCGTAAATTCATTTTTTTTGAAACAAACATAGTATATTCTAAAACATAAAATATTTAATTAAATTAATTCTTTATATTCAAATTTTTTAAATTTGATTTTGATAAATTATTATATATAAAGATAAATATTAAATAAAAACAAAATGGGTATATGTAGTTCAAATGAAAAAACAAACTTTAATAATTTAAATTCAACTTCTGGGAATGAAACTAATTTTAAAACCAATCCTAGTAAAATTTCTGATCTAATTCCTCAAACTAATAATTCAATTAATAAAAATTCTTTGAATAAAACCACCAATAATTTAAAATATCCAAGAGGAGATTTTATATTTAATAAAATAAATAATTATCAATTAAAAAATAATGAAAATGATGATAATTTATCTCAAAAAGTTGAATTATACATAAGTTTAGTAGATATGCAAGATATTTCTTCAAATTATAATATAAAAACTTATTTAAATAATAATATAAAAGATAATAATTATCAATATTTAAACCAAACAGAAGAAAATAATGGTTCAAAAATTTTATTTGGAAGTACTGTTGTTTTAGATTTTTTTTTTGAAAAACAACAATCAATTAAATGTCAAATTTACCAAGAAAAAGAATTAATATCAACAAAAGCATTTTTCTTACATTCATTTATGTCAAACAAAAATTTTCATTTAGATGATAAAATATACAATATAGATTCAAATGAATATATAGGAAAAATAAATTTAGATTTAAAGGAAATACCAAAAGATAATAAATTAAAAAATACAATATCAGAATTTTCAGAAATAAAAATAGAATTTAATGAATCTGATAATGAAGAAAAATTTTTTATTTTAAAAAATTTTAATGATGGAAAAAATTGGCGTGCATGTTTCAAAAGTAGAGAATTTATCCCAATTAATAAGAGTTATATATACCGAGATTTAAAACTAGACACAAATATTTTATGTAAATCAGAAGAACAAGAAATTTTAATAGAAATATATAAAATATATGAAACAATTCCATCATCAATAGCATATTTTACTTTAAACAATATAAACAAACAAATATTAATTAAAAACAATTCAACAAAAAATCAAAAAATATTAGGTCAAATAATAATTAAACATAAACTAGTTAAAAAAAAGCGCTTTTTAGATTATTTAAAAGAAGGAATGGATATAAATTTAACAATAGCAATAGATTATACTGAATCAAATGGTATTCAAAATAATAGAGAATCTCTTCATTATGCATTTGGAAATGAATCAAATGATTATGAAAAAGCAATATATTCATGTGGTAAAATTTTAGCATTTTATGATAAAGATCAAATATTTCCTGTTTATGGTTTTGGTGGAATTCCACCAAATGAAAAAGAAAATAATGATTGTTTTAATATAAATTTAACAGATAATCCAAATATACAAACATTAGAAGAAGTAATTAAAATTTATAAAGAATCTTTATCGAAAATTACTTTTAAAGGACCTACTCATTTTGCTCCAATTATTAAGAAAGTTATGGATAATATTCAATTTATTATTGAAAATAAATCTATTAATTATTATGAAATTTTAATGATATTAACAGATGGTATTATTAATGATATGAAAGAAACTTTGAAATTAATTGTTGATTGTTCATTACTTCCTTTAAGTATTATTATTATTGGAATTGGAAATTCACATTTTGATGATATGAAAATATTAGATGGTGATGAAATTCCTTTAACTGATTTTGATGATAGAGTTAGTAAAAGGGATTTAGTTCAGTTTGTTGAATATGAAAAATTTAAACAAAAAAATAATAATGAAGAACTTGCTGATGAAGTTTTGAAAGAAATTCCTAAACAAGTTGAAGAATATTATGCTATGACAGGGAATTTTAAATTTCAGAATAATAATTAATAACTATATATTTTATTTAAATTGTTATCAAAATATCGGTTTTTTTAAAAAATATATATATAAATGATTAAAAAACTTGGTTTTTCTTTAATAAAATCTTATATTAACAGATTTTTATTTATATATTTTTTTTTGGAATTTGTTTATTTTATAGAATTTGGTGTAAATACATTATTTAATAATTGTTGTATTTAGATATTCTTAGATTTGATAATTTAATATATTGAATTAGCTTTTATTTTTATTTGACTTAATATTTAAAAAATGTAATAATATATAAATTAATAATTAAAATATTCATCAATTTATAAAAAATATATTTTAATATAAAATATTTTAAAAATAATATATTTTATTCATTTTTTTAAAAATTTATTTAAAATTAAATTAAAACAAAAAAAAATAAATTTATAGTATGTTAAAAAGTAAAAAATTTTGGAGTTATGAAATATGTGAAAAATTCGATTTAACAGAAGAAATGTTTCAAAATTACAAAAAAAAAGGAAAATTTTACGAAGATGGATTATATTTTTATGATCAAATAGGAATAGGAGCACATCCAGCAATAAAAGCAACACAAGGAAACATTCCATCAGTTATTACTTTCCAAAATGTATTAGTAGATACAAATACAATAAAAATTTTATTTTATTTACTTCCATCATCAAAAGTAACATCATTAAGATTTTCATCAAATAAATTTAATTTACAAAATTTAGAATTTATAATAGAAAATTTATTTACAACAGAAAATGGAATTAATACAATAATTTATGAATGGAATGATACAATAACAATTGATAATAAAGAATATTCAATTGGTGATTTAAAATCAATTGAAGATGAAAATTTATTAAATGATTTGAAAAAAACTCAAGATTTAATTTTATCTTTTATGACAAGAGTACCAAATAAATTAGAAGCATTATGTTTAAGAGGTGATTTAATAGGAGATGAAATGGCAAATCGAATTTTTGATGAATTAAAAAATAAAGATAATACAATTAAAATATTAAATTTATTTAGAAATAATTTAACAAATGAATGTATTAATAATTTTTGTGAAATGATTACAGTAAATACTCAATTAGAAGATATTAATTTAGGTAGAAATTTTTTTAGTGATGATTGTTTAAACTTAATTAAAGATAATTATGGAATTTTTCCTATGACACAAGAAGAAGTTGATGAATATGGGAAATTAGCAAAAGAAAGACAAGATATAATTAATAAAAATATTAAATTGAAAGCTTCTAAAAAACCTGAATTAGAAGTTCCTCATTTAGATGAAATGAAAGAAATTGATGGAAAACATTTTAGAGTTAAAAATGGTACTTTGAAAAAAATAAATTTTATTCAAAATAATTTTACACAAAATTCTTTTGATAATTTTAAAATAATTTTAGATGCCAATCAAGATTTATGTTTGGCTATTGATTATAAAATATTTAATGAAGAACAAATTAATATTTTTACAGATTCAAATTTAAATTATTTAAATAGAGTTTATTTATCAAAATAAAATTAATATTTAAAAAATTATAAAAAATATTTTTAAAAAAATTATAAATTATTTATTATAGAAAATTTATTTTTTTATAATTTAAAATAAATGAAAGCAAATAAAGTAGGAAATTATCGTTTTTTTAGAACATTAGGAGAAGGTTCTTTCGCAAAAGTTAAGCGTAAAAAATAAAAATTAATTAAAATAAAAAAAAATTTTAGTTGGCATTCAAGAAATAATAAATCAAAAAATTGCAGCAAAAATTCTTCAAAAATCAGGGATAAAAAATAAAGATGTAGAAGATAAAGTCAAAAGAGAGATTCGTTTTAGTAAATTTTTCCGCCATCCAAATATAATAAGATTATATGAAGTAATAGAAACAGCGTCAGATATAATTTTAATAATGGAATACGCACCAGGAGGAGAATTATTTGATATGATATGTCGTGGAAAAGTAAAATATAAATATAATAAAATCAAAAAAAAAAAAAAATTTTTTTTTTAAAATATTAATAATTTAGTTAAATGAAAATGAAGCAAGAAGAATTTTTCAACAAATAATATTTGGAGTAGAATATTTACATACACATAAAGTATCACATAGAGATTTAAAACCAGAAAATATTTTATTAGATGAGAATAATAATGTTAAAATAGCAGATTTTGGTTTAAGTAACATAATGAGAGATGGAGTTTTCTTATATTCATTATGTGGATCACCAAATTATGCAGCACCAGAATTAATAAATGGTAAATTTTATAATGGAGCTTCAATTGATATTTGGTCTTGTGGTGTTATATTATATACTTTATTAACTGGTTCTCTTCCTTTTGATGAAAAACAAATTCCAAAATTATATCAAAAGATTAGAGAATGTAAATATATTATACCACAAATTTTAAGTGAACCTGCTAAAGATTTAATTTTTAGAATGTTACAAAAAGATCCTATTAATAGAATTTCTATTCCTGAAATTAAACAACATAAATGGTTTAATAATAAATTAAGTTTATATCAACTTATTGATAATTATCAATTTATTTATGGAAGTAGAAATCATGTTGATAAAGAAATTATACAAGAAATGAAAAAATTGGAAAAAATTAATTTTGAAGGTTTAAATGATCAACAAATTGAAGAAGCTATTATTAATAAAGAAAAAAAAGAATTTTGTGTTATTTATGATTTTTTAGAAACTAAAAAAAATGAAAGATTAACAAAAGAAAGAACAACAAATTTAAAAAGTAAGAACAATATTTTTTTTATATATTAAATCTTTTTTTTAATTAGATGATGTTAATTTCTTTAAAAGAATTCCATTAGAAAAAAAAACTGAAGATGTATTACAGAAATTAAAAGAGAAATTTCAACAAAAAAATATGGAAAATATAACTCAAGATAATATTCAAGATATACATAATACAAAAAAAAAAGGAGATGAACTTTGGAGAGTTGGAATAATTTGTAAAAAAGATCCTTATTTTTTAGCTCATGAAATATTAAAGTGTTTAGAAAAAAATGGATATGAATGGAAAATTATTTCTAGTTCTTATAAAATTAAATGTAGAAAAAAAAGAAATGAAAGTGATAAAGAAAATCCTAATGCTTTAAATGTTTTAATTCAAATTTTTAATACTGTTGATCCTAAAGAAAAAGATGAATATTTAATTGATTTACATAAGTTAAATGGAGGGATAATGGAATTTTTGGAGTTTTCAAGTAACTTTTTATCTACTATTCAAAGTGAGA
>JAEEGK010027992.1_pt1 | contig 11342 bp, 10 predicted proteins | sample 8958771 | NCBI WGS metagenome assembly JAEEGK01 (sample SAMN16246547, study PRJNA631951) | gut metagenome | biome: gut microbiome; feature: rumen; material: SC-attached | host: Bos | place: Iran: Karaj | collected 2018-10 | reverse complement strand
GACTGCGATGTGCTGCATCCGCATTGACATACCGGGTCTCGCTCTCCCGATAGCATGATATCTCGCAACGGACCGACTGGATAATTTCCAGCACACCGGCATGAGCGCAGTCGACAAGCGCATCCATGACCCGGCGGGACGAGACGGTTCCATGTACGCGAAGTTCTGACAGCTGAACCTGAATTCGAGTATTGCCGCGCTGTTTTGCGATCTGACGGACGCGTTCAAAAACGGCTTTAGCCCTATTGCTGCGAACCGGTGAACCCCCTCCCACCTTTCTGATCGGTTCGCGCCGTTGAAAAATGCCGAATATGTCGAGCCGTCGAAAACTTGGACGAGGGCTTGAAGACTCTTCGCATGAATCGCCAAACTCTTTGCCTGTGAGACCGATGCAAATACACGCTGGCCTGGTATATTTCAACTTAATGCGGTTCAACCGCTCCAGCCAATACAGGGCAAGCCGAAGGGACGTGACATCTCCGCTATCGCCCTTGCTCCAGAAATTGGTCGGTATCACGATCGGCGCACTCTGCATGTGATCCAATACCTGCAATTCGTGCGCAAATGACAGTATCTTCTCGTGAAGCTCTTTCAAATCGGACCAAACGAGCTCACCTGTCCGGAGTTTGTCCGCGTGACGACGGAAATCATCCCCAGAATACAGACATACCGCTGGCAGTGGATTATCCGGGCCGAACTTCAGATCCTTATACATCTTCTCGTTTCGCCCCGCACGACCCACCTCCTGCAGATAATCCTCCAGAACCCTCGGCGGGGAATAATGCATTATGTAATGGACGTTCGGAATATCCATGCCCATGCCAAAGGCCTTTGTCGCGCAAAGAAACGGCGTGGTTCCTTCACGGAAACGCTCCAACGCATCTTCTCTTGCGTCGCCATCCAATCCAGCATGGAAGTAGTCGACACTCGGAATCTCCCCGTCAGAACGCGCAAGCCGTTCATCGAGTTCTGGCCGCATGGCGTCGGCGGTATCTTCGCACTGTTGCCGCAGCAAACAGAAAACGAGCATCCGACTTTTTTCTGGATCGACGTTCTTCTCGCGTATGTAATCCATTATAGACTTGACATGAGCCTCGGCAGAAGGAATGACCTTACGGAAAGACATGCCGATATGGTCGCGAATCGGGTTGTAATCCTCCACGAGCTGCCCGACGCGTTGGACGTCATTGACATAAGCGCGAATATCATTCTCGATAAGTCCGGTCATTGTTGCCGAATAGAACGTTGCACAAGTCCCCGGATGCGCCATCTTCAATTCTCGGCACCAATCCATCACATGCAGATAATCGGGGCGAAACTCCTGGCCCCACTGCGAAACGCAATGCGCCTCGTCGAAAATGAAATACTCCAATCCGTCATCCATGGCGATACGGCGGTCCAGAGCATTTATGAACGCCTTAGAACGGAATCTCTCTGGCGTTACATAAAGCAGCGATATCTCACCTCCGCCGATCCGACGATAGATCTGGCGTGTTTCAAAATACGAGCGATCGCTGTTAAGATACTCCACGTTGGGCGCAAAGCCGTGCCCGCGCAGTCCGATAATCTGATCCTCCATCAATGCCTTAAGTGGCGTAATCACAATCGACAGCCGATTAGTGCGCATCGACTGGTACAGTGCAGGTCCCTGGAAAAGAACAGACTTGCCGCCGCCAGTCGGTATTGAGATGACCAGGTCATGCTCTTTGGAAAGAATTGCGCGCAACACCGGCTTCTGGTACTCATGCCACTTGGCACCCTCAGGCAGGAGCATGTCACCTATTACCCCCATCGCAACGTCTATGTCAGAATCAGACATCTTCTGCTCGGCGGGGGCAATCACGGGGAACACTTCCCTCGCTATGTCAATATCGGCAAGACAAGAAGCTTCGTCTTCCCACATTGGAGCAGGAAGAGTGCCGACTTTCCAACTCTCCGCGAGTTCGGGGTAATCGTCCAGATATGGATCAAGCAAATACACCTTGGACTGTCCGTTATTGGCACGAACGATGCGCTGATAGTGGGCGAAGATAGGCCAGGCGGAGAGCATGGCATCACGCGGCGTGCCGACATGATGCACCCCCGAAGTTCCGATATCTGACGCACCTGCAAGTTTCGCCTCGTCTCCAAAGGACATTCCTTGCCACATCATCATGCATTTTTCAACGGACATCCGGTCAAAGACGACGGCAAACGCTGCATCAGAACGCAAGGCGAGGAAATGCGCTAAATCATCCCGGCTAATTACGATCAGCGCATTCAACCTGCGACGCATCCACGTCTGGGCGGCAGAAAGACCGATTTCTGGCGGAACCTGAAACCCTTTCCGGATAGCATAATCTCGAACCGATGAGATTTCGGCGGCATCATCCACTACATAGACAATCGGGCAATTCCCCGCGTCTTTCTTTACAGCTTCAAGGAGTTTGAACTGGTACGACCAATACGCCGCCTTCGCCGATGAAACCGACGTCACACGGCACTCCGACGGGTCATACCTATTTTCAATCCGCTCACTCGTCACCAATTGAAATGACTGCGGCATAGCAGATGAAACACGGTTCCAGGGGAGATTATGAACCGCCGCTCCTGTTGTCGCTTTAAGCATCGCATCAAGCGACGCTTTGAAATTCAGACTATAACCGACGGAGAAGCGGCCATTGGCATTACGCTCAACCCAGACGTTTTTGGCCGCGGCAAGAGCATCCCCGCCCGCGAGCGTCTTGATGCACCGCAAGTCGTCTTCCGTTGCCGACACAAAGCCCGAAGAAGCGAGTCGCATGGGTATCCAACATTTCTCACCAATAAACGCCTCCGCCTCGTACGTATCGGGCAAACTATACTGATGAAGTCGATTGACAAGCTCGGTGCCGATAAGGAAAACATGGTCAAACGGGGCACCTCTGACCGCTGCCTCAAGGTCATCGGCATCGACACAACGGACCTTGCAGCTATCTGGCGACACCAGTTCTGCTATGACATCGTCCGTGAACGTATTGATGCGAAGGTATTGAGCAAGATTAGCCGGCACTGGCGTCTTTACCCCTTCGACATATCGTTCAAGGATCGCCTTGTCCAAAGGATTCGCGAACTGATGGTCCGCAATCCTGCGACGATCAAACGGACAATAGGCAAGGGAGTCGTCATCACCAACAAAAGAAACTGTCGCATGTTGAGCGACATATCCCCAAAGTTCCCGTGGCACTACGATCAACGCCGTGCCATCCCCAACCACTGCATCAATTCCATCAAGAGCCGTAACGATGCTGGCGTCAAGATCACCAGGCGTCTGGAAAAAAGAGGAAGTTGAACTAGACTCACGCTTAAAATACTCTGCATACCACGGCTTTTGAAGTTCCTGCAAGATGTTCTTGATTTCACTTGGGAAGAAGTCCGTAAACTTCTCACAGAGATCCGGTTCAAGCGACAGCCGATAAAGTTGATCCCAGAATAGTTTATCCGTCAGCTCGACATCTTCCTTGGCGTGATGAGCAGCATGAAGAGAGTACGCATAACGGCAAGGATTGAGCAACAGTTCAATTTCCAGAGTATCCCAGACAAACGCACCAGTCGTGATTCCCTTCTTCTCCAGAATCGGCAGGTCCCATTTCTTCACGTTGTGCCCAACAACGATAGAATGCCGTTGCAAAGCATTACCGAGTGTCTCCAAGTGTTCCTCCCCGTCATAGGCTCGGGTATTAACCTCGGCACGAAAGGCAAACTCACGGATCTCCTCGCCGTCCGACTCAAGATCAAATGACACATACGGTACCTTGGCCTTCTCTGCAGGCCAGATCTCGCCCATACATTGCACAAAAAGCGCATCATTGCGAAACTCGTTCCAAACGACACTAAGTATATCCGCCTTGGGGAACTGCGTCAGGAATCCGTATCGTTCAGCCATCGGGAGAAGGCGAATCGCAGCGCTGAGCTTTATCAAGCCGATGCCCGAGAATATCTCATCGCTCTCGGATTCGGGGTCGACAAATGGTCCGTAGTTACGCAGAAACGCAAGGACACATGCCGGTGCCTGCCCTTTCAGCCATTCAACCAATGATTGAACGTCCGTGATCCTGGAGATGAACTCCTCCTCGCCAGTCACCGCAAACAGCATCGCACAGACCCGCTCAGAGAATCCGTCAAGTCCGATTATCAACGACAGGATCTTTTCACGGTCATTAGCATCTCCGATTAACTGCCTTGCAAACACCCAGGGTTCATCACCGGCATTGGCAACAGCGGCATTCATTCGCTCGACAAGGACAGAAGCCACGTCATCAAACGAAAGCAGACCACTATGGATGATCCCAGCAAGATCGGACAAAGATGATTCCGCGACGAGCCTATCCAGTTCTTCACGGTGCCCACTCAAATCACACCAAGAAGGAACCTCCGAAAACCGAGGCGGCCGCGCCGACAAGAGATCGTCAATGATAGCCCCTCGAATCTGGACGGATATTTCATCCTTGGATTGCGACCCATCATCCATATCCGGCAGAAAGAGTTTCTTCATTTCCGCAGCCGCAGAAGAAAGAACATTCTTAACGGCCTCCTTGCGCTCTTCCGGGGACTTCCTTGCAAGCCATTCGACAATCGCCGCGCGAACTCTTGCCTCTCCCATTGCCATATCACACCGCTTCAGAATTGCGCCACAGACATTTAACTTAAAAGGCCTAAGGCGTCCGCGCGAATATTCAACCGAACCCTCTATGCGACCAGCGTCACCACAATGCTCCAGAGCCAACGCCACTGTCTCTTCGTTTGAAAAGTTAACAATCGCAGCATCCTTTGCACTCAATTTTCGATGGCTAACAGTCGCCTTCGAAAAAAGAATCCAGTCTTCCTCTTGGGGGGCAAAATGAGATTTCATCTCATTAATATGGAGGAACAACTCGACAAGTTCCCCAGATTCAGGACGATTTCCCGGTGAAACACTCAACTTCGGCGCAACAACCATTCCAAAACCCTTTTCAGAATCAAACCAGTTTACACACGCAAAATGCCGTCTTTCACCGAGCGGGTTAAGCATCCCATCAAGGTCGGCAAAGCGCTTCCCACAATTGGAGCCAATATCGATCTGACATGGCTTAACACCAGATTCTTTGTCCTTGCGCGATCCCACGCACTTCATATCACCATAGCGCCGCTTGAAAGCCAGCATAGGCGAGACTGGTCCTGTATCTTTCATGCCATTCCTCCCCCTCTGCCCACCATCGCCTCTGCGAAAGAAGATTTCATCAACGCCTTTTGCGCGGCGATGAGCGCGGCGAGTGATTCCTTCAGCGACGCCTTCGACTGTTGCGAGCCCATCATCTCTTAGACTCCTCTCGTTTCATAAAGTCCCCTTCGATGTCTATCGGCAGATTCTGCGTCGAAAACCACCCGCCTTTGGACGAGATCGGCATGGCCTTGGGGTCAACGACGGACGGTTCATCGGGATTTTCAAGATGGGCTTTGCCGAAGCCGCCGCGCAAATCCACGAAATCTATTGCCTCAAAATGGTGTTCGTATGTGTCAAACCACTGCAAAGCGCTGTCTAACAGAAACGCCTCCGCAAGATGTCCGTGGTCCTTGACGCCATCCGACCAGTAAACTCGAATCCCGTTCATCGCAATTCTGCGGATCCCCATCTTCTCAAACAAACTCAACGCCACGTTGAAAAACATTGGAATCCCACGCGCCGGATAAATCGCGTTTCCTCGGTTTTCATCACATAGGATCGTCTTGACGCCTGTCTTGCGCTGATTGCGGAAAATGGTATACATCTTCTCTTCGCCAATCGGCAATCCATAAGGAATCATGTAATTTGGCAGATTAGCCCGCAACGCCGTCAAGCCACACGGAACGTAAATCACGATGCCAGAAGCTCCGTTGTCTTCGGCTTCAAACACAGACCCTTCAATCGTCCTGAATCGAACGCCTTCTGCATCAATTTCTCGCTGGACCTCATACATGATTAGTCCCCCTTAAACGCCTGATTCATCAGCACCTTTTGCGCGGCGAGCAAATCCTTCAGCGACATCGTTGACTCGTCCTGGTGCGCGAGCGCCCACACCGTTTCCGTCAGCACCGCCGAGGATGTGCCCATGCCTGCGATAAGGATTGTGCGGTCACGCGGGACGCGTGACCCTACCAATGCCGCGCTCATCCGAGCACCTCCCAATGGCCGAAGCGCTTGCCGCCGACTTTTCTCAAACGTTGAGCAAGCCGTAACCTTCTTACCGCTTTCTCAACACCGCGCTTGGTGAATCCCATAACTTTTGCAATTTCTTCAAGCGTACATCGCGGATTTGTCAACAAGATGGAAATGATCTGCCCGTCGGTTGATTTATCATCCTCGCTCCTAACCGAACTCCTAACCGAACTCCCAACCGAACTCTTATCCACACTCCAATCCACACTCCAATCCACACTCTTATCCACACTCTTAACCGAACTTTGCGGACGCGGCATGACCATGACAAAGTCATCGTCATCTTCGATTTGCCATTGAGGGTCGGGAAGTCCCCATTCGCGGCAGCGGGCAATGATGTCACCTGTGCCCGTGCCCGTCTGCTCTACGTACTTGCGCAGGAACATCGCATACGCAAGGAGCGGATTCGCCGGATAGGACTTGTGACGCTTGTACATCTTCGCAAGCGTCATGCCTTTCGGAAGCGGCCCCGGACTCCATATTTCCAGCCGATCCTTGAACAGCATCACCTGAACACTTGCCGCGCTTGCGTAGTCGCGATGGCATACTGCATTGACTATCGCCTCCCGCACAGCCGGCTCGGGAAGTTCAAACCGCGACGTCGCCGCCGCGTTACCTGCCGCGTCGTGCGGGCCGATCTGATTGCTGATGTGCGACATGACAAAAAATGTCGCGTCATCAACCATCTTGAAGACATCGCCCGTGTATATCTGATGATCGGCCATCGGTTTTTCAACACGGTCAGTCAAAAACCATGCGCACTTGACACAGGACGCAGGGAAATAGCGTTGTGGATCTTTCCCAAACAGCAACGCCGCCGGATTGAGAATATGGCCATTGTCATCAATCAGCCGCAATGCTTCCAGAATCTTAACTGGCGTTGCGTTAACGGGGACATTCCACTTGCGCTCAATACGTGCATCCCTGACAAATTGGCGCATCTTTGATATCGCAAGATCCTTCAGTTGGACATTGGCGGAATTGGAACAATCGAACGGAAGGAGGCTTATGAGACCTTTGTCCTCCAGATACTTGGCGAGCGCGGCGTAAACCGCCATCCGCAGGTCATCGTAGCCGACAAACTCCTTGCGAACGACATCTTCGTTGACCCTGGAAATGAACGCAGCCTGTCGCGGGTCGGTGTCGCCAGCGGACTTATCGACGAAACAGATACGCGTCTTGTGGCGTTTCGCCGCCCGCAGATATTCGCGCTCGGTAGCCGAGACGCCGGATGAATCAACGTTGCCGTATGTGTGGCCGAAGATGCCAAGGTAGATGTCGCAGTCGTTGACTTCGGCAAGATACACGCCGTCGGACTTCCGTTCCTGCGACGGGACCTCCTCGAAAAGGAACACCTCGAAGAAGCGCCCAAGGATCGCGTCCTTCCGCACATACTCCGCAAGCGCCTTGCGCTCCTTTGCAAATTCGCGCTGAACGCTCGATATGAAGATTCGACTTTTCACGCAACCACCCCTGCTCTCACAACCGAGTTCTAGCTCCTATTGAGTCTTTGGCTTCAACGACACTCATGATGTCCGAGGTGTCGCATTTCAATGCAGTACAGATCTTCAGCAAGATCCCTGTATTGACAGTCTCGTTTTTAGACAACTTCGTTATGGTTGCCGAGGATATCCCCGTCAACCTTTGTAGATCGGTCTTGTTAAGACCTTTGTCAATTAACAGTTTCCAGAGTTTTTTGTAGCAAATAATCATATTAACAACACCTCGTGCATCATCCTTTCTTTTACACGGAATATTATACTATATTTGCCATCGCAAAACAAGGGGTAATCTTTAAGTTTCTAATGATTGCCTTTACTCTGTCTATCTTCGGCCAACTCGTCAAAAATGACGTTTTAGACAAGAATAATGCCGTCTGCCAGAGCTTGGCAAACGGCAATCCCCTGATGACCGCAACCCAATTACCAACGATGCCCGTGATGATGCGGCGGGGGCGGCGGGGGCGGCGGCGGAGGAGGTGGCGGCATGAAATGCCAACCATGATGATGATGGTGATGATGATGGTGGTGGTGGTTGATACTTCCACCGTTCATGTGTCCTCCGGGCGCGTAACCGCCCCTTGCGGGTGTTTGCGACCCTTGGGGAAGCAAACAAGCCGAGCTTTGCGAAGGCCGAGCCATAGCGACCCCCGCGATTGCAACAGCCGCAAAAGCGGCGATGAGTTTGATCTTGTTCATTGTCGTGTTCCTTCCGTCTTCGCGCAAGCCCATTCTCGCGCTTACACAGAGTTAGGATTGATCACTGGAATTTTCTGACAAACCATTTTTAGCGATTGCTGCAACGGCGTTCAAACAGGCCGTTTTGGTATAATATATATGTCTTTGGGAAACACAAACAATGACGATAGCGAAGATAGTCTCCGGCGGGCAGACCGGCGTTGACAGGGGCGCTCTTGCGGCGGCCCTGAAGCTTGGCTTTCCCTATGGCGGCATGATTCCCAATGGACGCAAGGCGGAAGACGGCATCGTGCCGCTGGAGTTCACCGCCATGACCGAGTCGGAGTCGGACGACTACCGCTTCCGCACTCGCTGGAACGCGGAGCATTCCGACGCGACGCTGATCCTCTCCTTCTCGCCAACCCTCGAAGGTGGCACACAGCGGACGCGGCAGTACTGCATGAACGCCCGAAAACCATACTTCGTCGACAATCCATCATCGCCCGCAATCGCCAAAGGTACGCTCAAGGTTGCGGGATGGCTGGACAAGGTGCGCAAGAAGAACGGTGGAGCGCCGATTGTCTTGAACGTAGCCGGCCCGAGGGAGTCGAAAACCCCTGGAATCGCTGCGGCGACGGAGACGTATGTCGCCAAGCTGATTGAAGATCAAGGAGTTAAGTAACATGGCAATGCCACAACAAGATGACTACATTGAACAGATCCATCGCCTTGAGGCTAACCGCCCCTTGCGGGGATTCGCGACCCATAGGGAAGCGAACACGCCGAGCGAAGCGAGTGCCGAGCTGATGGCATACGCGGAGCAGCAGAAGGACTGGGACGAGTTGGATCGGCTCAAGGCTCGGCTGAAGAAGCTGCTGGAGCAGATGGCATGAGCAAGAACGCAAAAGTATCCGGCTCCGTGGTGGCGGGGTTCCCGTCGCCTGCGGAGCAATACCAAGAGACTCCGCTCGATCTGAACGAGCTGCTGGTCAAGCGTCCCGCCGCCACGTTCTTCGTCAAGGTTCAGGGCGAGTCGATGATCGGAGAGGGAATACATGACGGCGACCTCCTTGTCGTTGACCGTTCGCTCCGCCCCGCCAGCGGCGACGTCATCATCGCCTGCGTTGACGGCGATTTCACGGTGAAGACGCTTCGCTTGGGGAAGAGGGAAGAGGGAAAAGGGAAGAGGGAAGAGGGAAAAGGGAAGAGGGAAGTCTGGCTTGAGCCTGCAAACCCCAAATTCCCTGTTATCAAACTTAAGCCCGGTCAGGAACTGGATTACTTTGGGAAAGTAACTGCGTGTATCCATAGATTCTAAAATAGGAATCCTATGATTAACGACTATCGTGATCTACAAGTTTGGCAACAGGCAATGACATTGTGCGAAAAGGTTTATGCACATCTACGTAGTTTTCCAGCCGAGGAGCGCTATGGACTTTGCGATCAGCTTCGGCGGGCGGTTGTCTCAATCCCATCAAATATCGCAGAGGGTAACGGACGTGACTCGCGTTCGGAATTCGCGCGATTCCTTTCGATTGCACGAGGTTCAGTTTGCGAGGTGCAGACACAGCTTGAACTGGGCGAGCGGCTTGGTTATGCAAAGGTACCTGATGACATAAAGATTCTTGTCGATAATCTTAGCCGAATGCTACTGGTTATGATACGCAAACTGCGCACCCCCTAACTCTTCCCTCTTCCCTCTTCCCTCACTCACCATGATCGGACTTGTCGACGGAAACAACTTCTTCGTAAGCTGCGAGCGCGTCTTCAACCGCCGTCTCGTAGGTCGCCCCGTCGCAGTCCTCTCCAACAACGACGGCTGCTGCGTCTCGCGCTCAAACGAGTTCAAGGCGCTAGGTATCGCCATGGGTACGCCGTACTACCAGCTCAAGAACCGCGAGAAGGCGGGTGAGCTGGACTTTTGCTCCTCGAACTACGAGCTGTACGGCGACATGTCGCGGCACATAATATCGATTCTCCGCGACGAGGCTCTTGACGTAGAACAGTATTCCATAGACGAGGCGTTCATCGTTCCGCCAAATTTGGCGGAGCGAGGGAAACGGGAAGAGGGAACAGGGAAGAGAGGAGAATACGATTGGTTCGGTGACGACTCTTCCCTCTTCCCTCTTACCTCTTCCCCGTATCTTGCTTATGGCCGAAGGCTCAGAAGCAAGATACTCCGCTGGGTGGGCATCCCGTGTGGTGTGGGCTTCGCGCCGACAAAGACGCTCGCAAAAATCGCCAACCACATCGGCAAGAAGCAACCTGGCGGCGTATACTTGCTGCCTGACGATCCGACGGAGGTGCTTGCAGCGCTTCCTGCAGGCGAGGTATGGGGCGTCGGACGCCGCCTTGCGCTGAAGCTTCGAGCCGAGCGCATCTTCTCGGCAAAAGACCTACGTGATGCCAGCGACGATGTGATTCGATCCGTCGGTGGCGTTGTGCTTCTCCGCACGGCGACCGAACTTCGCGGCCAGCCATGCAACGATGACAGGGACTACGACGCCGACCCGGACAGCGTGTCGTGTTCGCGCTCCTTCGGGGTGCCGGTGACGACACTCGACGGCATCTCTGAATCTCTTGCGTCCTTCACGGCACAGGCGGCGACAAAGCTCCGAAGGCACAGTATGCTTGCGGCAGGCTGCAACATCTACGCGCAGATATTCCGTTCTGGTGGGGGCGGGGATTGCATCGAGCGGACGGTTATGTTCCCCGAGCCTACCGATGCGACTAATGCAATGCTCGACGCAATCCGCCCGGAAGTGCCTGCGCTCTTCCTGCCCGGAACACGCTACCGCAAGACAGGCGTCGTTTTCTTCGGACTTGAGAAAGTCGGCACGGCCCGCCAGATGGACTTGTTCGCCCCACCCAAGGTGTCCAAAGCGTCTCCACTCTACAAGGCAATCGACGCAATCAACGCCCGTTACGGCAAAGGCAAGGTGTTCTCCGCTTCCGAAGGCATAGGCGAGAGG
>JAEEGK010027989.1_pt1 | contig 11342 bp, 8 predicted proteins | sample 8958771 | NCBI WGS metagenome assembly JAEEGK01 (sample SAMN16246547, study PRJNA631951) | gut metagenome | biome: gut microbiome; feature: rumen; material: SC-attached | host: Bos | place: Iran: Karaj | collected 2018-10 | reverse complement strand
TTGCTTATTTTGTTGATTCTAAGTATGTTCGTGTTTGGGATAATACAAGAGCGACGTGCCAATTCTATGGTTATAGAAAAAACTCAGAGAAAATCGAATTCAAGAATTGCAGTTGCTTATGATGTTCCAGTGGCGTTTAGATATGGTTTTTATATTGTTTGTGCTATGATTATAACGATATTTGGCGTATATGGATATGGTTTTGAGGCTCAAGACTTTATATATAGTGGGTTTTAAGTGAAATGTTTCATAAAGATATTGTGAGATTATTAATGTCTGTAGGTGTATTTTTCCTGATTGCTTACGGTGTGACGCCTTTCTTTGTTCCCAAGTGTGTTGAGAATAATGCAGTATCTCCTATGGTTACATTTCAGAATTTTTATAGAATGGAACCGAATAGCATAGATGTGCTGTTTATGGGAACTTCACATGTTTACAATTCTATGAATCCGACATTGTTATTTGAGGAATATGGGATAGAGTCGTATAATTTAGCAAGTTCCCGGCAGGGCACGGTGGATACGTTTTATTGGTTAAAGGAGGCCACCAAATATCAAACCCCAAAAGTTTTAGTTTTTGAGGTATATGGAATGATTCCATACTCCCAATTTGAAGGCGGAGATATTTATTGGAACAGTAATGAGTCCTTAGTTAGACTGCCGATAGATTGGATGCGTTTTTCTGATGTAAAGTTTAATGCCATTTTAGACTTATCTTCTAAGGATGCGCGAATTACAATCGAATCGATGCTTTTTCCATTGATAAGATATCATGAAAGGTGGGAATTGCTGGAAGCAAATGACATTCCGGGACGATTAAGTTATCTTCAATCATATAGGGGATTTAAACCTATTAATACCAGACGCGACAGTAATGATGGGTATTCTACTATAAATGAATCGGATATAACCATGGTCAATGGTGAGTCTTTGATTTTCGCTAGTGAATATACGGATAGATTAATGGATTATTGCCAAAAAAAAGGTATTAAAGTCATATTGGTGCGGACTCCATATTTGGGAGCAAATGCAGAGGAATATGTAACATTTAAAGAATATGCCGAATCCTATGGATGCGAATACTATGATTTTAATTATATAGATTTATATCAAGAAATCGATTACAACTTTGCTACAGATAATGCTGATGATGGTCATGCCAATATCTATGGAGCAGAGAAAATAACAAGGTATTTGGGTGAAATCATAAGTGAAATGGTTTCTGAGTGAGATAGGTAACTTGTAAACGGTTTGATAAATTCCACATAATCAATGAATTTTGTTAAACTTACACTAAAAGAATAGAGAGAAAAGATGAATTTAAGTAATATGTCAATAACAGATAGTTTTAAAGGGAAAGTTTTGGTGATAACCGGAGGAACCGGATCTTTCGGCTCAACGGTGCTTAAGCATTTTTTGACCACAGATATAGCGGAGATTCGTATATTTAGCCGTGATGAAAAGAAACAGGACTGGATGAGACATACTCTTCAGGCTTCATATCCTGAATATGCCTCGAAAGTTAAATTTTTCATTGGTGATGTCAGGAATATAGATTCTGTCAGGGATGTTATGTATAAAGCGGATTTCGTATTTCACGCTGCTGCTTTGAAAGAGGTTCCTTCCTGTGAATTCTTCCCTATGGAAGCTGTACAGACCAATGTTGAGGGAACCAATAATGTGCTTCATGCGGCAATTGATGCGGGTGTAAAAAGGGTTGTTTGCCTTTCGACTGATAAAGCAGCATATCCCATAAATGCCATGGGTACTTCAAAGGCTATGATGGAGCATGTTGTCAGGGCTAACGCCAGAGTTGCAGCGGAGCGCGGAGACACGGTTATTTGCTGTACAAGATACGGAAATGTTATGTGTTCAAGAGGATCGGTTATACCTCTGTTTATAGATCAGATCAAGGCTGGAAAGCCCATCACTATTACAAATCCGGACATGACAAGATTTCTTATGAATCTTGATGAGGCTGTTGATCTGGTTAAATTTGCCTTTGAAAACGCAAATCCGGGAGATCTGTTCATTCAGAAGGCTGATGCATCGACAATCGGGGTGCTTGCACAGGCAGTTCAGAAGCTTTTTGGAGATACGGGAACCCAGATAATCGGAACAAGGCATGGTGAGAAGCTTTATGAAACTCTTATGACCAAGGAAGAGAGACTCAGATCAGAGGATATGGGTAATTACTTCAGGGTTGCTGCTGATAACAGGGATCTGAATTATGACAATTACTTTGTAAAGGGTCAGGTTACTACCGAGGCAGATGAGTCGTATACTTCACATAATACCAAGCTCCTTGATGTAGACGGTACTGTTAACAAGATAATGACAACCGATTATGTTAAATATGCCCTTAAGGGTGAAATGTACGGTGGTTTTTGAGGTCTGTAGATGAGAATACTTGTGACAGGTAGTAACGGATTCATAGGGCGCAATCTTGTATGGAATCTGCGTGAAATAAGGGACGGTAAGAATCAGACCAGACCGTCTCTTAACATTACTCAGATACTGGGTATCAATGTTGACGACACTGAGGATAAATGGAAAGGGGATTGCTCACAGTGTGATTTTGTTTTCCATTTTGCGGGAGTCAACAGGCCTTCAGATAATTCGGAATTTATGAAGGTAAACTGCGGAGCGGCTAAGTTTCTTCTTGATACTCTTAAGGAGGTCGGAAATACCTGCCCCGTCATGTTTGCAAGTTCAACACAGGCATCTCTATCAGGCCGATTTGAAGGCTCTGAATACGGAAAGAGCAAGCTTTCCGGTGAGGAGCTTTTCTTTGATTATGAGAAGGAGACCGGAGCTAAGGCATATGTGTACAGATTTCCCAATGTATTCGGTAAATGGTGTAAGCCGAACTATAATTCGGCCATTGCGACTTTCTGTAATGCAATAGCAAATGATCTCGAGTATAAGGTAAATGACCGCAGTACTGAGCTGGAACTTCTCTATATAGATGATCTTGTTGAGGAGATGTTTGATTGCCTTGAAGGCAGGGAACACAGATGCGAGTTTGACGGTGTGAGTGCAATTCCTAATGATGAAGGAAGGTATTGTTACGTGCCTGTTACACATAAGGCTACTCTTGGAGAGATAGTTGATCTTCTCGGAACATTTAAGTCGATGCCTGAAACTTTGGTAATGCCTGAGATTCCGGACGGTTCATTTGCCAAAAAGCTTTTCAGTACATATCTAACATATCTTCCTGAATCCGGGATATCATATCCATTTACTTCAAAAGTAGACAACAGAGGTTCTTTTACCGAACTGATCAGAACTCCTTCCAGTGGACAGGTTAGTATAAATGTAGCCGGTCCGGGAATTATCCGCGGTGAACACTGGCATAATTCCAAGTGGGAGATTTTTATCGTTGTATCAGGTCATGGACTGATCAGGCAGAGGCGCATAGGAATTGATCCTGAAACGATGCAGGGATATCCTGTTCTTGAATTTGAAGTCACAGGTGAACAGCCCAGAGCTATCCAGATGCTTCCGGGTTATTCCCACAGCATTACAAATCTGTCCAAGACGGAAAATTTGGTTACTGTAATGTGGGCTAATGAGCCGTTTGACCCTGATCATCCGGACACGTTTTATGAACCTGTGTCTCCGGAAATGAAGAGACCTCAGAACCCGGAAAAAGGCAATGTATAACAGGAGATTTGGATAATGGCTGAATTAACTGCTAACTGGAAAGAGAATGGAAGAATAAAGCTGCTGATTATTGTAGGGACTAGACCTGAAATAATCAGACTCTCTGCTGTTATCAATAAATGCAGGGAGTATTTCGATACCATCCTTGCCCATACAGGTCAGAATTATGATTATAACCTCAACGGAGTATTCTTCAAGGATCTCGGACTTGCTGATCCCGAAGTATATATGGATGCCGTAGGTGATGACCTAGGCTCCACCATGGGCAATATTATTGATAAATCCTATAAGCTCATGGTTAACATCAGACCGGATGCCGTTCTTGTCTTGGGCGATACAAATTCCTGCCTTTCGGTAATAGGTGCCAAGAGACTTCATATCCCGATTTTCCATATGGAGGCCGGTAACAGATGTAAGGATGAGTGTCTTCCTGAGGAGACCAACCGTCGTATCGTGGATATCATTTCTGATGTGAATATGGCTTATTCGGAGCATGCAAGGAAATATCTTGCCGGATGCGGACTTCCTCCTGAAAGAACATTCGTCACAGGTTCTCCTATGGCAGAAGTTCTCTCGAACAATATTACATTTGTAGAGGCTTCTGATATCCTGTCCCATATTTCGGAAGAAATCGGAACTAACGTAGAAAAGGGCAAGTATATTCTACTTTCTGCACATCGGGAAGAGAATATTGACACTGAAGCAAATTTCCTTTCTCTCTTTAATGCAGTAAATGCCATGGCGGAGAAGTATGATTTGCCTGTTCTGTATTCCTGTCATCCCAGGAGCAGAAAGCGTCTTGAACAGATGACTTCTGAGGGTAAGTTTACTCTTGATAAGAGAGTCTATGCTCATGAACCGATGGGATTCCATGATTACAACAATCTTCAGATGAATGCTTTTTGCGTAGTATCCGATTCGGGAACTCTTCCTGAGGAATCATCATACTATACTTCTATCGGCAGATCTTTCCCTGCAGTCTGCATCAGGACTTCCACCGAACGTCCCGAGGCGCTTGATAAAGCTTGCTTTGTACTGTCCGGGATTTCAACAGAAGGTCTTCTTCAATCGGTTGATCTGGCAGTTTCTATGAATAAGAACGGTGATCTGGGTATCCCTGTACCAAATTATATAGATACGAATGTAAGTACCAAGGTTGTAAAGATCATTCAGAGTTATACCGGAGTTGTAGATAAGTTCGTGTGGAGAAAAACCGAAGAATAGTATGGAAAAAAATGAAAAAAGGGATTTTATCTTAAAACTTATTATAGCGATTAGCTCGGCTCTGACATTTATAGTTATCCTTACTGCTGTCATAGTATTGGTTCCTAAAGCAGTAAAACTTATGAATACGGCACAGAGAACCATCGATAATATGGAGACGGTGTCAGAAGAGTTGAAAGCACTTGAATTAGCTGAAGCCATTAAGACAATAGAAGACAATACTTCTCAGGCGATGTCTGATGTTTCAAACGCTATGGAGCAGGTTGAGAAATTGGATGTTGAGACTCTGAACCAGTCCATACAGGAACTGAAGGAGAGTACGGAAAAGTTCAGTAATTTGTTTGGAAAATAAAAAGATTGGTTAATATATCAAAGTTTAGAAAACTTGATAAGGTACGAATTGCAACCATAGTCTGCTTTATACTTCTTATGTATATAAGCAAAGTGTCAGCCAATGCAAGTCAGTATATCTGGTTGATCACCAACAATCTGGTCGGAGTAGCAGTTACGTTTATAATGCTGTCAATTTATCCTCTAAAGGATTTTCTTAGACCTTTCTATACTATCTGGACTGTTCTCGGAATTGCGGGCACTATCGGAGGATATTTTTTCTGGTATGCGCATCAAGTTGATTTCCGCATATATGCTTGTGTTACTATTCCACTTAATATATGGTTTCTTGGGGCTGCTGTATTTAAATACATAGAAGAGATAGTCATCAAGAAGTCAATTAAGATTAGTACTTCAAAATGGGAGCCAATATATATCGTTTGTATGCTATTGATGTTAATCTCTTTTAGCAATACAATCTGGCCAATCTATTATCTCATTATTTTTCTTCTTTTATGGCACACACCTTTTTCGCACGAGCAGAAACATAGCGTATTGCTGGGGATCTTAGACGGAATCATTCTGGGTTTTCTGCTCCTTCAGTGTTATGCGTTACTATATATTCCATATTTGGATGTCAGATATGGTGGAGTAATGAATAATAGCAACAGAAATGCTTGCCTGTATCTTGTTGCATTGGTTGCTGTACTTGCAAAAAAGCATATTTGTAATCTTTCACATCTTGGAGAGGTAATTGGCGACAACAAGAGAACAGGCAGGTTCTTTAGTGTGTATGATTGCTTCGTTTCTCTGCTTTTTGCCTTTATTTTTTTCACCGGAAGCAGAACAGGCATCTTGGGCGCTGCACTGATAATGATGCTATATTATTTTTTTAGTGAATATAGATTTTTTCAGCGGAAAGTAAAGAAATTGATAGTAAAAAGTCTGCTTTATCTGGCTATGACTTTGGTGATTATTCCAATTTTATATTTTCCCATAAGATATCTGCCTGAGATAAAACCATGTATTAAAACCGTTGCAAAAAACATCATCAGAGGAACTGATGAACCTTTTCGGCCAGTTGGAGGCGTGAGCTTTAAATATGCAATAACTAATCCGCTAATTAGATTCTTTGAAAAGAATAGAAATGTAGATAATATCGATGAACAGCTCGATGATATTGAAACTGGGTCGGATGACAAAGATGTTTCAGATATTATTGTGATTGAGTCTGATGAATCGGGAAAATACTATACATTAATGTACAGTTTTATGTACTATCCTGAAAGAGGAATCTATTCTACCAAAGTTCCGAAACAATTATATGTAGGATTAAATACTATAGATTGCAGAATCAACATTGCTGCTGCTCTCGCTGACCAGATGAATCTTGTGGGACATAGGGATGATGAGGTTATATTGCAAATCAGATCGGATGTTCCTTCCACTCCTGAAGTATATTCAAATAATGAGCAGAATTTCATGATTCATTATCTTTATGTATATGGAGTGCCCATAGGGATTCTCGCTTTGGTTTTGATGATATCTGAAGTGGTTTATTTGATCAGAAGAAGCTTTAGCGGAAAATCAGATGGAACTATATTATTGTTGCTGATATCTGTATATTTTATCTTCGGACTAACTGAAATCGTCTGGGTCCCCGGACAGATAGAACAATTGCTTCTTTTCTTTGCTCCTCTGTTTTTTGATAAATACGATTCTGCTATAGAAGCGAAATGATCATATGAAGATTGGAAATAGACTTTCATATTCTGGGCAAGCGCGTATTTTCACGCTTTTGTATTTTGCAATAGCTTTTTTTGTCAGATTATTTATGCTTGATACTATTCCTGATGGATTAAATCAGGATGAAGCATATGCGGCATATGAAGCTTTTTCTTTACTGCACTTTGGAAGAGACAGTTGGGGATACGCATTCCCCGTATATCTGACAACCTGGGGGAGTGGGATGAGCATCATGAATGCTTATCTGATGATTCCATTTATGTGTATACTGGGGCCGACTACTCTCGCAGCAAGGTTGCCGCAGGCAATACTTGGATTATTTACAGTCTTCACATTCTACAAACTGTTCAAACTACTGTTTCCCGGTGATGATTCTGTTTCGCTGATTGCTTTATTCATATTGGCAATCAATCCATGGCATATTCTCATGTGCAGATGGGCACTTGATTGCAATATGGCTTCCGCTTTCTGCCTGTTCGGATTCTATTTCTTCGTTAAGGGTGTCAAAGAATCAAAGTATTATATGGTCTCGGCCATTTTTTACGGACTTACGTTATACTGCTACGCATTATCGTGGCTGCTTGTTCCGTGCTTTATTTTGTTTCAGGGAATATACCTTGTTGTCACTAAAAAACTAAAGTGGTCAAAATATCTTGTCATTTCAGCTCTGATTCTGGCAGTGTTATCGATTCCACTTATTCTTTTTGTTCTGGTAAATTCCGGAAGGGTCAGCGAGATTGTAACTCCCTTCCTTTCAGTTCCGAAAATGCCTGTTTACAGAGCTTCGGAAATAAATTTTGAAGGCAAGAAGGCAAAATTATTCTTCTTCATCAAGAGTCTGATTCTTCAAAATGATGGATTAGAATGGAATTATGCCGGGAAATTTGGATTGTACTATATTTGGGGACTGCCTGTGGCTCTGATTGGATTTATCGGTCTCGTTATCAAATCATTCAAAAGTCTATTCAAAAGGGAGTATTATCCCGAAGTGATGTTTATTATTCCGGTTATGACATGCACTGCTTTTTCATGCGTGATAGAAACCAATTTTTCAAAGATGACACTTATACATCTCCCCATCATTTCAATGATCGTGATGGGAATATATAGTATATTAACGTTTTTTAGAAAGGAATCATATAAACGGATAGGCCTTTATGCTGCTTTGGGGATAGGCCTATTATCTTTGATCCTTTTTGAACGGTTCTATTTTACCGATTATCGTGAAATGACTGCTGATAACTATAAGACCGGACTGAAAGAATGTCTCGAATATGCAGACGGAATAAGTGATGGAAGAACTGTTTTTATCAGTGATTATGCATCACATCCCTGCGTGCTTTTCTATGAACAGATTCCGGTGACGGATCCTAATCTGACTGAATCCAGAAGAAATGGAATATCTGCTGATCATATATCTGATTATGTGTTTGACATGAGTGAATCGTCTGAGGGCGATCTGTGTATTATCAAATCAGTTAACCCTCCTGAATGGTATTCTGAAGATAATCTTCTATACGCTTCAGGAAGATATATGGTTGTTCGCAGATGATAAGCTCTTCAGTAATCTGTGTACCGTCAGTGCAATCACTGCGAATAACAGGCTGGGGATCAGAACCAGCACGTCCAGCACCGGAACTGAAAATGTCGGATTAAAGGATAACGAATTGAGTCCTAGGTGACGGTATAACTCTGCAAAGAAAGGATGTATCAGATAGATATACAATGTGCAGGGGATAATCGTGCTTATGATCCTGTGTTCTTTTGCTTTGCCTTCACGATAGAGGGGGAGTATGCAGAAAAAAGCAAAGAGTGGCACGCTCGAGAAGAAAACGAGCCAGGTTTCCCTGAGTATCTTGGTGTCATCGAAAGCTCCGCCTGAGATTGAGCGTGTAATGGTTGTATAGGACATCAGAATGATGACAATGATCCAGAGTGCAATGACCGCGTAAAGTGCGATTTTTCTTTTTTTCAGGAATTCTTCTTTATCTTTGATGAAATTGTATATCGTCTTGCCAATGCAGAAGTAACCTATTCCGAGCATGAAGTTTACAGGGATCACTTCCAGTATTGCTTCGACAGGGTTTGTCTTGATTCCTCCGGGAAGCGTTATGGGAGAGGAACTTGGCAACAGAATTGTATATAGGATAAATAAGACGGATAGGAAAGCCGGGATCTTCTTATTCTGCTTTGTCGCTGAATTGATCACGGGTGCGGCAAGGAGAACCATCATATATTCCGGTATGTACCAGAGATGATACTTATGGACTGTCAGATCTGTTATGCGCTTTTCGTAATAGAGTGTACTAAGGGAGAGACTTTGCTCGATGAAACTGTCCCACACGGCATAAAAGCATTTGAATATTACAAACAGGATGAAGAAGTACAGAATCTTACGAAGACTTTTGGATATGGATGTGCCGCTTGAAAAAGCTCCCGACATCATAAAAAACAGTGGAACGGCTCCTGCGGAAATACAGTAGTAAACAGCCATCACGGACAGGTCGGAAGACCAGGGGTTATAGAAAAGGTCCGCAGTGACATGCAGTGTAATGACCATCAAACAGGCGATTAGCCTTAATATATCCATTGACAGATTTCTTGAACGATCGGATGAGTTTTCCGCTTTCATTTCTTTCTCCATAGATTTCTGATTAGCCTATTATCTTCTCTAACACATTCATATACATTCCGAAGTTGATAAGCGCAGCATATTCCAATGCCATAAGGGCCGGGAGGAATTTCTTATTCCTGTATGTGTATATGAGCATCGTTGTACATATCGGAACAATTATGTATCCGTTTATGCCTAGAGTATGTACATAAGCAGATATATATCCAATAATGGATCCTTCCGTTACAAATGCAAAAAGCGGGGATATTAGGAGCAAAGCCGCTGCTGAAATAACGATGGGAGCTTTTAGTAATTCGGATTTTTTAATGAAACTGTTGCGGATTGCAAGTCCGATGATAAGAAGTATATAAGCAGGGGATATGCCAGCAGCAGCTCCGAAAGCAATACCGGCGGGGATTTTCTTGGGTTTGTCTGAATTTATCAGCAAATATCCGATGCCGACCAGTGTCATACAAAGACCATCCGGTCTTCCGCCTATTGCTGAATAAAAAGCCGTTGAGGGAATCAGTATATAGGCAATGACAAATGCAGGATCAAACGAATGGTTGACCTTCTTGGAGATGATATAGGTCCATATACCGGCTGCCAGAACATCAAAGCAGAGACAACTGATCTTGAGCAGGAAGTATGTTTCTTTTCCGATAACTTCTCCGATAATAGAAAGAATCTTTATGAAGAACATATACATTCCGGTGTGATAATTGACTCCTGTGATCATAAGATCGGAGAGATAGTCGGGTGTGGTGACTCGAATGAAGTTTTTTCTTGAATAAATGAGGATTGCTCCTACGACCAGATAGACAAGTATGAAAACATACTTATCGGCAAATTTCAGTATTTTATGCTCAAAAGCAGAAATGGATGGTTTTTCTTGATCGGAAAGCTCGGATGTGTTTTTACTTATATCCCACACTGTAAATATGGCCATTACCATCAGAAGGATCAGCATTGCCATTGCGGTCAGCCTGCTGTCCGGCCATCTGTTGAATACATAAAATTGACTCAGATTCCATGTTTGGGTTGCGCAGACAAATAGGTACATCCAACTTCTTTTCGGATGAGCTATTGAATATATGATCACGAGGATTTCGGGAATGAGACCGTATCTTTCGTGGATTGCCGGCATGAAGTAAACCGCCAGGAAAGATGTGAGCAGAGCGATCAAAAGCCAATCCTTGTCCTGCAAAACTTTTTTGGTTACGAGAAGTGCCAGGAAGATAAATGCATACAGAGTTACCACCCATCCGATGACCGGAATGTTGAAAATGCTGTATTCTGCCCATTTCCAGAAGAAACACCACAGATTAGGGTAGTACATATACATCTGGGGATAATAGCCTGCCTGGCCAATATATATCGTGATCGGTGAAAGAGGGCTGTATCCGGCGATAAGGGCGGGGATATAGAGTGCTTCGACAGTTAGCGGAGCCAAGAGGATATGGAGTATGGAGAAGCTCCTCTTTTTATAATAGTAGAGGATGATGAACGGCAGTATGAATATGGTCTGGAGCTTAAAAGCGAATGCACATCCGAGCAATATGAATGCAAGCGCAGGTCTGTTCTTGAAAAGTGCATATAAAGTAAGAAGGACAAATGCCACGTATATACCGTCACACTGTCCCTGAATCGAACCGTTTATTATCAATGGGGGATAGAAGAGGGTAAGGGCGAATCCGAACAGAAATGCAATGTCTTTCTTTTTATCGTGGAAATGTGAAGCCAGAAGACCGGCTGCGACTGCG
>JAEEGK010027982.1_pt1 | contig 11345 bp, 8 predicted proteins | sample 8958771 | NCBI WGS metagenome assembly JAEEGK01 (sample SAMN16246547, study PRJNA631951) | gut metagenome | biome: gut microbiome; feature: rumen; material: SC-attached | host: Bos | place: Iran: Karaj | collected 2018-10 | reverse complement strand
AGACCCCTGCCGATGAAGTCGGAAAGCTTATAGAGAAGCTTGAGGAAGGCTATGATGTTTGCTATGCCAAGTACGATCACAAGAAGCATTCAGTTTTCAGAAATTTCGGAAGCAAGGTTAACGAGAGAATGACCAGAGTTATGCTTGGTAAAAGCAAAGAGCTCTACATTTCCAGCTACTTCGCAGTAAAGCGATTCATCTTAAATGACATGCTCCGTTATGAGAACTGTTATCCTTATGTTATTGGACTGGTTCTCAGAACCACAAAGAATATCTGCAATGTGAATGTAAACCACAGAGAAAGAGAGATAGGAACTTCAGGATACACCATGAAGAAACTTTTGGCTCTCTGGATGAATGGATTTACAGCATTTTCTGTGGTCCCTCTCAGAATTGCAACTTACGGGGGCCTTACCTGTGCGTTTGTTGGTTTTATTTATACCATCTACACTATAGTCCGCAAGTTTATAGATAACTCAGCTCCTATGGGCTATTACGTTACCATTTGCGCAATCCTTATTATAGGAGGCGTTATTATGATGATGTTAGGCCTTATCGGAGAGTACGTGGGCAGAATGTATATTACAATGAATAATGCTCCACAGTATGTAATTAAGGATATTGTGGGCAAAGGCTTTGACGAAACAAAGGAATAGACATGAAACTTAGCATAATAGTTCCTGTTTATAATATGGCAGCTGATGGAAAATTGGAGTTTTGTATTCGCTCCCTTGCCAATCAGACCATTGATGATTATGAAATAATAGCAGTTAATGACGCCTCTACGGATAATTCCTTAGAGGTGTTGTTTGCGTTAAAGAAGGAGTTAGGGGACAAGCTAAAAGTCATCACATATGAGGAGAATCTCCGCCAGGGTGGAGCCAAAAATGTTGGAATTAAGGCTTCGGAGGCTGAGTGGATTGCCATCTGCGACAGCGATGACTGGGTGGCTCCTGACATGTATGAGAAACTGTTTAAGAAGCAGGAAGAGACAGGCGCTGATGTTGTGGCGTGTGATTACTGTCTTGTGCATGAGCATACCTTTGAAAAAGGGCCTGTCGCCAAGAATAATACTTCGGATCAGGCGGGGGTGTTGGATGATGAGAAACATAAGAAGCTTCTTTTAGATTCCGGCAGCATGGTTCTCAAAATCTGGAAGAGGGATATGGTGGTGAATAACGGCCTTTGGTATCCCGAGAAGATGTTTTTCGAAGACAATGCCATGGGACCCTTATGGCTGTTGTATTGTAATCACTTTGAGAAACTGGATGAGACCTTATATTACTATTATCAGCATGACACCTCAACCGTTCATGAGACAACAACGTCCAAGCTTCACGACAGAATGAAGGCTATGGAGATATTGATGGATGAGGCTAAGAAACGTGGTTTATATGAAAGATATAAGGCTGAGTTTGACTATAAGTTTGCTGAAGCATATTTCATAACCACGTTGTTTTCCCTTATGCAAAGTAAGACTCTAAAGGGAGAAAGAAAGGCCATGATAGAGGAGCTAAAGAATGGCCTTAATAAGTATGTTCCGGACTTTAGAAATAATGAATATTACAGAAGCAGAATGGGCGACGAGGAGAAGAAGTTAATCAACATGGCAATGGCCTCTACTGCCCGATTCATGCTTTATTATGATGCATTGCATCTGTATCGTAGGGTGCGATATGGAAGGTAGAATGAGTAAAGAAACCAGAGACAATTTCATATGGACCATCCTTTTGATTGTAGTGGCAGTTTATGGCATTGCATGCTTTAGTCTGCACCTTAATCAGATAGTTAAGGCTGAGGGCCTGTACTTCGAGTCCGATTTGCCTGCCCATATAAGCATGACCTTGGAGGATGGCTGGTTTTACTCCCTTATGGGACTCCTGATTAAACTGTTCTATGCTACAGGTGCAGGGGCTTATTTAACAGCGGGATTTATTGCTTTATGTGAGATTGGTGCTGTTTTTGCCACACTTCTTTTGGTAAACGAATTAACCGGAAAGTATTATACAAAGAGCATGGGATTGATGTTTGCCCTTATGGCTAACCTGATTATGCCCTTTTATCTGGAACTTGCGGGGAAACAAAGATATATCGGATACCAGTCCGCAAGCGTATGGCATAACTCAACCTATACCCTTGTAAAACTTCTTGGAATAATAACCATTTGGTATTTCCTGAAATTAAGGGATAAATATCTGGATGGATTAAAAGTATCCGAATGGCTTATATTTGCAGGATTTTTAATTCTTTGCAATGCAGCCAAGCCAAGTTTTTGCTTCGTGTTTGACTTTGCTATGCTGGTTATTCTTATATTTGATCTTTGTAAGAAAGATGAAAGAGACAGATCGGATAGATTCAAAAAGATTGTTATTTTTGGATGCAGTGTTCTTCCTTCACTCATTGTAATTTGGTGGCAGAATAACGTGCTTTTCGGACAGGAAACCGGAAACGGAATAACCATTAATCCAGGCTTCGCTTTGGCTATGAGAGGAGATCACCCGAAGGTTACTTTTATCCTCTCCATTGCGTTCCCTCTCTTTATCCTTGTCTGGAATTTCGGAGATTTAAAGTGGGACAAGAGGCTTAGATTCATGTGGCTTATGTGGCTCTTCAGCTTTCTTGAAGTCTTCCTTCTTGCAGAAGAAGGGGCAAGAGCACTTGATTCCAACTTCTTCTGGGGATATTCCATCGGTATCTTCTTTGTTAATCTCATCAGCATGATTAAGCTGATTGAGAATATGAAGAGGAAAGAAGGGATATATGAAAGCGGCATTTTAAGAGCTGTAATAACTTCCTGTGGGACACTAATCCTTGCTTATCAGGTATATTGCGGCATTTACTTCTTCATAAATCTGGTTATGGGCACCACCTATTGGATGTAATTCATGAACGTTAAAACGACAGTTAAGACCACAGCTAAATATTTGTTTTATTTTCTCACAGCAGTCCAGGTAATCCTTGGACTTGTTTGGGTTATAAACTATTTTATCCATGTTTATATGTGGCCTGAGACTGTGGAGTATCTTGATATATCGAAGAACTTTGTAATTGATGAATATACAGGGCTGTTTTACCCGATTCTGGTAAAGTTTCTTTATTATATTCCCTTGTATATTCTGCAGATTGTTTTGGCTGTAGTATCTGCTTATTTATTCCTTCGTAAGGGAATTAAACTTGATAAGTGCAATGCAATATTTGGATGCGCATATATCGTATCTTTCCCTGCGTTGCTTCAGTTTCATCTATCTATAAGACCTGAATCCTTACGCCTGTCGGTATCCCTTTTGGTGATAACTTTCCTGACCTATAAGAAGAGAAGTATAAAGAGATATGCGATCGTTGCCTTGATGCTAATTGTTTTATTCGTATCGCAAAAGGCTTTGGCTGAGCCGGGTTCCAGAGGAAGAATACAAAGAACATTTTGGTCCCAGGCATTTATGTGTGTGTGCACAGAGTATTATTCTCAGTCCTTTGTGGCATGGGATGAAAGAACACAAGACACATATGATATTTGGCAGGCACTGGAAATAATCAAAAAAACCGATAACATGATGTACGAGATTGGGCCCACGATGGATACAAAATGGGGATTTGAGGCAGCCAATGAAAGTTATGAATTCATGACTAAGAAGTGCTTTGGCATGCGTACCAAAGACGTTTGCCTGAATATTGGGTCAGACCTAGGACAAAGCATTATTCTGCCCTTTGGATTCCTGACAGAGTTAAATGGGAATGTAAGGACCCAAACAGGAAGGAACTATGAAGCCTTTGTAAATCAGAGAGGAAGCCTTGATGGGTTCTATTGGTATTATGGCGTTTGGAGCTTGATAGCCATATTTGCTCTGGGAATAGTAAATGCATTAATTGATGTTAAGGAAATTAGAATCCGAAACTTTTCTTTTGAACTATTGGCTGCCGCCGGAATTCAGTGGCTATTTAAGACACTTACAACCGGTGATGCTATAGATTACAGTAAATACCTGGTTGTGATTGTGGGATGGACTATACTTGCCATACACATTCTTAATTCAAAGAAAGAATTAAACTATGAATAAAAAAAACATAATGTTGATGGTACCGATGCTACATCAGGGCGGGTTCGAAAGGGTCTGCATACAGACGGCAAGGTTACTTGAGAGTGACTACAACATACATATATTGATATTTAGTTCCAAGAACATTAACTATGATGTCTCGGGACTTAATGTGGTCGATATAAACGTTCCTTCAAAGAAAGGAATTGTAAACAAGGTTATCAATGTCCTTAAAAGGGTTAATAAGGCAAAGAAGGTCAAGAAAGACCTGGGAATAGATATTTCATATAGTTTTGGAAGTTCAGCCAACTATGTTAATGTTCTTTCCAAAGGAAAAGAGAAGGTCATTACAGGTCTCAGATGCCAGACTGACATGGAAGAGCCTCAGGAAGTAAGGCTTTTCTGCAGGAGATCTGACAAGGTAATATCCTGCTCAAAAGAAATAGTAAGACAGCTTTCAAGAGACTTTAATTACGATAGAAGCGTATGTGTCTATAATCCCTTGGATATAGCATCAGTTAGAGAGAAGGGTAAAGAGCCCATTGAGGGATTTCCTTTTGACCCTTCAACAGACAAGATTATTTCCTGCATGGCAAGAAATGATTATATTAAAGGGATTTGGCATCTTGTAAAGGCCTTCGCCTTGGTGGCGAAAGAACATCCTGAAGCAAGACTTGTTGTAGCTGGCGCAGGAAACTGGGATGATTACTATAAACTTGCTGACGAACTTGGAATAAGAGAAAAGGTTTATTTCCCCGGAGTTCAAAAGAATCCATTCCCTTACGTTGAAAAATCATATATGTATGTGCTTAGTTCTAACCATGAGGGCTTCCCCAATGCACTTCTTGAAGCGCTGGCCCTTGGTAAGCCCGCGGTGGCAGCGGATTGTAAGACCGGTCCCAGAGAGATTCTTCTTTCAGCCGAACAGTACGAAGAAGTAGTTAAGAACAGTCCAAATGGTGAAAGCATTACAGATACCATTGAGGGAGAATATGGCATTCTCGTACCCGATATGGGAGAAATCGTTAATCTTAACCCGGAAGAAATATGTGAAGAGGAAGTTAATCTTTCAAAAGCAATTATGAAGATGCTTTCAAATTCAGATATATATAATCGGTATTCAAGAAAAGCTTCGGAGAGAGCTTTGAATTACTCTCCGGATGCCTATCGTGATAATCTTTGCAAAGAATTGAATGGTATGGATTAAGGGAGATACTATATGCATTACAAGGTAGTGGTTTTTGGAGTAAAGGACACATCGGAAAATATTGTGGATTATATCCAGAATACTTTATGCCCGGTGGATTTAGTGGTAACTGTGGCTAATAAAGTGACCCAGAACAACGACATCTCCGGTTTCAAAGGCTTATCATTTCTAACTGACAAGTATGGAATGCCGGTATTTGAGTCAGAGACGTATGGGTTAAAGGACGAAAGAACAGTCAAGTTTTTTGCAGATAACAGCTTTGATATCGGAATAGTTATGGGATGGCAGAGATTAATCCCTAAGCATGTTCTGGATGCATTTAAGTTCGGAATCTTCGGATTCCATGGTAACTGCGGTTATCTTCCTTTTGGAAGAGGGCGTTCACCGCTTAACTGGTCCATGATTCTTGGAGATACAAGATTTAACTTAAACCTCTTTAAGTATGACGAGAAGGCTGACAGCCCCAATATTTTTGCTACTGAGATGTTCTCTATAAACGAACACGATGATATTAGAACAGCTCAGTACAAAAATATGATTTCTTCAAAGAGATTAATTGCCAAGCTTATAAAGGAGTATCAGAAGGGGAAGGTTGATATCAAAACTGATTCCAAAGATTTTGATTCCTGGTATGAGAAGAGAACTCCTGCTGATGGTAAAATAGACTGGAAAGACAGAACCAGAAACATATATAATCTTATACGAGGAGTTGCGGCTCCTTTTCCAGGTGCATGGTGCTTCTTAAATGGAAATGAGGAAAACAAGGTACTGGTGTGGGAAGCCAAGCCTTTTGATGAAATGATGGACTTCTCCATGTATGCACCGGGTGAGGTAATAGACGTTTTTGATGGAAAGCCTGTTATAAGAACGGTAGACGGATCAATTCTCATTCACAGATATGAATCAGAAAGCATGATTGAAAAGGGAGATATATTATCTTAGCACAAGGAGTAAAAGTATGTTTTCTTATGATGATTACAAAAGAATAGTGGAGGCTGTGAAGGCAACAGGCCTTGCATGTGACTACAAGAAGGCTATAAACAGAGACAAGTTTGTAATAATGCGCCACGATGTGGAATACAGCGTTGACAGGGCATATAAACTTTCTAAGGTTGAGGAACGCCTGGATTTTGTTTCTACATATTTTTTCCAGTGGACCAATAATTCATATAATCTTCTGTCCAAGAGAAACATGGACATGATTAAAGATATGCACGAGAGAGGTCAGCATATCGGTCTTCATTTTGCCTTAAACGGGATGACGGATATGAACCAGATTCGCGAGAGAATCAAGATGGAAATGAGAATCCTTTCAGAGATGTTTGGGTTTGAAATAGATACATTCTCTATTCATCGTCCTTCAAAGGATGTTCTGCGGGAGAACATAAAGCTCCCCGGAATTTACAACGCTTATCAGGACGAGTTTTTCACATTCGGTGAGGATATTGATGAGAATACACCGGTTGATGTCAAATACTTCTCCGATGCTAATCATATATGGAGATACGGATATCCCAGTGCAGAAAGCTTTAAGGGACATGACAAGATTCAGATTCTTGTACATCCTTTTGGCTGGACTGAAGAAGGTTACGATAATTTCGACAACTATAAGACTCTGGTTAATGAAAAGGAAACAGAGCTTATTGACAGTATAGACAGAGAGTGTAAGGACTTCGGGGAATACAGAAACTTCTTTATGAAGAATGCAGTATTTAACCCCGATGACCTTTCGTAATAATTTCGTTAATATAATCCTTCCATTGATTAGCTATACATTCAGCGTTTGTGATTTCGGATATTTTAGCAGCTTCCTTTCCCAGGGAAAGAGCTAAGTCTCTGTTTTCGATTAATGTGTTGAGACCTTTGACCAAAGCGTCTTCATCCTTTATTGGAATCAGATAACCGTTTTTCATGTGTTCGATTACAGTTGCAGGGCCTCCGCAAGGACAGTCGGTGGCAACGCAGGGAAGTCCTAAAGCCATGGCCTCAAGTAATGAATTGGGAAGACCTTCGCAATCTGAAGTGAAAGCGTAAACCATTCCTTTAGGAAGTTCTTTTTCCAGGCTATCACTGGGGCCCATAAGGAAGATGGAGTCTTCGGCGTGATTATCATGTATTATTTTTTCGAGTATTTCCAATGTGCCATCGCCTGAATCGTCGCCATAGATTCTAAGTATATAATCAGGATGAGAGGCGTGTACTCTAAGGAAAGCTCTAAGAAGCATAGGTTGATTCTTGAAATCCACTATGCGGGCATGGTGAACAATGCTTTTTTCTTTTTCAGATTCATCCACAGAGGTTGCGCTTAGATATTTGGGGTTGATAGGGTTCAGGATTATTCTGGAATTATCCTGTAAAAGAGGATAGAAGAAAGCCTTCTGATCCTTGGTCTGGAAGACACAACCTGCTGCATGAGGAAATAAGGACTTAACCTGAAGCCTGTCAATGAAAGAAGCATACCCTTCTACGGGATTATTTCTTATTGAAATGATTACAGGCACACCGGTTCCCTTTGATGCCATAACAGCTCTGTAGTTGGCTTTTCTGGCAAATGATATGAGAACATCGGGCTGCTCTGCCTTCAGGAACTCCTTAAGATATTTAACTCTTAAGAGATATTTGGAAAAACGTCCCTTGTGCTCATCTGAAGCCCTAAGGCCCACATGGACTCTTGTTATGCGCTCATCGATGGCAAATTCGTTTTCGTCCTGCCATTCGGTAGCTATATATACTTGTTCTCCCTCTGCTGCCAATTCATTGGCCAGAGATGAGACGACTCTTTCGGCTCCGCCTTGAGCCAAGCAATTTAAATGAAAAGCAATTTTACTCATAGTGCTATTAAAATATCATACATGCTATATCTTCGCAACTGATTTGGTGAATTGAAATGAATGAAAGAATAAAAGAATTTAGAAAAAATCCCGGCCTCATATTCTCGGCCCTTGGTAAAAGAGGATTCTGGAACTGGATGCCGGATAAAATGTATTTAAAGATACTACACAGGGCATTGGTTGGAGAAAAACTTGACCTTAAGAATCCAAGTACATATATGCAGAAAATTCAATGGCTGAAGCTTTATGACAGGAAGCCGGAATATACGCAATATGCTGACAAATATGAGGTTAGAAAGTACATTAAAAAGACTATAGGAGAGCAATATCTGGTTCCACTCATCGGGGTTTGGAATAGCGTTGATGAAATACCCTTCGATGAATTGCCTCAGAAATTTGTGCTTAAATGTACTCATGATTCCGGTTCGGTTATAATATGTAAAAATAAAGAAGAGTTCGACATAAATCTCGCTAAGTCGAAGCTTTCAGAAGCTTTGAAGAGAAATTATTACACAACCTACAGAGAGTGGGTTTATAAGGACATTAAGCCCCGTATTGTAGCGGAAGAATACCTGCAGGAGCTTGCCTCCGAGGACTTGATAGATTATAAAGTATCCTGCTTTAATGGGAAGGCACGACTGATTCAGGTTCACAAGAACAGGTTTGGAAATGGAATCCATACGACCGATTACTTTGACCATGAATGGAACCGGATAGATATGAGGACTCGAACAGAAGTTAATTCAAATGACGTAATTGACAAGCCGGAACACTTTGATGAAATGATGGAGCTGTCTGAGAAACTTGCCAAGGACATGCTTCATGTAAGGGTTGACTGGTACGATGCTGCCGGAAAGCTTCTGTTTGGTGAGCTGACCTTTTATGAAAGCGCAGGGGTTGACCCCTATGGAGAAGAGGCGGAGGCTCGTTTGGCAGGATGGTTACACTTGCCAAAAACGCCTTAAAGACGTAATCTTAATAGGATATTATGAAGTTAAATAAATTTGTTAACAGTTTAAATGAATTATTTAAGAACAAACTTGGAATAATCCGAGCAACAATAATTGTGCTTGGATTGTTTGCTGTGTCTGTAATTTGGCCCATGGGGAAATTTACGGCAGATTATATGTCCGCCGGAACCTGGGACGGAATAAGATTCATAGGTCCCGGCACCGAAGAGAATGTAATAAGACAGGAATTCTCCCCTAATTTTGATAACCTTACTACAGTTTCTGTTTATATAGTTAATGAACCCGATTCCTTTGACACTTTAGAGACTTTCTTTAGAGTTTATGCCCTGGATGGTACGGTTCTTGCTGAAAGTAAAGTAAATCTCGCAGACTATGAAGTCCCAGGATTAGTAAAGTTCCCTTTGAATGTATCTCTAGAGCCGGGAACCGTATATTTTTATACTGTCGGTGGAACAGACGGCGAGGTGTTTGTTGCACTTACCTCCGAGGAAGCAGGAAACGCTGAAGCCGGAGCTTTTTACTACAACAATGTTCACTCCGGTGGGACCAAGGTAGTAGCAGAATTTGATTACATCAGACCCTGGGGACTTAAAAGAATTATAATGGCGGACATTGTTATTGCTCTGGTAACATTTGCTTTATATTCGTTAGCATCTATCCTGCTTAATAGGATGAAAGAAGAGCAGATTGTTAAGGTTGAGAAGGTTACAAAATATGTCCTTTCCGGGTTAATAATTATTGCTGCAGCAGCCTCGATTATTGGCATAACAGCTTTTCGACTGTTCGAGCATGATGCTTTAAACAATGGAGTATTAACAGCTTCCGTTTTATTTGTATCGGCCTTCTTGGTTTTCTTTATCATTAACGCTTCTTCGTATAAGGAGAAACTCGAAGCAAAAGAGAACCTGGACAGATTAGGCAGAATAGTCAGCGAAATACTCCTTGCAGGAGCTCTTATTATGTGCTGCCTTTATCAAAACAGTGGAAGTGATTATGAACATGGCCTTTGGATTAGACGAGCAGCAGTGTTCTTTGCACTGTTTCTATATTCTTTGGGCAAAGCAAAGCAGGTTTGGAATATACCGGCTTTGGTATGGAGTATAGCGTCTGTCTTTATTGGCAAATTCTATATTTCAGCTCACAGCGATCATATAGAGCATATAAACACCGCGACATGTACCGCGTGGCTTTTCTGGGCCACAGGATTACTTGTTATCGCCCTTGTATATAGGATCATAAATAAGGATTACAGGAAACTTAGAACCATAAGTTTAGCCATTGCCGTTCCGGTACTAGCATTCTGGATTCTTACAAGCATTTTCTCATATGGAAGAGAGTGGCCCCTTCAGTTGCTTATTGCATTCACACTGGCTTTCTTGTTCATATATATGAGTGAAAGAAGAAAAAATATGCTTGAGATGGTGTGCAATGCATGGCTTATTGCGTTCTTTGCGGGAATGCTTTTCTGCATTTACAGACGTCCTTATCAGTACTACATGATGACCAGATATGGCGGAATCTTTATAACCGTTACTGTCACTGCAACATATTATCTTATAGCCACAGCGGCAGCTCTAACCAAGGTTCTTATAGCGTACAGAGAGAATGATTTTAAATCATTGCTTTTCTCATACGCAATGTTTGGGGCAGTGTCAACATATCTTTTCTTCACTGCATCCAGGACGGGCATAGTAGCATATGGGGTTGAACTCCTCATGGCTCTTATTGTATTTATCTGGCAAAAGAAGAAGGATATAGTTAAGAGCAACGTTGTTAAACTGATTTTGTCTACAACTATGACGTTAGTTGTTTCATATGTTACGTTTTTTGGCATTGCTAGAATGTTGCCCGCTGTAATACGCAATCCTTTTTACTACAACTACGAGTCTTATTGTCAGTTCATACACCCTGATACACCGCTTGACGGAGGAGACAGAATTGGGGAGAAGTTTGCAAATATAGAAATATCTTTGGAAACATTGTTTGGACGTATGTTTAATTCTGATGATGAATTAACAAGCTTCCTGCCATCACTGTCATTGAAGGCAAAAGCAGCAGAATCTACATCCATAGAAAACTATGCCAACGGAAGACTGGACATCTTCAGAACATATATTAATAACCTGACAATCAAAGGTCATGAATCAATGGGCTGTGAAGACGAAAATGGGAATGTAATAATTCATGCCCACAATGCCTATATTCAGACGGCATATGATTTTGGAATAAGTCTTGCAGCTATGTTTGCGCTGCTTTGTTTATATGTATTATTTGCAAGCATATATAAAACTTCATTATATGC
>JAEEGK010027980.1_pt1 | contig 11345 bp, 10 predicted proteins | sample 8958771 | NCBI WGS metagenome assembly JAEEGK01 (sample SAMN16246547, study PRJNA631951) | gut metagenome | biome: gut microbiome; feature: rumen; material: SC-attached | host: Bos | place: Iran: Karaj | collected 2018-10 | reverse complement strand
CGGCACAAAGTCTAACATTTCCCGCCTTCAAAAACTAGAGTTGCTTAAAAGAAAAGGAGGCAAAAAGAACGGAGAATGGATTATTGCTATTGACTTGAGCAATGATGACGATATATGAATCAAGAAGATAAAGACATATTGTTACGATTGCTCCAGCAACATAAGGAGCTGGGGTGGGTGGCAAGTCGTATATGTCATATCTGAAAGTGCCTGCACGTCTGGCTGCTTTCTGCGAAGAACTTAATCGTCGCCGCAAAGCCATTGACACCAAGGATGTTGCAGCCATCTATGAGCTGAGTTTTTGGGCACACTATGAGTTGGTGACTATTCATCCATGGGCTGATGGTAACGGGCGTACCTGTCGTCTGCTGATGAATCTGCTGCAGATGGAGTTTGACGTATTGCCAATCAAGGTGCTGAAAGAGGACAAAGCGGAGTATATACAGGCTCTGATAGATACTCGTGAGCATGAAGATATCAACATTTTCATTGATTGTATGACCCGTCTGCATTGCCAACATCTGAAAGCAGATATCGACCACTATATTGAATCTACATCGGAGAAAATGGTCGATAAAACGGAATTACAGAAGAAAATGGTCGATAAATGGTCGACAAAGCCATCTTTGGCAGAGAAACTGGTCGATATTCTGGAATTTGTGGCCGATAAGGACGAATTCACCACAGAACAGATAGTCAGTCACTTCGGCTTCAAAGCCACTACTGCCAAGCGCTATCTTCGACAGCTTACTGAGTTCGGCTACATAGAGCCACATGGAGGCAATAAAAACAGAACCTACAGCAATAAAAAGCTATAGTCGTAGGATTTGACTCATCCATTTAAAAAGGCAGGGACTGGTCCAACTTAAGATAACTCATTGGACCAGTCCCTGCGAGTTCTAAATTTACATACTGAAGAAGCCGAAGAAATACATCACGGCTGCCTGGCGAGGGTTAGAAAGATGCTCTACCTTACCTATAATAGAGCCGTTCTTACGGATGTCGCCGTTAGACTCAACCTTGCCAACGATGCTTCCGCCAATACGCACATCACCGTTAGACTCGATCCTGCCGACGATAGAGCCACGCTTGCGGATATCACCGTTATTCTCTATCCTACCCTCGATAGAACCATTGACTCTGATGTCGCCATTGGACTCGAAACGGCCTTTGATAGAACCACCGATACGAACATCGCCGTTCGACTCGATCTTTCCAACGATGGAGCCGCCTTTCCTCAGCGTCATCTCGTTACCTGCATTTGCTTGCACACACACGCCCAACAATAGCATCACCACTACTGCCAGTCTAACCATCAATTCTTTCTTTTGTTTCATAATTCTCGTTATTTAAGTTAATTGTTATGATAAGCCTTCATGACATTGAAGCCGTAGTCGAGGAGAATGGCCGACTCCGTAAAGCGAGACGACATGCTGCGGCTATTGAGGAGCACCAAGTAGAGCGTGACCCCTTCACGAGTGGCGGCTGAGGCCAGACAGTTGCCTGCCTGACGGGTGAAGCCGGTCTTGATGCCGATGCAGCCTTCGTATGTCGTCAGCAGGACATTGGTGTTGCGGCAAGGCATATGGCGACCGTCAGTCAATCGTATATCCTTTTCTTTCGATCCCACAATCTGGGCAAAGCTACTGTCTCGCATGCAATAGCGTGACAGTCTGATCAAATCAGAAGCCGAACTGTAGTTCTCGAAGTTTGGCATACCATTCGGATTGGCGAAGTGGGTATTGGTCATACCCAGATAAGCCGCCTTCTCATTCATCATCTCACAGAATGTCAGCGTATCGCCACCAATCTGCTTTGCCAGAGCATAGGCCGCATCGTTGTCGCTCACCAGCATCATCTCGTCAATGAGATGGGACATCACGTACCCGTCACCCAGCCTGACCCTGGAATCCCTGGCGATGAATACATCTTCGGTAATCTTGACTGTATCTGACAGGTTTCCGTTTTCGAGGGCCAACAGACAGGTCATCATCTTTGTCAGTGAGGCCATGAAAGCTGGCTCGTTGGCATACTTCTGACTGATGACAAAACCTGTGTTATCGTCGACAAGCATCCAGGCCTCAGCAGAGATTGATTCCAGTTTGTCACTTCCTTCAATTGAGTCCAGATGAAGTAAGGAAGGGAGTGTCACCGAGTCGATCAAATTGATATGCGACAAGCGTTCCTGCTCTGGAGTAAGAGGCGATGCACCCCCTGAACGGCCTGTATTGCAAGCCGTTAAGCAACAAAGTGACAACAGCAGAAAAGCAATTATAACATTCTTGTTCATCAACTCATCTCATGCAAATCGAATGCAAAGATACAAAATAAAATGCATATCGCCAAATAATATGGAAATAAAACGTCATCGCCTCTCCATCTTCCAAATATATTAAATAATGTATAAAAACGGCAGGTTTTCATCATTTCTCTTGAAAAATATGTATCTTTGCGCTGTTATAGAGGAATTGATTGGTTGCACACGGAATAAAGATTTATGGCAAAAGAGCAGACGAGTATCCGCGAGCGGCAGCGAACAGACCTGCGCGAGCCGCGACGCTATAAGGTCACAATCTACAACGACGACTTCACGACGATGGAGTTCGTTGTGAAGATCCTTGTCGAGGTATTTTTCAAAAGCGAGGCCGAAGCTGAGACGCTGATGCTGCAGGTACACCACTCCGACAAGGCCGTCGTGGGTATCTACAGCTACGACGTGGCCACCTCGAAGGTAAACAAGGCTACGAACATGGCCCGTGAGGCTGGTTTCCCGCTGCGACTGACCGTAGAACCTGAAAAAGAATAAGGAATTATGCCAGAGATAAAACAAACACAACGTGCAGCGAAGGTGCTGCATATAGCAATGGAGTACTGCAAGAAAGGCCGTAATGAGTTCGTCACGCCTGAACATCTATTGTTGGCGATGCTGCGTGACGAGAACTTTGTCCATATCCTCAACGACTTCTACGGGCCGGATCTGTTAGCAGACCGTTTGTTTGACGAAATGGTCGGAGTTGAAAAAGTGCCTGAAGGACAGGAATACGAGCCAGAGGCATCGGCCCAGCTTGGACAGGTGATAGAGTTTGCCTGTCAGCAGGTGTTCAGCAGCAGTGCCAAGGCACTGGATATTCCCCATCTCGTGATGGGCATCCTTCATTTGGATGAATCGTGGGCATGCTATCTGCTGAAAGATGCCCTGGGGAGTCGGGAGAGTGAGTTCTTGAGTCAGCTCATCAGCGCATACGACTTCGACGACCATTTAGAGGAGGACACTGGCGAGCAGAAGCCTGATGCAGCCTGGCGACGGCTCGTCACCTGTATGAACGAGCTCTATGAGAACCATAATCCACTGATAGGCAGGGAACAGGAACTGCAACGTACCATCCAGGTGCTCTGCCGTCGCGACAAGAACAATCCACTGCATGTGGGTGAGCCTGGTGTGGGCAAGACGGCCCTCATCTGGGGCTTGGCGCGTATGATTGAGGAAGGTCGGGTGCCAGAACGTCTGAAAGGCAGCCGTATCTACCAACTCGACATTGGCACACTCCTGGCTGGTACGCAGTATCGCGGCGACTTCGAGCATCGCATCAAACAGATTATGGACGGCATCCAGGATGAGAGCGACAAGAATATCGTCTACATCGACGAAATCCATACTTTGGTGGGGGCTGGCGCTACAGGCGAGGGGGCTATGGATGCCTCGAACATGCTGAAGCCTTATCTGGAATCAGGCAGCATCCGCTTTATTGGATCCACCACCTACGAGGAGTATAATCGTCATTTCTCCCGTTCGAAAGGGCTCGTGCGCCGTTTCCAGCAGATAGACATCCCTGAGCCAACGCCTGAAGAAACGAAACATATCCTCCGTCAGCTACGAGGACAATATGAGTCCTTCCACCACGTCACTTACGACGAGGCCGCCCTCGACTTCGCCGTTGATGCCAGTTACAAGCACGTCAACGACCGTTTCCTGCCAGACAAGGCCATCGACCTTATTGATGAAGCCGGAGCAGCAATGGAAGTGAATCAAGGGGACAAATCCATCATCCAAAAGGCCGACATTGCCGATGTTTTGGCAAAGACCTGTAAGGTGGACGCAATGGCGATGAAAGACGATGATGACAATAGTCAGCTGGAGACACTGGCACCACGCCTGCTCTCAAAGATCTATGGTCAGGACGAGGCCATCCGTCAGGTTGTGGAGTCTGTACAGATGTCGAAAGCGGGATTGCTCGATGACAACAAGCCCCTGGCCTCACTGCTCTTCGTTGGGCCTACGGGTGTCGGCAAGACGGAGGTGGCACGTGTGTTGTCCCAGGAATTGGGCATCCAACTGCTGCGCTTCGACATGAGTGAATACACTGAGAAGCACACCGTAGCCAAGCTCATCGGCTCGCCTGCGGGTTATGTGGGTTACGAAGATGGTGGTTTGCTGACTGATGCCATCCGCAAGACGCCAAACTGCGTACTCCTGCTCGACGAGATTGAGAAGGCGCATCAGGACATCTATAATATCTTGCTGCAGGTGATGGACTATGCCCGTCTGACTGACAACAAGGGGCGCAAGGCCGACTTCCGCAACGTCATCCTGATCATGACCTCGAATGCTGGAGCACAGTTTGCTGCCCAGGCCAATATCGGCTTTACGGGTAAGGTGTCTCGTGGTGAGGCGATGCTGAAACAGGTGAAGAAGACCTTCAAGCCTGAATTTATCAACCGCTTGACAGGTACGGTGGTCTTCAACGATATGGATGAGCAGATGGCAACCCTCATCCTCCGCAAGAAACTCGGCGAACTTCAGGAGAAACTTACTGCCAAGCAAGTGGCGATGACTCTTACTGACGAGGCTTTCAATCTGTTGCTGAAAGAAGGTTTCACACGAGAATACGGTGCCCGTGAGATGGATCGAGTCATCGCCCAGCGGCTGAAGCCTCTGCTGATGCGCGAGATACTTTTCGGCAGTCTGAAAAAAGGTGGAAATGTAGAAGTAGGGACAGACAATGGCAGTCTTTCAATTAGACGATAGACTCTGGTTTCCAGACCCGCATCTGGGCGAGGAAGACGGACTGGTGGCAGTAGGCGGCGACCTTTCGATAGACCGTCTGTTGCTGGCTTACTCGCACGGCTTCTTCCCCTGGTTTTCATTCCAAAATCGAAAGGAGCCGCTTTGGTACTGTCCCCTGCAGCGCTTCGTCATCTTCCCAAAAGAAATCCACGTCAGCCACTCCATGAAGCAGCTGTTTAAGAAGCATCAGTATGAGATTACCATCAATATGGATTTCGAGGGTGTCATCCGAGGCTGTGCCACAGCCCAGAACCGCAATGAGGAAGAAGGGGCCTGGCTCGGACCTGACATCATCAAGGCTTACACGGAACTGCACCGTCAGGGTTTTGCCGCCAGCGTTGAGGTGTGGGACGGAGATCGGCTGGTGGGTGGTCTCTACGGCGTGAATCTCGGCAAGGCCTTTTTCGGCGAAAGCATGTTCTCGCTCGTACCCAGCGCCTCGAAACTCGCCCTTATCCATCTGGCAGGTATGTTCGAACAACTCGGCGGCCTGCTCATCGACTGCCAGCTCGAGACGCCTCACCTCCGATCCATGGGTGGTCGCTTCATTCCTTACGAAGAGTACATCAGCATCATCCATACTAGATAACACTACGACACACAAGAACTATAGAAATGCAGAAAGTGAAGAACAGCGAGATTCTACTCTCTTATATTCGAGAGGGGCGGGCGATGACACAGAGGGAAAAGCTCTGGCTCATCGTCAGTCTTAGTATTCCCTCCATATTAGCGCAGATTTCCGCTACAGTGATGTTCTTCATCGATGCTTCTATGGTGGGACATCTTGGTGCAAAGGCATCGGCAGCCATCGGACTGGTGGAGACTACCGGCTGGCTGATGGGTGGTCTGGCCTCAGCGGCGAATATGGGATTCTCCGTGCAGGTGGCCCATTTCATCGGAGCCAACGACTTCGAAGCCGCACGGAGGGTGCTCCGTCAGTCAATCGTCTGTTGTATGATCTGGGCGCTGATGATTTCGCTGACATCCGTCATCATCTCACCATTCCTACCCTACTGGCTCGGTGGTACGGAGGAGATCGCCCACGATGCATCCATCTACTTTGCCATCTTCGGCTTCTGCGGCATCTTCTTCCAGATAGAGGGTCTGGCAGGCTCGATGCTGAAATGTTCAGGCAACATGAAGATCCCCTCGATACTGAACATCGGTATGTGCGTGATGGACGTATGCTTCAATTACCTATTTATATATATATTAGATCTGGGAGTGATGGGTGCAGCCATCGGAACTGGGGTAGCGATGCTGATCACTGCGGGACTGATGATGTATTTCCTGATCGTCAGGTCGAAGATGCTATCGCTCGTAGGACGGCCAGGTTCTTTCAAACCAAAGGAAGACACCATTAGAACGGCCGTGAAAATCGGTGCGCCAATGGGACTGCAGCATCTGCTGATGGGAGGAGCATATATCGTGAGCACGATGATTGTGGCTCCTTTAGGCACTATCGCCATAGCCGCCCACTCGTTGGCTATAACCGTTGAGAGTCTCTGTTATATGCCAGGCTACGGCATCGCCGAGGCTGCCACCACCCTTGTGGGACAAGGAATCGGGGCTGGACAGAAAGTGCTAACACGGTCTTTTGCCCGTATGTCAGTAGGACTGGGTATTGCCGTGATGACGGTGATGGGAGTACTGATGTGGGTATTCGCTCCAGAACTAATGAGCATCATGTCACCTGTGGAGGAGGTGATTGCCCAAGGTACACAGGTGCTTCGTATAGAGGCATGGGCAGAGCCCATGTTCGCTGCCGCCATCGTGGCCAATGGTGTGTTCATCGGAGCGGGCGACACCATCGTACCTGCTTTCATGAGTCTCTGTTCGATGTGGGCCGTACGTCTGACTATGGCAGCTACCCTTGCACCGAAATACGGTCTGAAGGGCGTCTGGACAGCTATGGCCATCGAACTCACTTTCCGTGGGACCATCTTCCTGTTCAGGCTTTTCAAGGGTGGCTGGGCAAACAAACTGAAATTGAGATCAAGTTAAAAAAGGTCATAAAAAAGCCGCTCAAGGGTCATCAACGACTCAAGGGCGGCACCAACAATCTATGAATAACTAAAAACCTTTTCTAAGAAAAACGGAGTGTCACCACTGCGTCTGTTATCCTTACTTGCAATCCTCTTCCTAACGCCTTAGAAATACCTATTGCCAATCAATCAATAATTATAAACCTAAAACCTAAATCTAACTAACAATTAACTCTAACTAACTATATACTCAAATAAAACCTGTTTCAATCTTTACCTTAACTAATACCTCTGTATTGTCTCAGAGTCTATTGAAGATCTCTTTTTGTCTTTTGACACTGCAAAGGTACGACGATTTTCCGAACCTGCAATGATTTATATCCTACTTTTGCATAAAAAACGCATTTCTTTTGATATAAATCAAGCCGTTGTGTGCGAACACACCGCATTTGTGTGCGAAAACACGTATTATTTACACTTTTTATCACAAAGCCTCAGCAACCTTGTTCGTCAGTTCGACAAACTCGGCTATGCTTAACTGCTCCGGACGGCGGGTAAGAAGTGTGGAATGGAGAGTGAAGAATGGAGATTCTGGAGGAAGGATTTGTTTCAGGGAAACGCGAAGCATCTTACGGCGCTGGCCAAAGACGGTCTTGACGACTCGGCGGAAGAGTTGTGAGTCACATCCAAGGTCTGTCACATCGTTGCGAGTCATACGGATGACGGCACTCTGAACCTTTGGCGGCGGATTGAAAATTGACGGTTCCACGGTAAACAGATACTCCACATGATACCAAGCCTGAATCATTACCGAGAGTATGCCATACTGTTTGTTGCCAGGCTGTGAGGCCATACGAAGAGCCACCTCATGCTGGATCATTCCCGTACAACAGGGGATGAGGTCCTTGAAGTCGAGCATCTTGAAGAATATCTGCGAGGAAATGTCGTAGGGATAGTTGCCTGTTAGCACGAAAGGTTGGCCATCGAAAACCTCACGCAAATCCATCCGAAGGAAGTCTCCACCTATTATATTATTATATAGGCGAGGAAAATGTTCCTGCAGATATGCCACCGACTCACGGTCGATCTCCACAACCTTCAGCGGACGGGACTTCTCTACCAGATACTGGGTCATCACACCCATGCCTGGTCCCACTTCCAGGACTGGCAGGTCAGGATAGGGTTCATCCACGGTGTCCGCAATACGGCGGGCGATGTCGAGGTCAGTCAGGAAATGCTGGCCGAGGTTCTTCTTGGGTCTCACTTGCTTCATGGGTGCAAAGATACGATTAAGCGAGCAAAAAACCAAATAAAATACCAAAAAAGGCAGGCTGGTTTCATGTTCAGCCCACCTAAAAGCATGGCTGTTTACGAACACAGACAAGGTTTTTAATGAAAAAATACGAAAAAAAGAGGTTTCGTTGACACGTATCATTTTTTATTTGTACCTTTGTCCCCATGGAAATGAAAACGCTCCTCATAAATGCGGCCAAAATCATCTTCCCAATCATATTGGGCGGAGCCATTCTGTATTGGATGTACAGGGGTGAGGATTTCGGACGTATCCGTCAGGTGATGACAGAGGAGATGGACTGGACGTGGATGTTGCTTTCGTTCCCCTTCGGCATCCTTGCACAGCTTTTTCGTGGCTGGCGCTGGAAGCAGACTTTGGAACCCATTGACGAACATCCGAGGACATCGACAAGCGTGAATGCCGTTTTCCTGTCGTATGCCGTCAGCCTCATCATTCCCCGCATCGGGGAGTTCACGCGCTGTGGTGTGCTGAAGCGCTACGATGGCTGTTCTTTCTCGAAAGCCCTTGGCACGGTGGTGACAGAACGAGCCATCGACACACTTCTGATGGGTGGAGTGGCCGGACTGACGCTCTTGTTCCAACTGAGCGTCTTCGGCACGTTTTTTGAACAGACAGGCACAAGTCTCGACACGATATTTCAGCGTTTTTCATTGACAGGTTATATCGTGACGGCTGTTTGCGCGATAGCTATCCTGATCCTGCTGCACTTCTTGTTCCAGAGCCTTAATATATATAGTAAGGTGAAAGCCACCGTCAACGGCATCTGGCAAGGTGTGATGTCACTGAAGGGTGTGAAGAACCTGCCGTTGTTTATATTCTTTACCCTCGGCATCTGGATCAGTTACTTCCTACACTATTACCTGACGTTCTTCTGCTTCGAGGCAACAGAACATCTTGGACTGGCCTGTGCATTGGTGACCTTCGTGGTGGGCTCCATCGCTGTCATCGTGCCTACCCCTAACGGAGCCGGACCGTGGCACTTTGCTGTGAAGACAATGCTTATCCTATATGGTGTGGTCGATGAGTATGCCCTATATTTCGTATTGATAGTACATACAGTCCAAACGATGCTCGTCGTCGCTCTCGGCATCTATGCCTGGGCTGCCCTTTCTTTTACCAAACGTAACAATCTTAAAATAACAACATCATGAATGAAATCCAAAATCTGAACCCAGCGTGCATCTGGAAAAACTTCTATGCACTGACACAAGTTCCGCGTCCCAGCGGACATTTAGAGAAAATCCAGCAGTTCCTGCTCGACTTCGGCAAAGAGGCTGGCGTGGAGGTATTCAAAGACCCAGCCGGTAATATCGTGATGCGGAAGCCCGCTTCTCCTGGAATGGAGAACAAGAAGGGGGTCATCCTGCAGGCCCACATGGACATGGTGCCACAGAAAACACCAGAGAATACCCACAACTTCGAGACAGACCCCATCCAGCCTTGGATCGATGGTGAGTGGGTGAAGGCCAAGGGCACCACCCTCGGAGCCGACAATGGTTTGGGCGTGGCCTCCATCATGGCCATCATGGAAGACAAGACTCTGAAACACGGTCCTGTAGAGGCACTTATCACTGCCGACGAAGAGACAGGCATGTATGGTGCCAACGACTTACCTGCAGGTGAGCTGAACGGCGACATCCTCATGAACCTCGACTCTGAGCACTGGGGTAAGTTCGTTATCGGCTCGGCAGGCGGTATCAACATCACTGCTACATTAGACTATCAGGATATAGACACCGATCCTGAGGATGCGGCTGTCAAGGTCACCATTAAGGGGCTGCGTGGCGGACACTCCGGCTTGGAGATTCACGAAGGTCGTGCTAATGCCAACAAACTGCTGGTGCGTCTGGTCCGCGAGGCCATCGAAGAGTGTGAGGCCCGTCTCGCCAGCTGGCAGGGTGGAAATATGCGTAACGCTATCCCATTCAAGGCCGAAGCCGTGCTGACCTTGCCAAAGGAGAACGTTGCTGTCCTGAAGGAACTGGCTCAAGACTGGTTCGAAGATTTCACCGACGAGTACAAAGGCATTGAGAGCGGTATTGAGGTGATTTGCGAGGATGTCGAAACACCAGAAAAGGAGGTTCCTGTGGAGATTCAGGACAACCTCATCAATGCTATCTATGGCTGTCACGACGGTGTAGTCCGTATGATTCCGAGCTATCCCAGCGTGGTAGAGACCTCCAGCAACCTCGCCATCATCGAGATTGGTGGTGGCAAGGCTATGCTGAAGATTCTCGCCCGCAGCAGCCGTGAGGATATGAAGGACTATATCGTGAAAACTCTCGAAAGCTGCTTTAACATGGCAGGAATGAAGGTCGAGACGGCTGGCTCGTACGGTGGCTGGGATCCCAACCCCGATTCAGAGATTCTACACCTATTATTAAAAGATTATAAGGATCTCTTCGGCGAGGACGGCATCATCCAGGTAGACCATGCCGGATTGGAGTGCTCGATCATCCTCGGCAAGTATCCACACCTCGATGTGGTCAGCTTCGGTCCTACGATGAAGTCGCCCCACACTACCACCGAGCGTGCCCTTATTAAGACTGTCGAGCCTTTCTGGACACTGCTAAAGAAAGCTTTGGAGGATATTCCTGAGAAAAAGTAAAAAGGTAAAAAAGTAAAAAGGTAGAAAGAAAATCCGCAGAATGCTTGCATCTGTGGATTTTTTTATTTACCTTTGCAGCGGTTTATTCAAAAAATAATTCAAGTTATGGACGATTACCCGGCGGATAATTACAATTCGTAAAGGCGGGGGAGAGTGGCAAGGCTGCTAATCCCTTTGCCGCTAAAACCATTTCACAAACGAAAAAAGGATTAGCAAAATGAAGACTTTCTGGAACACCCAAGGCGGACTGACCCAACTCCCAGAGTGGCAGCCTAATTGCTGGATACAGGTGACATGCCCCACCGAAGAGGACCAGCATGAACTGGAAGAGCAGTTCAACATTCCCGACTATTTCATGTCGGACATTAGTGA
>JAEEGK010027979.1_pt1 | contig 11346 bp, 7 predicted proteins | sample 8958771 | NCBI WGS metagenome assembly JAEEGK01 (sample SAMN16246547, study PRJNA631951) | gut metagenome | biome: gut microbiome; feature: rumen; material: SC-attached | host: Bos | place: Iran: Karaj | collected 2018-10 | reverse complement strand
CAGAGCGCTATCCAGACTGAGAATCAGGTAAACAAGCAGATGGGTAAGGAAGAGAAGCCCGTTGATATGAAACTGATGAACGAGATGGCCTATGCCGCTATCGTAGCAGGTATCGAGTGCGACAAGTACGATCAGAAGCCCAACGAGAAGGGTAAGGTATCACCTAAGTTTGCTTCGAAGAACGCTCAGCGCCTGTGGATGGGTCCACGTAACACCCTCGTTAACGCAGGTCAGGACGCTCTTACCGCTAAGGACAACGCTTTAGCTCGTAAGTACTGGCAGCTGTTCACCGAGAGCGACGCCGCTCCTATGTTCAAGGATTGCGACCGCGAGCAGCAGAAGCCTTTCTTCGGTCAGGTAGCCCGTTTCGCTTCAATCTTCGCTTATCAGGACAAGGATATGGCTAAGGCCCTCGAGTTGGCTGATGTAGCTATGAAGGATCCCGAGGAGTACGAGAACGCTCTCAACCTGAAGCTCGAGATTCTGGGCGATGGTTTGAAGACTAAGGACGACTCAGTTAAGTATGCTGCCAGCCTGAAGGATATCTATGCCGAGCACAAGGTTGATGGTGTGATGGAGAAGCTGTACAACACCCTGCTGGGTCTTGGTCAGGCCGACGAGGCTAACAAGATCCTCGACGACGCTCTGGCTGCTAATCCCAAGAACTTCGTAGCCCTCGCCGACAAGGGTCTGGCTCTGCTCCAGGCTAACAAGGCCGATGAGGCTGTTCCTTATCTGGAGAAGGCCTTTGAGGTTAAGCCCGACAACGCTATCATCGCTACCTACGCAGGTACAGGTTACAGCGTACAGGCTCAGAACGTAGAGGATCCTGCTAAGAAGAAGGAGCTGTACAAGAAGGCTATCGAGCTGTTCGACAAGGCTAAGGAGCTCGACCCCGACATGCTGCAGGCAAAGTGGGGTTACAACCGCTACAACGCATACTACAACTACTATGGTGCTGATGCTCCTGAGACCAAGAAGGCCGAGGAAGAGTCACGCTAATCTACAATCAAATATATAAACCCGATCAGCCGAGGAGCATCCCGCTCCCCGGCTGATTTTTTTATGCCCTAACCGCTTATTGTCGCCCGATTTGCAGGTGTCTATTTAATAGTTATTGTATGATGGCTGATGTTAGAAAATGAGTCTGATTCTGTTCAAAATGAAACAAAAAGGCATAAAAATGCGTCTTTCCGTTAATATTTTACACAAAAATGTGATATTTTTATAATTTTGTTTGTTATTTACAAATCTAAATATTATCTTTGCATCCGTTTTTGGGATTAAAAAACCAATTAATATTCATTATTTAAAAAAACTATTTTATTATTTATGAAAAAAAGACTAACAATGTTTTTGGCCTGTCTTTCCCTTAGCTTTGGAATAGCCTTGGCCCAAACAAATGTTACAGGTACCGTGATCTCTGCTGAAGACGATCAGCCCGTTATTGGTGCTACCGTTCTTGTTCAGGGACAGAAGTCGGGTACTGTAACTGATGTCAACGGACAGTTCACGCTGAATGTCCCCGCAGGTAAGAAGATTACCATTAGTTACATTGGTATGACTTCGCAAACATTAACTCCGAAAAACGGTATGACCGTAGTTCTGCAGAACGGTGCTGCCCTGAAGGAGGTTGTAGTAACAGGTATGCAGAAGGTCGACAAGCGATTGTTTACCGGTTCGAGCACCAAGGTAAGTGCCAGCGATGCAAAGATCGACGGTATGGCCGATATCTCGCGTTCGCTCGAGGGTCGTGCCGCTGGTGTAAGCGTGCAGAACGTAACCGGTACCTTTGGTACAGCACCTAAGATTCGCGTACGTGGTGCTACGTCAATCTATGGTAACTCAAAGCCACTTTGGGTGGTTGATGGTGTTATCATGGACGATGTGACCGACGTGAGTGCCGACGATCTGTCGTCGGGTGATGCCAACACACTGATCTCGAGTGCCATTGCAGGTTTGAACTCAGATGATATCGAGTCGTTCGATATTCTGAAGGACGGTTCTGCTACCTCTATCTATGGTGCGCGCGCGATGGCTGGTGTGATTGTTATCACAACCAAGAAGGGTAAGGCTGGTCAGGCCCGCATCAACTACACCGGTGAGTACACCATGCGCTTGAAGCCCAGCTACTCTACCTTCAACATCATGAATTCACAGGAACAGATGTCAATCTATCAGGAGATGCAGCAGAAGGGTTACCTTAACTATGCCGAGCTGGCCAACGCAGCCTCAAGTGGTGTTTATGGTAGAATGTACCAGATGATTGGCGAGTACGATCCTGTAACCGGACAGTATGCATTGCCCAACACACTCGAGGCCCGTGCCGATTATCTGCGCCAGGCCGAGTATCGCAATACCGACTGGTTCGACGAGCTGTTCTCTAATTCAATCCAGCACAACCACTCTGTAAGTATCTCTACAGGTACCGATCGTGCACAGACTTATGCTTCTGTATCAGTCATGGCCGATCCAGGATGGACCAAGCAGTCGCAGGTTCAGCGTTATACCGCTAACCTCAACAATAGCTTCAACATCTCAAAGCAGCTCACCTTTAATATGATTGCCAACGCCAGCTATCGTAAGCAGCGTGCGCCTGGTACGCTGAATGCCGAGACCGACGTGGTATCGGGTGCTATCAACCGCTCGTTCGATATCAACCCATATTCGTACGCTTTGAACACAAGCCGTGCGCTCGATCCTAGCGAGTTCTACACACGCAGCTATGCGCCTTTCAACATTCTGCATGAGCTGGATAACAACTACATCGACCTGGATGTGTTTGATATCCGCGTACAGGGCGAGCTGAAGTACAAGCCCATCCGTCAGGTAGAGCTGGGCGTACTGGGAGCATTCAAGTTCAACCAGTCTACCCAGAACCACAATATCCTCGACGATTCTAACCAGGCTCAGGCCTATCGTGCGATGGCTACTACTACCATCCGTAACAACAACCGCTATCTGTACACCGACCCCGACGATATGTTCGCCACACCAGTGAGCATCCTGCCCAACGGTGGTATCTACAACAAGACTACCAACAAGATGGGTGCATGGGATTTCCGTGCTACAGCCAGCTACAACGACGTATATAACAACGACCACATTGTTAACCTGTATGCAGGTTTGGAGGTGAATAGCATCGACCGTACCCGCGACTGGTTCCGTGGTTGGGGTATGCAGTATTCGCTCGGCGAGATTCCTAACTACGCCTACGAGGTGTTCAAGAAGGGTGCCGAGGATAACTCTAACTACTTCACACTGTCGAACACTCACGAGCGCCGTGCTGCCTTCTTCGGCACAGCCACTTACTCTTGGAAGGGTCGTTACACCGTTAACGGTACCATCCGTTACGAGGGTACCAACCGTCTGGGTAAAGCTTCTAGCGCCCGCTGGTTGCCCACATGGAACGTTTCTGGTGCATGGAATGCCCACGAGGAGCCTTGGTTCCAGAAGACCTTCAACGAGATTCTTACCACAGCTACCCTGAAGGCTTCGTACTCACTGACTGCTGAGAGTGGTCCATCATGGGTTACCAACTCGCTGCCAGTTATCTCAAGCTATAACCCCTGGCGTCCATCAGCTGGTCTGCGTGAGAGCGGACTGCAGGAAGAGGACCGCGCCAACGGCGACCTGACCTTCGAGAAGAAGCACGAGCTTAACCTCGGTGTTCAGTTAGGTTTCTTCAACAACCGTGTTAACTTCGAGCTCGACTGGTATCGTCGTAACAACTACGACCTGATTGGTATCGTCAACACTCAGATGGGTGGCACCAAGTATGGTAACGTTGCTTCGATGAAGTCGCGTGGTGTCGAGATGTCGCTCTCTGTAACTCCTATTAAGACCGAGAACTTCAGCTGGACTTCGAATTTCATCTACTCGCACACTCACAACGAGGTTACCGAGCTTGAGAACCACCAGCGTGTTATCGACCTTGTGAGCGGTACCGGTTTCGCCTTGGAGGGCTATCCCGTACGTTCGCTGTTCTCAATCCCATTCCGTGGTCTGAACAACGAGGGTATCCCAACCTTCCTTGATCAGAACGGCGAGATTACTTCTACCGGCATCTACTTCCAGACTCGCGACAAGGAGAAGCTTGGCTTCCTGGAGTATTCTGGTTCTGTTGATCCAACCGATGTAGGTTCGTTCGGTAACATCTTTAAGTATAAGGGCATCACCCTGAATGTGTTTGTTACTTACAGCTTTGGTAACGTGGTACGTCTCGACCCTGTGTTCAAGAACGAGTACAACGACCTGAACTCAATGCCTAAGGAGTTTGCCAACCGTTGGGTTGTTCCTGGCGACGAGAATGTAACCACCATCCCTGTTATTGCCTCTAAGCGTCAGAACCGTAACGACAGCGATCTGAGCTATGCTTACAATGCTTACAATTACTCAACCGAGCGTATTGCCAAGGGTGACTTCATCCGCATGAAGGAGATTTCGCTGGGTTACGAGTTCCCCAAGAAGCTTGTTGAGCCTATGAAGCTTAACAGCCTCTCGCTCAAGCTGCAGGCCACCAACCTGTTCCTGATCTATGCCGACAAGAAGCTCAACGGTCAGGATCCTGAGTTCTTCAACACCGGTGGTGTGGCAGTTCCTATGCCTAAGCAGTTCACACTCACACTGCGCCTGGGCATGTAATAGCAATGTAATAACAGATAACACGAAAAAGAATATAAACAATGAAGAAATATATAGGATTATGCATCGTAGCCTTGAGCGTGGGACTGACGTCGTGCGGCGACTTCCTTGATAAGTTGCCCGACAACCGTACCGAGGCAAATACGACCGAAAAGATTCAGAAGTTGTTGGTGGCTGCTTATCCCACCCACGACCACATGGCATTTACCGAATACGCATCCGACAATGTGGATGAGATTATCAGCAATGCCTCGTATAAGGACCGTTTCACCGATGAGTGCTACGGTTGGGTAGATATGACCGAGACCAACAACCAGAGCACTCGCAGCTACTGGATGGACCTTTACCAGTGCATCGAGACTGCCAACCTGGCACTCGAGGGTATCGAGAGCATGGGTGGTGCCACCTCGCAGACACTTCGCGAGATGCAGGCCGAGGCCCTGCTGTGCCGCGCTTACGCTCACTTTATGCTGGTTAACCTGTTTGCACCTCATTACGATGCTAACAACGCCAATGCCATGGGTATTTCGTATGTTACCGCCTCTGAGACTCAGCTTAACCCACAGTATCAGCGCGAAACCGTGCTCGAGAACTACAAGCACATTGCCGACGACCTGGAGAAGGCTCTGCCCAATGTAGGCGACAGCTACTATCAGGTGCCCAAGTACCACTTTAATAAGAATGCAGCTTATGCTTTCGCATCGCGTTTCTACCTGTATTACGAGAAGTACGACAAGGTGATTGAGTGTGCCGACAAGGTGCTGGGAACCAACCCTGTAACCATGCTGCGCGACTGGGACGTGCTGAACACCATGCCCGACGGTTCTGCCTCACAGCAGGATCCAACAGCCAACCACGTGATTGCACCTACACTCAACTGCAACCTCCTGTTGCTCACGTCGTTCTCTAATCAGCCACTCTATTTCGGTGGTTGGAGCACTGGTAAGGGCTATACCCACAATGCTTATCTGGCTACCAACGAAACCATTGGTGCGCTGGCTAAATACTGGGGTGGCACCTACAGCTCATTTGCTATGGCCCCCAAGCGCTATACCAGTCGTAACTACTGGTCGCAGTGGCGCCTGCCTTACCTGTTCGAGGTTACCAACCAGGCAGCTGGTACAGGTTTCCGCCACACCGTTTACAACGCCTTTACTGGCGACGAGGTGCTGCTGAACCGTGCCGAGGCCTATATCATGCAGAAGAACTTCACCAAGGCTGGCGAGGATCTCACCATCTGGATGCGCAACGTGGCTAAGGCTGCCTATCGTGGTTTGGTGGTTAACGAGGAGCGCGTAAACAAGTTCATGAACGCCCTCAGCTATGCTTACGATGATAAGAACGGCACACCTAAGGCCAGTCTGACATCATCGCTCAAGAAGCACCTGAACCCCAAGTTCACCATCGATGCCGAGGGTTCTTCACAGGAGAACATGATCCAGCTGGTACTGGCATGCCGTCGTTACGAAACCCTGCACGAGGGTAAACGTTGGTTCGACGTAAAGCGTTGGGGTATCGAGATTCCACGTCGTAAGATTAATAGCGCTGGTAACCCCGAGGAGATTACCGACTGGCTCACTGTCGACGATCCACGTCGTGCCATCCAGATTCCACAGGATGTAGTAAGCGCTGGCTATGAGCCAAACCCACGCGACGAGGTTGCTCCAAGCCAAGAATTAATTGATAACTGTATAAGGGAGTATTAAACTATGAAGAAGTATATTTATTACATCATACCCATGATGCTGTTGTCGCTGACACTGACATCATGCAGTGAGGACGGCTTGAGTTCAACCAGCGTCATCACTACTGACAGCTACACCAAGAACGAGTTCGACAAGTGGCTGGAAGAGAACTATCGCAAGCCTTATAACATCGATTTCAAGTATCGTTACGAGGAGATCGAGAGCGATCTTAACTACTATACCGTGCCTGCACAGATCGAAGGTTCTATCAAGATGGCCCACCTGGTAAAGTATCTGTGTATCGAGACCTATAACGAGGTGGCTGGCATCGAGTTCACACGTTCTTACTTCCCCAAGATGTTCTTCCTGAGCGGTGTGTGGGAGTATGAGAATAACGGTTCAATCGTGCTGGGTACCGCCGAGGGTGGTAAGAAGATTATTCTGCACGGTATTAACTTCCTCGACGATGTGCTTGCCGGCAGTTATGGTGGTTATACACCCACCGAGGGCTTGAACCACTACTTCCTCAAGACCATTCATCACGAGTTTACTCACATTTTGAACCAGACTCGCGACTATCCTACATCGTTCCGTCAGGTAACACCTTCGTCGTATGTTAGCGATAGCCAGTTCTCTGAGCCTTATCGTAGCGCTTACCTCAAGCGTGGTTTTGTTACGGCCTATGCTCAGACCAACTCTAACGAGGACTTTGCCGAGATGGTTTCGATGTACGTTACACACGATGCCGATTGGTGGGAAAACCTGCTGAAGAGTGCCGAGACAACATGGTCGGAAGATCCAGATCAGGCCGAGACCGGTCGTGTGCTCATCGAGCAGAAGCTCGACATCGTTCGCGAGTATATGTTCAGCACCTGGAATATCGATATCGACCAGCTGCGTAGCACCATTCTGCGCCGCCAGAGCAATGTCATGGCTGGCCACGTAGATCTGATGGATCTCACCGTAAATTCACAAAATTAATCAAGGAGGATCATTTTTATGAAAAATAAGATATTAGCATATTTGCTCTTGATGATGCCAGCACTGCTCGCAACATCATGTTTGAAGGATCAGGACAACCTGTTCGATAAGTCAGCCTCGCTCCGCGTGTCAGAATATCTCAGCAATACCAAGCGCGTGTTAACCAGCTCTGAACACGGATGGGCGCTCGATTTCTTCCCCGATCGTAAGCAGAAATACGGTGGTTATTCATATACCCTGAAGTTCACCGACCAGACCGTTGAGGTGTGCAGCGAGATCTCTAACAATCTCACATATACCGAGACCTCTACCTACAGCCTCGACAACGAGGACGGACCTGTTATCGCGTTCGATACCTATAATAAAATCTTCCACTTCTTCTCTACACCAGGCAGTGGTAGCGGAGCAGGTGGCTACGAGGCCTACGATGGCGATTTTGTCTTTATCATCATGGATATCAGCGACGATGAGAACACCATCACCCTCAAGGGTAACCGCTCGGGCAACATCCTCTACATGCACCGCATCAGCGAGAGCATCGTAGATTATCAACTGCGCCTGCGCAACTTTGCCAACAACCTGGTGTTCGACCTGGCTACTGCCGAGATCGACGGTCAGAAGTATGTGGTGAACATCCTTGCCGCCGACCGTAAAATCGTGATTGGCAAGCCTGGTAGTGGCGAGGAGGATATCGAGGTGCCTTTCTGCTTCGATAGCGATGGTATCTCGCTCTACAAGCCTGTAACCATCGGCGAGAAAGAGGTTCGCGTGTTCAAGTACGACGAGCCCAACGGTGCATTTGTTTCGCAGGAGGACAACAGCGTGGTATTCTATGGTCAGCTCAGCCCTTCGATAGTTATCAACAATATCGGCGACAAGATTACATCGGGTAACGCTGCTGCCGAGCTGAAGTACACATTTAATCTGGCCGACCGATTCACTTACACACCAACAGCCGACTGGATTAATGTAAAGGCCGAGGGTAACAGCTTAACCATCAGCCTGGCTGCCAACACCACTGGTAAGCCCCGTTCGGGATTCATCGAGGTGGCTGGTAATGGCGAGAGTGCCATGATTAGCGTTACACAGATCGAGGTGGCCGACCTGCTGGGCTCGTACACCTTGTCGGGTCTCGACGGCGATAATCAGGAGGTAGCCGATCCCGCGACTATCACAGCCAACGGTAGCAGCTATAAACTCGTTATCAACTACGGTAGCTATCCACAGACCATTCAGATGACCTGGAACAAGACCGAAAACCGTTTCGAGATTCCTTCAGGTCAGGAAACAGGTGTTATCGGTCAGTACAATATATGGTTAACATTCATGAACGCTGCAGCAGGCACCTGGACCGCCGCTAAAACCGGTCTCACCGCTTACCTCGTTCCTGTATTGGCAAGCAACGGAAGTGTTTGCCTCACCGTAGGTGGCCAGTTTGGCAGCTATACGATTGATGCCCTCGGATTTGGTACAACCATCAGTGGTACCGATTACTTCTACGATTACTATGCAGATCCCGTATTTATTAAAAAGTAAGAATCATTAGCATTATGAAAAAGATAATTAGTTTAGTAGCTTTGCTGGCCGGCATTGTTTTCGTTACCTCGTGTAGCAGCGATGATGCCAGCTATGTACCCACACCAAAGCTCGAGATAAAGAGTGCCCAGGTGCTGTTCGATGCCGAGGGTGGCGATGGTAGCATCGTACTTAATACCACTGGTACCGTTACCGCTACCACCGATGCCAGCTGGCTTTCGCTTGCTGTACAAGGCAACACCGTTACAGTTACTGCCAATCCCAACATCACTCTCAATGGCCGTTCGGCAGTTATCAATCTTGTTTCGGGCGATACCCAGGCACAGGTAACCGCCACACAGAAGGGTAGTGTATATGGACTTTATTCCGACCTGGATTTGAAGTTCGACGACGCTGCACGTTCGCTCAGCATTTCTATCGACCACCCCTCAACTGTGCAGCTCAAGCCCTTGGCTGATTGGATTACCGCCACATTTGATGACGCAACCAACGAGATTACCGTGCAGATAACCCAGAACAATTCGGGCTGGCGCCGTTCGGGCAAGCTCGTTGTTGAAACGGCTGGTTTGCGCGACACCCTCAAAATCACTCAGTTCGATTTCCTGAATGATATCCAGGGCACCTATCTCCTGGTTTATCAGAGCAATGGGCAGATGGTTTACACCACTGTTGATCTCTCTCGCACCAACGATAGCAATGGCGGTCAGCTCACCTTCCTCAGTGGTTCTTATGCCGCTAATGGCTTTACCATCCCGGTAGAGTTCAATGTAGCAACGGAGAGCTTCAGCATCTACAACCTTGCCGAGATGGGCGGTAAATACACCAAGAGTGGGGTAGAGTACGGGGCTATGACCATGGTGATGGGCCTCAGTGCCGACAATAAGATCTATCGTTTCAACAACGATAAGTTAGCTATTGAGTGTAAGCTTATTGAGGAAGATGGTGCTATCTTGTTTGATATGGTGCCCAACAGCGAGCTCGATTCCAAGTACAGCCTCTATGGCCTGCGTATCGGTTACACCACTGGTGGTTATGCCGGTTATGTTGGAGCCGTTGCCACATTCCCCGGTTGCTATCTGTTAAAGATGTAATCAGGCTGTTTGCAACAGCATCAAAATCAAAAACCGATGCCCTCATTTTCAGGGCATCGGTTCTTTTTTGTTTCCGTGTTTTTTTCGTTTTCTTACAAGGCGCCTACGCCGCTCGGCTATGCCGCTTGGCTTGTCCAAGAACTCGTGGTTCTTCGGGGCTAAGCCCCGATGCACGATGTCGTGCCCAGTGCCGTTACAATCGCTGTCGCAATACTCGCAATCATCTGCACGATGAACTTCAATGTTTCCTTCTTAGTCATAATTCTTCAATTATTACATTCTTCCATTTTATAATTTTTACATTGGTAGAGTAGGGCGGGGCTAAGCCCCAAACCCTTAGTCGCCGTACGACTCGTCGTCGCCATTGTTGCCACCTCCGGTATTGCCTCCGGTGTTACCTCCGCCATTGCTTGGCTGATTGCTGCCCTGGCTGTTGCCACCACCGCCACTGTTACTTGGTTTATCCTCCTCGGTCAGCTGTCCTGCAAATGTCTCGGCATTCACAAACTCAGCCCTTTTGATAAACTCCCTGCTCGAGATGTTGGTCTCAGCCTCCTGGTCGGGTAGGAATCTAATGTGCAGGGCTTTCAGGTTCTTGGCTGGCGAGAAATCCTCCTTTCTCAGGGCTCCACCGGGCTCGTTCTCCAGGGTTGTGAAGAAGATGCCCAGACCGTCGATCTTTACTCGTTTCGAGTTCAGCAGCATCTCCAGCAGACAGCTTCTGAATTTCTCCAGCACTCCGAATACCACGTCTGGGGTGTAGATGCTTCCGTGTTCTGCAATGTGGTTGGCCATCTTTCGGGTGTTCAGTGTTTCGGTGGTTTTTCCTCGGGCAAACCACTTGCCGTAAATCTTCGAGGTCTTGGTGTTGTTCTGCTTCAGCAGATAAAAAATCTTTGCCATAATGTTGTGTGTTTTAATTTTTAAAATGGTTAATAACTAAGTGTTGCTTGTGTCTCTCAAAAGTTGTGCGCGCTTTGTTTTTGATTAACGTTGCAAGAGAAGTGTATCTTTCTTAATGCACTGCAAAGGTACAAAAAATATTTCAAACCACCAAATATTTTGGCCACTTTTTTAATCAAAAAGCAAAAATATTTTGGTTATCCATTTCTTGCGCAAAGAATAGTAATTTTATGGTTCCGAATTTTACGGATTTCGCTCAAATTAGTACAATCTCGTTTCCTGTACTCACCACCACACCGCACGCCGCACGCCGCAACTTTTCCATATCTCACACTCGCAGCATCTTGTCTTTAGAATATTATATATTATTATATATATTATAATATATATAATAATATATAATATTTATAATACTAATAAATCTATCACCACCATCGCACCCATCCACACTGCGCAACCAAAAAGTTGCGGCGTGCGGCGTGCGGTGTGCTGCTATCACAACTATA
>JAEEGK010027977.1_pt1 | contig 11347 bp, 7 predicted proteins | sample 8958771 | NCBI WGS metagenome assembly JAEEGK01 (sample SAMN16246547, study PRJNA631951) | gut metagenome | biome: gut microbiome; feature: rumen; material: SC-attached | host: Bos | place: Iran: Karaj | collected 2018-10 | reverse complement strand
TAATCTTCGCCGCCGTTGAGGGCAGCCACAATGGGAGCGATGTTGAATTCCTTAGCCATTTTTGTGGTGTCGCTTGCAATCGGAATCCTCTCCTCAAAAATCTCGCAGCCCGCCTTGCTTGCACGGCAGAGGTTGATGATTTCGCCCGCAAGACCGCTCGCTACGCAAATCATCGAAGTAGGCTTTATCTGTTTGGTTTTGAGATATTTGAGGACTTCCACCTGAGCCTCGGGCTTCAACTGTCGGCGCAGGATGTACTCGTAGCCTTGGAGTTGCGGCTGCGCGGTTGGTGCGGCGTTGAAGATTGATTTTTCCCTCTCCAAGAGTTGCAGACCCATATACGCTGCGCCGAGGTCGCCTGTAACGCACAGAAGGTCAGTGGGTTTTGCGCCGTCGCGGGTAACGATTTCATTCTCGTCGGCTCTGCCAATCGTCGTGGTGGAGATTGTGATGCCCGTGCGCGAGGTCGTGATGTCGCCGCCGATGAGGTCGATGCAATATTCGTCGCAGGCGGCGTGCACACCGTCATAAAATTCGAGCACGTGCTGTTGCATAATCTTGTTGCTGATGGCAAGCGAAATTGTCATCTGAATCGGCTCGGCGTTCATCGCCAAAATTTTGCTTATTGACGCTGCAACCACCTTGTAGCCAAAGTGTTTGAGCGGCGTGTAGGTGAGGTCGAAGTGTATGCCCTCGGCAAATATCGAGGTGCTGACGAGGGTATTGTCGCCGCCGCCGTAGTGCGACACCGCCGCGTCGTCGCCGATGCCTTGGATGGTCTCTATATGAGTTTGGCTTACGTTTGCCTTGATTTTTTCTATCAATCCCGCCTTGCCGTTGGGGATGGAAGTCTGTTCGTTTTCTGTCATAATTAAAATTAAAAATTAACAAAAAAATCATTTGCAAAATTAACCATTTTTTGTTTATTTTGCAATCTAAAATCCGTTTAAAAAATCTAAACTGCAAGATGAAGACAAAATTTTTATTTGTTTCGATTATAATACTGACAATCAATGTGTTGTCGATGACCGCCGCCGATGCGCAGCGCGTTGCTTTTGACATTGACGAACTTGGCATATTCCCTGAGGGCAACGCCTCAGCCAAGGCTACGGTCAATTGCGACCCCGCATTGAAGAGCATTGAGTCGGGTCTCATCGAAGCCGGCAAAAAGCGTCAGGCGTATGGCTACAGCGTCCAAATCTTCTTTGAATCGGGCGTTGACGCACAGAAGAAGGCGGAGAATGTCGCCAAAAAGTTCAAGAACGATTCCAAGACCAACGAAGAGGCTTACGTATTCTACGAGGCGCCTTATTTCAAGGTGAGGGCGGGCGACTGCCGCTCCCGATTGGAGGCTACGAGGCTCAAGAAAAACATCGAGGCGCAGTTTCCGGGATGTTTTATAATAGAGTGCAAGATTTCATATCCGCAGTTGTAAAATCCGTTTATTTTATATATTTTTGCAAAAATTAATTACTGAGAAATGGCAAAGAAAGAACGTACAGAATATAGGCTGATTGTCTATGACGACACCAACCTCCGCGAGGTAACGTCGTACAAGGTGACTTCCGTCAATGTCATAGCCTACGTGGGCTTGGCAGTGATTGTAATTGCCGCCATTGTGTCCGTATTGTTCATATACACGCCGCTCAATTCGATGCTGCCGAGGACGTCCGAAAAGAGGTTCCGCAACGAATTGGAGAATATGGCGTTCCGCATCGACAGCCTTGAGAGGGTCATTGTCGACAGGGATGCTTATTTCAAGGTGATTTCGGACGTATTGTCGTCCAACGTGGATACAGACGGCGAGTACGCCACCGAGATTGAGCGTCAGAAGATTGACTTCGCCCGCAATAAGCACGATTCCATCCTCCGCACGCTCATCGAGGAGGAGGAGCGTCAGACTCTCGCAGCCATCAGCGGCAACGGCAGGGAAAACAACCTGAAGAAAATGATGTTCTTTATGCCGGCGAAGGGCACGCTCGTCACCAAGTTTGACATCGCGTCTCGGCATTTTGGCATTGACATCGCCACCAAGGGCGACGAACCCATTTTGGCGACACTGCCTGGCACTGTGATTTCGGCGTCGTGGAACGTCGAGACCGGCAATGTGATTCAAATTCAGCACGACAACAACATCATCTCCATATACAAACATTGTGCGGCTATGCACAAGACAGTCGGCGACAAGGTGGAGGCGGGAGAGCCAATAGCCATCGTCGGCAATTCGGGCGAATACACGTCGGGTCCGCACCTGCACTTCGAGTTGTGGCACGACCGTGTGCCGGTCAATCCCGAATTGTACATCCCGTTCTAATGGGGTGATGTGTGTTGCGATTTTTTTAACTAATGATGTGTGGTAATTAACTCTAAATCAGACTTTTAATGGAAATTAGACGTATCGCCATATTAGGCTCCACGGGGAGCATTGGTACGCAGACATTGGATGTCATCAGGCGCAATCCCGACCGTTTTGCAGCGGAGGTATTGACGGCGGGCGGTAATTGGGAACTGCTTGTAAAACAGGCAATTGAATTTCAGCCCAATGCCGTAGTCATTGCCGACGATACCAAATACGAGCAGGTGAAGGATGCACTGAAGGATCATCCAATCAAGGTGTTTGCGGGCAAGGACGCCCTGCAGCAGGTAATGGAGTTTGACAGCATCGACATCGTTGTAGCGGCGTTGGTGGGTTATGCCGGACTGTTGCCGACCGTACACGCCATTCGCCACGGCAAGCCAATCGCCCTCGCCAACAAGGAGACCCTCGTGGCCGCCGGCAGCATTGTTACAGCCGAGGCGGTGGAGCATCGTGTGCCGATTTTGCCCGTCGACAGCGAACATTCTGCCATATTCCAATCAATCATCGGCGAGCAGGGCGAGATTGAAAAAATACTCCTCACCGCATCAGGAGGCCCATTCCGTGGTATGACGGCCGAGCAATTGAAATCCGTAAAAAAAGAAGCCGCGCTCCGTCACCCCAATTGGAATATGGGCGCAAAAGTCACCATCGATTCGGCGTCGATGATGAACAAGGGTCTCGAAACCATCGAGGCGATGCACCTTTTCCAAGTACCGATAGACAAGATAGAAGTGCTGATACATCCTCAGAGCATCATACATTCGGGCGTTCAGTTTGTGGACGGCTCGGTGAAGGTGCAGATGGGAATGCCCGATATGAGGCTCCCAATACAGTTTGCGATAGGCTACCCCGACCGCATCAAGAGCGATTTTCCAAGGGTCGATTTCTTCTCGTTGCCCAAGGGTCTCACTTTTGAAAAGCCGGACTTGACCACATTCCGCAATCTTGCCATTGCAATGGATTCCGCCCGCCGTGGTGGCAATGCGCCCTGCGCTATGAACGCCGCCAACGAGGTCGCCGTCCGTGGCTTCTTGAATGACAAGATTGGTTTTGTGGAGATGTCGGATTTGATAGAGAAGGTAATTGACAAGACCTCCTTCGTTGCCAAACCGACTCTTGATGATATTATGGCTACCCACAAGGAAGCCACTGATATTGCCGAATCAATGTTAACAAAATGAGTATGAACTTTTCAAACAATTACAACGCAATGATAGACCGCCAAATCCCCTCCAACAAGTCGATAGCATTTGTCATCGTGATATTGTTGGACCTGATATTTATCAACGGGGTGTTTTTTGCGATGGTGCATTTCTTCCCGAGGCTCGGCGATTTTGACTATTCTATCCTTTGGTGGAATGGTTCGTACCTATTGTCAATAATGTTGCTGCCGCCGTTGGCGTATAGGCGTGTGGCGAGGTTTGACCTCGTGATGCTCCGAAGTGGCAAGACAGCTGCGCTGATGGGTTTGCTGTATTTCTGTTTCAACCGCAGCATCGACGGCGATGTGTTTGCCAAGAGTGCGATAGCATCGTTTGGAGTGTTGATATTGACTTTGATGTTTTCGCGGTGGCTCGGCTCCAACATCGTGGCTGCCCTCCGTCGTCGTCACAAGGACAATTGCGAGGTGCTGTTTTCGGGTGCAGGTGTCAATCTCCGCAAACTCTACGACGCAATGTCTGACCCGCGCATCGGCTACCACATCCACGGATATTTTGAAAACAAGGAGTCGCGCAACCTTGGCGACGTCCTCCCGCGTCTCGGCGACGTGAAGGAGACCATCGCCTACCTGAAAAATCATAAGATTGATATGCTCGTCTGCAACATCGGCACCGACCGCGTAGAGGAGATACTGCCGATAATGGACTATTGCGAAAACAATTTCATCAAGTTTTACACCGTTCCCAACGTCCACAATTACCTGAAACGTTCTATGAATATGGAGTTTGTGGGCGATATGCCGGTATTAGCAATCCGCAACGAACCTCTCCGCCGTCCGTTCAATAGGTTTAGAAAACGTGCTTTTGATGTGATATGTTCTGGCTTCGGACTTCTCTGTCTGTCGCCGATATTTGCAGTGTGCGCCATTATCATCAAACTCAAATCGCCCGGCCCCGTATTCTTCAAGCAGAAGCGCGGTGGTCAGGACGGCAAGGAGTTCCTTTGTTTCAAATTCCGCAGTATGCACGTCAACGCCGAGGCAGACACCAAGCAGGCTACAGAGGACGACCCGCGCAAATATCCTTTTGGCAACTGGATGCGCAAGCACAATGTTGACGAGTTGCCGCAGTTGATTAACGTTTTCAAGGGTGATATGAGCCTCGTGGGCCCGCGTCCGCATATGCGCCTGCACGACGAGTATTACGGCAATGCCATCAACGGCTACTCCGTGCGTCGTTGGGTGAAGCCGGGCATCACTGGTTGGGCTCAGGTCAATGGCTACCGTGGCGAAACCAAGGAAATGTGGCAGATGGAGGAGCGCGTTGTGTGCGACATTTGGTATCTTGAAAACTGGTCGTTCTCGCTTGACGTCCGCATCATCGTCAAGACTATCCTCAATATGGTGCACGGCGAGAAGGCGGCGTACTAAGTAAAATAATAACGCCGTAAGGCGTTGAAAACGATGTGGCTATGAAAATCTTCAGTGCAAAACAGATGCACGAGCTTGATCGTGCCATCATGGACAGGGAAAACATCACTTCCCTCCAACTTATGGAACGTGCCGCCGAAAGGCTTGCCGAGCGGATTATGCAACGTTTTCCATACGCGACGAGGAATTTCAAGATATTTTGCGGCTGCGGCAACAATGGCGGCGACGGTCTTGCCATCGGGCGCATCCTGCATGCACACGGCTACGAAGTGGAGTGTTTTCTCGTGGAATCCGAGAGATACAGCGACGATTGCACCACCAACGCCAAGCACGCGAAGGAGTTGTGCATCCTGCGCACCATCGGCGAGAGAGATTCTCTGCCCGATTTCAATGATTCTGATATTTTCATCGATGCGCTCTTTGGCTCTGGGCTCAACCGACAAATCTCTGGCGCAGCAGCATATTTAGCAAGTTGTTGTATATTTGGCAACAATTATGTGATTGCCATCGACATACCGTCGGGTCTCGCCGACAATACCATTCCTGACGACACCGTTGACCCTGACGTCGGCGACGTGGCGGAGATTGTGGTGAGGGCAGATTGGACATTGACGATAGAAAGTCCGTTTATCTCAATGCTTGTGCCTGAAAATCATGTCTTTGTAGGTGATTTTGATATAGTGCCAATTACATCTGACGACAGCGAGATGGCGTATTTTGACACCGATTATTATTATACGGTGTTTCAGGACATCAGGCAGATGTTTCGCCCCCGCAAAAAATATTCGCACAAAGGCTCGTTTGGTCACACCTTATTAATAACAGGCGCAAAGGGCAAAGCTGGCGCGGCTGTATTGTGTTCCAAGGCTTGCCATCGCGCCGGGTCGGGATTGGTGACTGCGTGTGTGCCGTCTGATTTGGTGGACATTCTGCAAATATCAACGCCCGAGACCATGGTGACGCCCGGCTCTAACGCCGAAGTCATCGCCGACATCCCCAACCTCGACAAGTATTCAGCAATTGGCATAGGCCCTGGCATCGGCACTGACGCAAAGACTGTCGCCGCCGTCAAACAACTATTGCAGACCGCAACACAGCCGCTTGTAATGGATGCCGACGCACTCAACATCCTCGCCGCCAATCCCGAATTGATGGAGCTCCTGCCCAAAAATACAATCCTGACGCCGCATCCGAAGGAGTTTGAACGGCTCTTTGGCAAGACCGAAAATTCCATCGAGCGTCTCGAACGCCTTGCGCAAAAGGCGGAGCAGTACCATATAATTATTGTGCTAAAAGGTGCTCACACCGCCGTGGCTGATTCTTACGGCTATATATATTTCAATTCCACCGGCAATCCCGGCATGGCGACGGCTGGCAGCGGCGACGTTTTGACGGGCGTCATCACGGCATTGCTCTCCCAAAAGTATTCGCCGATAGAAGCCGCGCGTCTTGGCGTGTATGTGCATGGAATGGCGGGTGACATTGTGGCTGAACGTCTTGGCGTACAGGGCGTTGTTGCATCGGATATAATTGATGCCTTGCCGCTTGCGCTCAAAAAAATTGCTGATAATTGAAAAAAATTTGGTGGTGATACATATCTTTTTTATCTTTGACGCGGTTAATTAACTTAAAAATTCAAACAATATGAAGAAGATATCGATTTTATTCGCGACGCTCGTTGTATTGGTGGCTTGCATCGTAGTATCCTGCGGTAGCGGCAGCAAAGGCGGCGACGAACCCGGCGGTGGCGGCGAGCAGGTGACTGCCAAATTCCTTACGGAAGATGAATTTGCCAAGAGCTCTTGGAAGGGCGAATATAATGGCAAGGAGCTTACGTTGGATGTGACGAGCAAGACCTCTATGACGTTGAAATATTACGTTGTTAAGGCTGCGTCCAAGAACACCGATCCTCAGTATGAGCAAAAGACGGTTACCATCACTTACAGCTTCGATGCGGCAAAGGGTGTTGCCACAGGTTCTGCAGACAATGTTGCATACGTGGCTACATTGAGCGCAAAGGACAAGATGAACTTCACAATGGGTTCGGAGAGCGTATCGCTCACAAAGAAATAAGACCTCTTTTTTTATTTTCCCCCTTTTTTCGATGCCCGGTTTTTATTTTTTTTGCCGGGCATCTTTTTTTGTTTTTGGACGTTGGGGATTTGATTTTACGGACGTTGACAAGCAACGCCCCTACCGGGCATCGTTCCGTATCTTCTTTATGTATTCGCTCGGGCTTACGCCGTATTCGTCCTTGAAACAGTCTCTGAAATAGTCGGTGGAGCCGAAACCCACCTTGAAAACCGTTTCGCTTATCGTATAGCGTCCCTCTTCGAGCAGTGCGGCGGCGCGGCGGATGCGGAATTTCTTGATGTATTCGTTTGCGCTCACCAAGGTCAACGCCTTGATTTTGCGGTAGAGCGTGCTGGACGAGATGCACATCTCCTTGCTCATTTGCGCCACCGAAAAATCCTGATTGTCAAGGTTTTGTTCGATGATGTCATCTATTTTTTTCATAAATTCGGAGTCCGTTGACGAGAGTCCGTCGAGGAATTTTTGCGACGTTGCCTGTGCTGAAAAATATCCTGCGAGCTGGCGTTTCTTTTCCAAAAGGTTTTCGATGCGGCTTTTGAGCAGGTTTGCACTGAAAGGCTTGGTGATGTAGCTGTCTGCCCCCGATACGTAGCCTTCCGTCTTGTCGGCGAGTCCGTCCTTGGCTGTAAGCAGGATTATCGGGATGTGGCTGGTGCGGAGGTCGTTTTTGAGGGTCTTGCAGAGTTCGAAGCCGTCTTTTACGGGCATCATAATGTCAGAAACCACAATTTCAGGCATTTTGTCGAAGGCGGTGTTGATGCCTTGTTCGCCGTCGTTGGCGGTCAGCACCGAATATTTGTCTGTGAGCGACATCTTGACGTATTCAAGGATGTCGGAATTGTCTTCCACAATCAGGACGGACGGCTTGCCGACGTTTTCTTCTGCGACTTCGGCGTTGCTATTGGCTTCTGTCTCAGCTACTTCGTAGAGCGACGGGATGCTGACTGTGAATTTGGTGCCTTTGCCAGTCTGACTTTCAACGGCGATGTTGCCTTTGTGCAGCTCCACGAGGTTTTTTACGAGCGAGAGGCCTATGCCCGTGCCTGACGCCTGATGTGCGCCGCTTTCCTGATAATAACGGTCAAAAATCTTCGGCAGCGCCTCTTCTGAGATGCCGTAGCCTGTGTCTTCAACGCCGATGACAGCCTTGTCGCCGTCTTTGAGAAGCGTTACCTTCACATAGCCTTTCGCTGTGTATTTCAATGCGTTGGAGAGCAGGTTGTTGAGGATGGTGACTACGCACTGATGGTCAAAAAACATCTCGTAATCGCCCTCCTGCGGCTCGTAGAGGATTTGGATGTCGTGGTTGCGGTTGAGGTCGCGGTAGTTGGCTACAATGGATTCAATGGCCTGACTTATAACGCCTTTGGTGACTCGGAGCTTGAAATTGGCGGTTTCGGTCTTGCGGAAGTCGAGCAGGTTGTTGACAAGTGTGAGGAGCTTGCGGCTGTTGCGGTTGATGAGGTTGATTTTCTTGGATATGGCCTCGTCGAGGGTCTTGTCTTCCGCCAAATCTTCAAGCGGCCCCGCTATCAGGCTGAGCGGTGTGCGGATTTCGTGGGCGGCGTTGGTGTAAAAACGCATCCTCTCCTCGTTCAACGCCTCTTGTTTTTCGCGTGTCTGTTTTTCGGTGCGGAGTTGTGCGCGCATATTGACGCGGCGTTTGTATGCCTTGAAAAGCACGAATATAATCGCCGCCGCTGTCAGGAAATAGCCTATTATCGTCAATGTGGACAAGTACCACGGATGCAGGACGGTGATTTTCAGGTCGGTGGTCTCGCTCGAATAATCCCTGCCTATAAACCGCGTCTTTACTTTCAGGGTGTATTTGCCGGGGGCGATGTTCATAAAAAACACTTTTTCGGGGTCGGGTACGGTGTAAAAATCGCGTCCTGAGCCTTCGAGTTTCAGCGCGTATTCTATCATTCCCGAATACGCAAAATTGTCGGTGAAAAACGACATAGAGAAGTTGTTTTCGGAATGTTTCAGCATCACGCCGTTCTTGTCAAACGACGAAATGACCTTCTGATTGTTGGCTATCAAGGTGTCGGACGGCATAAAAATTCGCATCTTGCCTATCTGTGCCTTGGGAGGTGCTTTTTCGTTGAGCGCGTTCTTCGGGTGAAACTTGCAGACGCCTTTGGTAGAGGCAAATACGAGTTCGCCAGAGGGGAGTTTTGCCACTGCGCCCGAGGTAAATTCGCCCGCTGGTATGTTGTATTGCGGACTGTAATTCTTGAATGTGCCTTTGCCGTACAGGTAGCACGAAATGCCGTTGTTGGTGCTTGCCCAGATGTTTTGGTCGGAATCTTCGGCGATGGCGCGTATGTGGTCGTTGAACAGACCGTCCTGCTTGTTGAACACCCTGAAATGGAAGTTTCTCCTATTGTCGAAGCAGACAAGCCCTTCGCCCGTAGCCACCCAGATGCGTTTTTGGGAGTCTTCGGCGATGTGGTTGACGGTATTGGACGGGAAACCTTCGTCGGTGTCAAAATTGCTGATTACCTGGAATTTGTCGTCCAATATGAACACGCCGCCGCCGAATGTGCCAGCCCAGATATTGCCATAGCTGTCTCTCAATACGCACCGTACGTCGCCGTGTGGCAGCTCTATGAGTTGGATGTCGCGGCTCTTGGCGCCCGCTTTGATGATGCCGAGGTTGGTCGCAAGAAGTACATTGTCTTTGTCAAATTGAGCGCAGCCCCTTACGTCGAGGTCTTTGTATTTGTCGGGCAATGGATTGACAAATTTGTGGGTTTGATGGTCATAGACGGCGGCTCCGCGCTGGTAAAACCCAAACCAAAGGTTTTGTGCCGAATCCCTGAACGCTGTTTGGATGAATACGCCTTGGATCGGGCTGTTCAGGTTGGTGAAAGTCTGGGTCTGGCTGCCTTTGTCGATGACGATGATGCCGCCGCCGTCGGTGCCGAGCCACAGCCTGCCCTCGCTGTCGGAGGTGACAGAAAGCACGCTTTGGGTGGTGTAGGTGTCGAAAATGTCGCCGTTGGGATTGATGAAATTGATGCCGCCGTTCCATATACCAGCCCATACGTTGCCGTAATTGTCGGGCGTGATGCACCTCGCCGACATTCCCGAAAGCCCTTTGGATGAGTTGCCCTCCTCGATTACGTATGATTCGTCGGTGTTGTCGATATTGATGACTGCAATGCCGCCGAGTTCCTGCGCGAGCCACAATTGGTTGCCGTTCAATAATTTGATGTCAAATACCGCCTTCCAAGACTCCTTGAATCTTGTGAAGGTGCCCGCCTTGGGGTCAAATAGCGCCACGCCCTTCCTCGTGCCAACCCAAATCCGGTGGGCGTCGTCGATGAGGATGGCGCGTACTTCGTTGTCGGGCAGCGAGTTGGGGTCGGCGGGGGTGTGGACGTAATTTTTGCAGTTGCCGGTCTGCTTGTCGAAACACGAAAAACCATTGTCGGAATAGCCGAGATACACTTCGCCCGTCTGGTGGTCTTCCTCGATGGTCCAGATGTTGCCTTTTGTCCAGTTTTTGACGTTTTTTTCGTTGTAATTGACGAACTCCTTCGCCGCCTTGTCGTAATGATATATGCCGTCCCAATACGTTGACACCCAAATGCTTCCATCTCCCGACGGCGCGATGTGGGTGGCGGAGCGCGGGGTGGGGTAGGTGACGAATTGCTCGGTGTGGTAATTAAAGGCGTTGAGTCCCGCCCTCTGCGTCGAAATCCAGAGAATGGAATCCTGAGGGTCGTCGAGGATGTGGTTCAGTTCGTTGCCGCTCAGCGAATTGCCGTCCGTCGATTTGTAAAAAGTCTCGAATCCGTTGCCGTCAAAACGGTTGAGACCCTCCTCCGTGGCTATCCACAGGGAGCCGGTCTTGTCTTGGGCGATACTCACGACGCAGCTGTTGCTCAGACCGTCGGTTTTTGTAATCTTTTTCACCGAGTAGTTTTGCGCGTGGAGCAGTCCCGCAATTAAAGCGAATGTTATGGTAATGATAATTTTTTGCATGTCCAATCGGCAAGAATTTGTATTTTCCTTGACTATGCAAATGTAGTCTTTTTTTTTGAATTAACACAAAATTTAATTTGTCGCCCCTGTTACCCCCTACAAATCGTTCAAAATGCCCCCACAAATCGTTCTTGCACGATTTGCAAGGGTGTTTTGCACGATTTGCAGCGGTGTAGGTTAAGAAATTGTTGCTACGTTTGCATCGTGAAATGAAAAATAATGTGTGTCATAAAAAACAAAAATATGAGAAAACAACTCTTTAAAACCACATCTTTTGTTGCCGCCCTCGCTCTCGCGGGCGCAATGATTGC